>Ga0265798_10001459_pt1 | contig 36870 bp, 38 predicted proteins | sample P3T30metagenome_FD_192430 | JGI IMG/M metagenome (GOLD analysis project Ga0265798, IMG submission 192430) | Plant litter microbial communities from East Loma Ridge, Irvine, California - P3 T30 | ecosystem: Environmental > Terrestrial > Plant litter > Unclassified | place: USA: California...
AGAAGACCCAGTTCTTCCCGGACTGGGGCCAGGCGCGCCTGCACGGCATGATCGAGAACCGTCCGGACTGGACCCTGTCGCGCCAGCGCCAGTGGGGCGTGCCGATGGCCTTCTTCATCCACAAGGAGACCGGCGAGCTGCACCCACGCACCCCGGAACTGATCGAGCAAGTGGCGCAACTGATCGAAGCAGGCGGCATCGACGCCTGGCACAAGCTCGACCCGGCCGCCCTGTTGGGCGAGGACGCCGCGACCTATGAAAAGAACAAGGACACGCTCGACGTCTGGTTCGATTCGGGCAGCACCCACCAGACCGTGCTGCGCGGCTCGCACAAGGAGCAATCGAGCTTCCCGGCCGACCTGTACCTGGAAGGCTCGGACCAGCACCGCGGCTGGTTCCACTCGTCGCTCCTGACCTCGTCGATGCTCAACGGGACGCCGCCGTACAAGGCGCTGCTGACCCACGGCTTCACCGTCGATGAAAACGGCAAGAAGATGTCGAAGTCGCTCGGTAACACGATGGCGCCCCAAAAGATCTCGGATACGCTCGGCGCCGACATCCTGCGCCTGTGGGTGGCCTCGACCGACTACACGGGCGAGCTGTCGATCGGCGAAGAGATCCTCAAGCGCGTGACCGAATCGTACCGCCGCATCCGCAACACGCTGCGCTTCCTGCTGGCCAACACCTCGGACTTCGACCCGGCGCAGCACGCGGTGCCGATGCGTGATCTGCTCGAGATCGACCGCTATGCGATCGCCTCGATGGCGCAACTGCAGAATGACGTGGCAGCCCACTTCGAGCGCTACGAATTCCACCCGGTCGTCTCTCGCCTGCAGAACTACTGCTCGGAAGACCTGGGGGGCTTCTACCTCGACATCCTCAAGGATCGCCTGTACACCACGGGCGTGGCGTCGCAGGCGCGCCGCTCGGCCCAGACCGCGCTGTGGCACATCGCCCACTCGCTGCTGCGCGTGATGGCCCCGATCCTGTCGTTCACCGCCGAGGAAGCGTGGGAAAAATTCGCAGGCGCCCAGCAGTTTGCCGACAGCGACGAGACCATCTTCACCCAGACCTTGTGGAGCTTCCCGGAACTGCCGGACGCCGAAGCGTTGTTGGCCAAGTATGCGCTGCTGCGCCAGGTGCGCCTCGACGTCACCAAGCAGCTCGAGGAAGTCCGTACCTCGGGCGCCATCGGTTCTTCGCTGCAGGCGGAACTGGCGATCAAGGCCTCGGGCGACAAGTACCGCGCGCTGGCCAGCCTGGATGATGACCTCAAGTTCGTGTTCATCACCTCGCAGGCGAGCGTCGCCGAAGTGGCCGCCGAAGCCGAGGAAAGCGTGACCGTCGAACCGTCGACTGCCGAGAAGTGCGAGCGCTGCTGGCACTACCGCCGCGACGTCGGCCATGACCACGCGCATCCGACCTTGTGCGGCCGCTGCACCAGCAATCTGTTCGGCGCCGGCGAAGCGCGCCGCTTCGCTTAAGTCCTCCGGGGTCATCGAGACCCTGGAGTTTTCCGTCATGCCGCTGTTGCAGCGGCATGACGCGTACCGACACCACACACCATGGCAACCAAAAAGAAACCTGTCGCATCCGGTCCCAAACTTGTCACCCGCAGCAGCGGCGCCAGCCTGTTCCCCTGGATCGGCCTGTCCCTGATCATCGTCCTGCTCGACCAGGTCACCAAGCTCACCGTCGAGCGCACCTTCGCCTATGCCGAAACGGTGCCGGTCACGGGCTTCTTCAACCTGATCAAGGTGTACAACCCGGGCGCGGCATTCAGCTTCCTGGGCGATGCCGGCGGCTGGCAGCGCTGGCTGTTCCTGGGGATCGCGATCGGCGCCGTGGTGTTCTGCATCTACATGATGTCCAAGAACGCGAGCCAGCGCCTGTTCTGCTTCGCCCTGGCGCTGATCATGGCCGGCGCGATCGGCAACGGCATCGACCGCGTGGTGCATGGCCACGTGATCGACTTCCTCGATTTCTACTGGACCGGCATCGGCCACTTCCCGGCCTTTAATATCGCCGACATCGGCATTTCGGTGGGCGCCGTGCTGTTCGTGCTGGACGAACTGCGCCGCGTCAACAAGTCTTGACCGCGCGTCGTAAGGAGAACACCATGGAGCTCAAAGGCAAGCGCATCGTCCTCGGCCTGACTGGCGGCGTGGCCTGCTACAAGGCGGCCGAACTGTGTCGCGCCCTGGTCAAGCAGGGCGCCAGCGTGCAAGTCGTGATGAGCGAGGCGGCCACGCATTTCATTGGCGCGGTGACCATGCAGGCCGTGTCTGGCCAACCGGTCTACCTGGACCAGTGGGACGCGCGCATGGCCAACAACATGGCCCACATCGACCTGACCCGCAACGCCGACGCGATCCTGATCGCGCCCTGCTCGGCCGATTTCATGCGCAAGCTGGCGCATGGCGCGGCCGACGACCTGCTGTCGCTGTTGTGCGTGGCGCGTCCGCGCCATGTGCCGCTGCACGTGGCGCCGGCGATGAATGTCGAGATGTGGGAAAACCCGGCCACCCGGCGCAATGTGGCGCAGCTGATCGAAGACGGCATTTGCCTGTTCGGCCCCGGCTGCGGCGCGCAGGCCTGCGGCGAGACCGGCCTGGGCCGCATGCTCGAAGCCGAAGAACTGGTCGAAGAACTGATCGCCTCGTTCCAGCACAAGGTGCTGGCCGGACGCCGCGTGCTGATCACTGCCGGCCCGACGTTCGAGCCGATCGATCCGGTGCGCGGCATCACCAATCTGTCGTCGGGCAAGATGGGTTATGCGCTGGCGCGCGCGGCGCGTGAAGCGGGCGCCGAAGTGACCCTGGTCTCGGGCCCGGTGTCGCTCGCGACCCCGCATGGTGTGCGCCGCATCGACGTGCTCACCGCGCAGCAGATGCACGACGCCGTGATGGCGGGCGTGGAAGGCCAGCACGTGTTCATCGGCGTGGCGGCGGTGGCCGACTGGCGTGTGGTCAATGCGTCAGACCAGAAGCTCAAGAAGACCGCGGACGGCGCCCCGCCGCAGCTCGAATTCGCGCAGAACGCCGACATCCTGGCCGCGGTGGCGAACAAGGTCTCGCTGTCGGGCTGGCCCTACTGCGTGGGCTTCGCCGCCGAATCGGAGCACCTGGAACAGTACGGCGCCGCCAAGCGCGAAAAGAAGGGCATTCCTCTGTTGGTGGGCAATATCGGCCACCAGACGTTCGGGCAGGATGACAATACCGTGATCCTGTTCGACGAGAGCGGCCAGACGGTGCTCGAGCGGGCCAGCAAACTGACGCTCGCGCGCCAGCTGGTATCCGAGATCGCCAAGCGCATCGAACAACGCTCCCTGCTTACCTGAACCAGAAAAGAATCAATGAAGAATATCGATCTTAAAATCCTCGACCCGCGCATGAAAGAACTGCTGCCGGCCTACGGCACGCCGGGCAGCGCGGGCCTCGACCTGCGCGCCTGCCTTGACGCCCCGCTCACCATCGAGCCTGGCCAGACGGTGCTGGTGCCGACCGGCCTGGCCATCCACATCGGCGATCCGGGCTATGCCGCGATGATCCTGCCGCGCAGTGGGCTCGGCCATAAGAGCGGCATCGTTCTGGGCAATCTGGTAGGCTTGATCGACTCCGATTACCAGGGCCAGCTGATGGTCTCGACCTGGAATCGCAGCGCCACCACCTTCGTGCTGCAGCCGATGGACCGGCTGGCGCAGTTGATCGTGGTGCCAGTACTGCAGGTTGGCTTCAACGTGGTGGAGGAGTTCGCATCGAGCGACCGTGGCGCCGGAGGCTTCGGTAGCACCGGCAAACAATAACAACATGAGGAGGACCATGTTCCCAATTCACCGTCGTCAACAACTGCAGCGCTTCAAATCCGCCGCGCTGGTCGCCGCCACCGCGGCCCTGCTCGCGGCCTGCAGCACGCCAGGCCCCATGCAATCGTCGAGCACGCCCGGCGCCGTCCAGGACCAGGTCCCGGGCAAGCCCCAGATCACGCCGCAGATCGCGGCGGCGGCCGACACGCTCACCCGCATGGCGACCCAGCACGACCGCCTGTACCGGATCGCGGCGCCGCTCCTGATCGACAACGCAGAACTGTGCACCAAGCACGCGCGCAACCTGCTCGGCTTCACGGCCAAGAACCGCTACTCGTATCCGGGCCAGTACAACGAGGCGGCCTGGGTGGCGCTCGGCATGGGCGAACGCCTGCAGATCACCAATGTGCTCAATGGCAGCGGCGCGGCCAAGGCCGGCCTGCGCCAGGGCGACCGCCTGGTGGCGGTAGGCGGCACGCCGCTGCCCGAAGGCCCGAACGCGCTGGCGCAGCTTGGCGCCGCGATCGGTCCGGTCATGGCCAAGCAGGCCAGCCTGCCGCTGTCGATCGAGCGCAGCGGCAACGCGCGCGACCTCACGGTCCCGGTTACCCGCGCCTGCGCCTTCGTGATCGAACTGGGCAACGCCGACAATATCAACGCCTACGCCGACGGCTCGCGCGTGATGGTCACCCGCGGCATGCTGGGCTTCGCCCAGAACGACGACGAACTGGCCTATGTCGTGGCGCGCACCATGGCGCATAACATGCTGGGCCACGCGGCCACGCAGCGCAATGCGGCCACCATCGGCAGCATCATCGACAACCTTACCGCGATCACGCCCGACACCTCGATGCTGATCGGCAGCGGCGGCATCAAGGCGATGCCGGTCGCCGACGACGTCGCGGCCGACCGCCTGGCCATCTACCTGCTGGCCCGCGCCGGCTACCGGGTCGACGGCGCATCCGCCTTCTGGAAGAGGCTCGCGGCCACCTATCCGGCCCGCATCCTCAATGGCTACACGGCCAACCACCCGTCGACCACGCAGCGCATCGCGGCGATCGACAAGGCAGTGGCCGAGGTCAAGACCAAGACCAGCGGCAAGAAGCCTTTGGTGCCGTAATCCGCACCACGTGCGCGGCCACCTCGGCCGCGCACACCACTGTCGACGTTCCCCGCGCTTTTCTTGTACGATTGTCCATCTCGCACCCACTGCCGCCCTGCGGCCGCACGACCATGGACAGCATCGACCTCGACGTACTCAAAACCTGCGCCGCCTGGCTTGGCGGGGGCCAGCGCTGCCAGCTGGTCACGGTGATCAAGACCTGGGGCTCGAGCCCACGCCCGGTCGGCGCCACCCTCGCCATCTGCGAAGACGGGCAAGTGGTCGGCTCGGTCTCGGGCGGCTGCATCGAGGACGACCTGATCGCCCGCGTGCGCGACAACGGCATCGAACTCACCCTGCCCGAGATCATCAGCTACGGCATCAGCGCCGATGAGGCGCACCGCTTCGGCCTGCCCTGCGGCGGCACCATCGAACTGGCGATCGAACCGCTGTCGCATGACAGCCGCATTCCCGAGCTCTTGGTGCGCCTGGACGGCGGTGAACTGGTCGAGCGCCGGGTGCACCTGGCCAGCGGCGCCGTCACGCTCGAACCGGCGCCGGCCAGCGCCATCCAGCGCATCGAGGACGGCGTGCTGCACACGCTGCACGGTCCGCGCTGGCGCCTGTACATCATCGGCGCCGGGCCGCTGTCGCGCTTTTTGGCCACGATCGCGGCCGGCATGGATTACCGCGTCACCGTGTGCGACCCGCGCGAGGAATACCGCAGCGGCTTTTCGATTCCCGGCGTGTCGCTGGTGCACGCCATGCCCGACGACCTGGTGATCGAAGCCAAGCTCGATGCGCGCAGTGCCGTGGTGGCGCTGACCCACGACCCCAAGCTGGACGACCTGGCGCTGATGGAGGCGCTCAAGTCCGAGGCCTTCTATGTGGGCGCGATCGGCTCGCGCGCCAACAACGCCAAGCGACGCGAGCGCCTTACATTGTTCGACCTCACCGACGCCGAACTGGCGCGCCTGCACGGCCCGATCGGCATTTATATCGGCAGCAAGACGCCGGCCGAGATCGCGATCTCGATCATGGCCGAGATGACGGCCGTGAAGAACGCGGTGCCGCAGCAGATGCTGGTGCCGCATGCTGCGGCGCTGACGCTGGTCAGCGCGGCCTGATGTAGGGTGGACGGCGCCGCCGTCCACCCTACCCGACGCACGATTCCGGATTTTGAAAGCAAGGATCGGCTGGCGGGAAAGCGCCAGCCCTGCCACAATGACCAGTTATCCGACTGATCATTCTTCATGGCCTCGATGAACACCGCGAACATGCTGCGCCTGGTGGCGCTGGCCGCCATCTGGGGCGGCTCCTTCCTCTTCATGCGCATCTCGGCCCCGGTGCTCGGGCCGGCGGTGCTGATCGAATACCGGCTCGCCTTCGCGGCGCTGTTCCTGGCGCTGGTGGGCTGGATCCTGACCCAACGCGGCCAGGGTGCGCCGCTGGGCGTGCGGCGCCACTGGAAGCATTACCTGATCCTGGGCGTGTTCAACTCGGCCCTGCCCTTCATGCTGTTCGCCTTCGCCGCCCGCACGCTGTCAGCCTCGGTGCTGGCGGTGCTGAACGCCACCGCACCGCTGTGGGGTGCGCTGGTGGGGGCCGTGTGGGCGCGCCAGCCGGTGTCCACACGCGGCGCGCTGGGGCTGCTGCTCGGCGCCGGCGGCGTGGCCCTGCTGGTGGGCTTCGATCACGCGACCGAACGTCCGGGCGCCGGCCTGGCGGTGTGCGCGACCCTGGCCGCCGCCTTCAGCTACAGCATCGCCAGCCAGTACGCGAAATCCGCACCCAGCGTGGCGCCGTTCGCCAACGCGCACGGCTCGATGTGGGCCGGCGCCATCGTGGTGCTGCCGCTGGTGCCCTTCATGCCGTCGCCCGGCGTGCCTACTGTCGGCATCATGGGCGCCGTGCTGGCGCTGGGTGTGGTGTGCAGCGGCATCGCCTACATCATCTACTTCAAGCTGATCGAGGAAGTCGGCACCACCTCGGCGCTGACCGTGACCTTCCTGAGCCCGATCTTCGGCATCCTGTGGGGCGCGCTGTTCCTGCACGAGATCATCGGCTGGCACACCATCGTCGGCTCGGCCATCGTGTTGCTGGGCACCGCGCTGGTGACCGGCTTCAAGCCGCGCTTCAGGCGCGCTGCAGGCGCGGCAGGCAAATGATGGAGACGACGCTCGACCTGCCGCCGGGCTACCGCATCGCCGACGTCATCGCCTTCCATGGCCGCGATCTCGAGGCCGTGGCCGAGCAGGTCGGTCCGGATGGCTTGCGCAAGGGCGTGCTGCTGGACGGTGTGCCGACCCTGCTCGATATCCGTTTCGACGGCCAGGTGGCGCACTGCCGCATCGAGCACGACGCGCCGGCCACGCCGGCCTTGCAGGCGTTGACCCGGGATGCGCTGCTGAACGTGCTCGGCCTGCGTATCGATCCGGCCGCCTTCGCCGCTTTCGCCCAGGACGATCCCGTGCTCGGGCCCCTGCTGGCGCGCCAGCCGGGCCTGCGCATCGTGCAATCGGCCACCGTATTCGAAGCCCTGACCTGGGCCATCATCGGCCAGCAGATCAACCTGACATTCGCGATCGCCCTGCGCCGCACGCTCATTGAACTGGCCGGGCGCCCGCATTCGAGTGGCTTGTGGTGCTATCCGGAAGCGCATGACGTTGCTCGCCTTGCCCTGGAAGACCTGACCAGCCGCAAGTTCTCGACCGCCAAGGCCGAAACCATACTGCGCGTGGCGCGCATGGCGGTCGACGGCAGCCTGCGCCTGGACCGGGCGCGCGATGCGGCCGAGGTCAGTGAGGAATTGCTGGCGATCAAAGGCATCGGACCGTGGACCGTCAATTACGTGCTGCTGCGCGGCTATGGTTACCCGGATTGTTCGCTTGAAGGCGATGTGGCGGTGCGCGCCGCCCTGCACAATCTCACGGGCAGTGCGGCCCGGCCGACCTTGCTCGAAGCCCAGCGCTTGCTGGCGCGTTATGCGCCGCATCGGACCATGGCTGCCGCTTACCTGTGGGCCAGCCTGGCCGACAAGCCAGCGGCCATTTCATAAATTAATTCCAGCGCGGCAAACCCTCGAACTGCTGCGCACCCTCGCCCGAAAACCGGATCAGCTCGGCCAGCGGTACCGTGGCCAGGTTGTCGCAGCCATAATGCCCGCCCAGTGCGCTGGGAATCCGCAGACAGTATGTGCGCCCTTCGGTCAGCGGCCCCAGCGCTGCCTCGGCCAGGCGCACCGCCTCGGGCATATACCAGTCGTTGAGGAAATCCTGGTTGTAGGCGAGCGCATCGAGCGCGGCGCGGCTGCGGGCCAACGGTTCGCACACCAATTCTTGCGGACGCAGGCACCAGAAGTGGTCGTCCTCGTCACGGATGATGAGGTTGCCAAAGGCATTGGCGCCAAGCACTTCGACGGCGCTCATGCCGACCCAGCCCCAGGCCTCGTTGATGTCGTCTACATCGATCATGGTTCATCACCCCTGAAGGTCGCCATGGCGCATGCACGCGGCGGTTCACAGGATTGGACAGACCAAGCCTGCCAGCATTGCAGCAGCGATCAGCGCATTTGACCTGCGTCGAGGCCGTCAAGACTGGGAAAGGAAGTCGCCATAGAGGCTTGGAAAAAGAAAAAGCCGCTGACTCTTGCGAATCAACGGCTTCGTATTTGGTTGCGGGGACAGGATTTGAACCTGTGACCTTCGGGTTATGAGCCCGACGAGCTGCCAGACTGCTCCACCCCGCGTCTGTGAAATGAATTATACACCCGATTGCCTCATTAGGCAAATGCAATACTGCGCTCATGTGCGATTGCAACACGATCTATCTCATGCTGCCTGTCGACGACAGCCCCACCCTACGGGCCCGCCCCTGCCCTACCGAGCGCGCATTCGGTGTAAAGTAAGCACAATATCAATTCGTCACACGACCATGAAATTCTGCTCCGAGTGCGCCCACCCCGTCGCGCTGGCCATCCCCGAAGGCGACAACCGGCCGCGCTACGTCTGCACCCACTGCAACACCATCCATTACCAGAACCCGAAGCTGGTCGTCGGTTCCATCCCGGTCTGGGAGCACGACGGCCAGATCCAGATCCTGCTGTGCAAACGCGCGATCGAGCCGCGCTATGGCTATTGGACCTTGCCTGCCGGCTTCATGGAAAACGAAGAAACCACCGAACAGGCCGCCGCACGCGAGACCGAGGAAGAAGCCGGCGCCAACGTCGAACTCGGCCCGCTGTTCACCCTGCTCAATGTGGCCCACGTACATCAGGTGCATCTGTTCTACCGCGCGCGCCTGCTCGACCTCGACTTCGTGGCCGGCATCGAGAGCCTGGACGTGCAACTGTTCACGCAAGACCAGATTCCCTGGGACGATCTGGCTTTCCCCACCATCCGCACGACGCTGGAAATGTTCTTCGCCGACCGGATCAAAGTGCGCGAGGGCGGCGAGTATGGCTTTCACAGCCGCGACATCCATCGCCCGATGATTGCCCCACGCGAACCTGACTGAGATGATTCCCTGGCTCGAGACCGATACGCCATTTCCCGACGTATCGAAGGCATTGACGGTCGAAGCGCCGGGCCTGCTCGCGGCCGGCGCCGACCTGTCGCCGCCGCGCCTGCTGCAAGCCTATCGCAACGGTATCTTTCCCTGGTTTTCCGAAGGCCAGCCGATCCTGTGGTGGAGCACCGATCCGCGCATGGTCCTGTACACGGCCAACTTCAAAGTCAGCGACAGTCTGGCCAAGACCCTGCGCAAGGTCGAGCGCAGCCGCCTGGACGGTGGCCGTTGGGACGTGCGCTTCGACAGCGCCTTTGGCGACGTGATGCAGGCCTGCGCCGCGCCGCGCCGCGATGGGCCCGGCACCTGGATCTCGGATGACATCATCGCCGGCTATAGCGGCCTGCACCGGCTTGGCTACGCCCACTCGGCCGAAGTCTGGCTCGACGGCGAACTGGTCGGCGGCGCCTATGGCGTCTGCATCGGCCGCATGTTCTATGGCGAATCGATGTTCGCGCGGGTGTCCGACGCCTCCAAGGTCGCGCTGGCCTACCTGGTGGCCTTCTTGCGCCAGAACGGGGTGCGGATGGTCGACTGCCAGCAGGAGACCGGCCACCTGGCCTCGCTGGGCGCGGCGCCGATCCCGCGTAACCGCTTTCTGGAACACCTGCGCGCGGCCATCGCCGAGCCCCCGATCCATGCATGGCAGGTAGCACCGCCGCTCGACAAGCTGCGCGCCTCGTCCGTGACACAGTTGGATGACTAACGGTGGCGCGGGCGGGTTTTCGCTAGAATAGGCCCATCACACGTCGTCTCGAGAGTTTTTTGCATGACGCACCTACACGACCTGCCCTTCGCGACGCTGCAGTTCTACACAACGGCTCCGTATCCGTGCAGCTATCTCGACGCGCGCCAGGCGCGCTCCCAGGTCGCCACGCCATCGCACCTGATCAATGCCGATGTGTATTCCGAACTGGTCAAGAACGGCTTCCGGCGCAGCGGCATCTTTACCTATCGCCCCTACTGCGACGGCTGCCAGGCCTGTATCCCGGTGCGCGTGAAATGCGAAGACTTCAAACCCAACCGCACCCAGCGCCGCGCCTGGAAGCGCCACGGCGACCTGGTCGCGATGGTCGCCAACCTGGCCTTCTCGGACGAGCACTACGCGCTATACCTGCGCTACCAGACCACGCGCCACGTCGGCGGCGGCATGGACCAGGACAGCCGCGACCAGTACGCCCAGTTCTTGCTGCAGAGCCGGGTCAACACGCGCCTGGTCGAGTTCCGCGAACCTGACGGCACCTTGCGCATGGTGTCGATCATCGACGTGCTGTCCGATGGCCTGTCGTCGGTCTATACCTTCTTCGATCCCGATGTCGAGAACGCCTCGTACGGCACCTACAATATCCTGTGGCAGGTGAACCAGGCCCATGAACTCGGGCTGTCCTACGTCTATCTTGGCTACTGGATCGAGCAGAGCCCCAAGATGGCCTACAAGATCAATTTTCGCCCACTCGAAGCGCGAATAGATGGCGCATGGGGCGTATTGCAGCGTTAGTGTGATACATGTGCTAACAAAGTCGTCGACACTCGAAGACGTATCATGGGGTCACGTCAAGTTAGAATGATGGGGAAACCATACATTGAGTCCCCATGCCCGATAAATTCCTGTACACCCTCATCCGCCCCGCACTGTTCTCGATCGATCCCGAGGCAGCCCACAACCTGACCCTGCCCATGCTGCGCCGCGCGGCCGCGCTTGGCCTGACGGGCGCGTTCAGGAAGCCCTTGCCCGACCCGCGCACCGTCATGGGCATTACCTTCCCCAATCCGGTCGGCCTGGCCGCCGGTCTCGACAAGGATGGCGCCTATATCGACGGCCTGGCCGCGCTCGGCTTCGGCTCGATCGAGATCGGCACAGTCACCCCGCGCGGCCAGGCCGGCAACCCCAAGCCGCGCATGTTCCGCCTGCCGCGCGCACGCGGCATCATCAACCGCATGGGCTTCAACAACGGCGGCGTCGACGCCTTCGTGGCCAACGTCCAGGCTTCGCGCTTCTACCAGGAGCGGCGCGGCGTGCTGGGCCTGAACATCGGCAAGAACGCCGACACGCCGATCGAACAGGCGGCCGAGGATTACCTGCACTGCCTGCGCAAGGTCTACCCGTATGCGAGCTACGTGACGGTTAACATCTCGTCGCCCAACACCAAGAACCTGCGCCAGTTGCAGGGCGCATCGGAACTCGACAGCCTGCTGTCGCAGCTGAAAGCAGAACAGACCAAGCTGGCCGACCACCACGGCCACTACGTGCCGATCACGCTCAAGATCGCGCCCGACGTCGACGGCGACCAGATCCGCGACATCGCCGGCGCCCTGCTGCGCCACAAGATCGATGGCGTGATCGCCACCAACACCACGCTCAACCGGCGCGATGTCGAAGGCATGAAGCATGCGCAGCAGGCCGGCGGCTTGTCAGGCGCGCCGGTGTTCGAGCAGTCGAACATCGTGATCCGCGCGCTCAAGGCCGAACTGCGCGACGACGTGCCGATCATCGGCGTGGGCGGCATCATGCGCGGACCGGATGCCCGGGCCAAGATCGCGGCCGGCGCCCAACTGGTGCAGCTGTACAGCGGCTTGATCTACGCCGGCCCCGGCCTGGTGCGCGAATGCGCCGACGCCCTGCGCGAAAAGCCGAAAAAGAAATGAGCCTGCCACGCAAGAAGCTGGGACGCAGCGACCTCGAAGTAACGAGCGTCTGCCTGGGCACGATGACCTTCGGCGAGCAGAACACCGAGCAGGAGGCGCACGCCCAGCTCGACTACGCGCTCGAACGAGGCATCAATTTTATCGACACTGCCGAGCTGTATCCGGTGCCGCCGAGCGCGGCCACGCAAGGCGCGACCGAGCGCTTCATCGGCTCCTGGCTCAAGGCCCGCGGCGGGCGCGACAAGCTGGTGCTGGCGACCAAGATCGCCGGGCCGAACGGCAACCAGGGCTGGATCCGCGGCAGCAAACACAATCTCGACGCCGCCAACCTGCGCGCCGCGGTCGACACCAGCCTGCAGCGCCTGCAGACCGACTACATCGACCTCTATCAGCTGCACTGGCCGAGCCGCAACGTGCCGATCTTCGGCGCGAATCAGTTCGATCCGCGCAAGGAACGCGAGGGCGTGGCGATCGAAGATACCCTGCGCGCGCTGGGTGACCTGGTCAAGGAAGGCAAGATCCGCCACATCGGCGTGTCGAACGAGAGCCCATGGGGCGTGTGCGAATTCATCAAGCAGGCCGAGATGCACGGCCTGCCGCGCATCGCCACCATCCAGAACCTGTACAACCTCACCGCGCGCGCCGTCGAGACCACCCTGCTCGACGAAGTCTGCTACCGCGAAGACGTGAGCGTGCTGGCCTACAGCCCCCTCGCCTTCGGCCAGCTGAGCGCCAAGTACGTCGACGACACGCAGGCGCGCGGCCGGCTGACGATCTATCCGGCGACCTGGAGCCCGCGCTACCTGCGGCCGGCGGTGTTCGAGGCGACGCGCGAATATGCGGCGCTGGCGCGCGAACACGGCTTGCGTCCAGCCCAGATGGCGCTGGCCTGGTGCTATTCGCGCTGGTTCATGGGTTCGACCATCATCGGCGCGACCACGCTGGCGCAACTGAAGGAAAACATCGACGCCGCGCAAGTCAATCTGAGCGATGAGGTGGTGCGCAAGATCGACGAGATCCACGCCAGGATCACCAACCCGGGCCAGTAAGAATATCCAGCCGGGGTATTGACTTCGGAAACACCTATATAATAATGAGAACTATTCTCAATTATTGCAGGTGACACCGCATGTCGGGCTCCGACACCCTCGCGCAGCCAACGCTGACCATGCTGTATGCCGACCACCATGGCTGGCTGCACGCATGGTTGCGGCGCAAGCTGGGCTGCGCCTTCACCGCCGACGACCTGGCGCAGGACACCTTCCTGCGCCTGCTGGTGCGCCCGCGCGCACTGGACACTGACCGCGATCCGCGCGCCTACCTCACCACCATCGCCAAGGGCCTGGTGGTCGACCACTGGCGCCGGGAAGACATCGAACGTGCGTGGCTGGCGGCCATGCTGGACCGCCCCGAGGTGCTGCATCCATCGGCCGAGCACCAGGCCATCCTGATCGAGACCCTGGTCGAGGTCGACCGCGTCCTGGCCGCGCTGCCCGACAAGCCGCGCGAAGCCTTCCTGCTGGCCCACCTGCACGACCTGACCTACGCCGAGATCGGCGCGCGGCTGCAGGTGTCGGAGCGGATGGTCAAGAAATACATGGCCCAGGCCATGCTGCACTGCCTGAGCGCCGCGTCCTCGTTCCACGCGGCGCTGGCCTGACCATGCCGGGCGCCCAGGACATCCCCTACGCCACCCTCGAGCAGGCCGCCGAGTGGTACGCTACCCTGCGCGCCGATGCGGTCGACGAGCATGAACGCCAGCGCTGGCAGGACTGGCTGGCGCGCGACGCCGGCAACCGCCAGGCCTGGGCGCGGGTAGAGGCCATCAGCCAGAACGTCGCCATCGCCAGGCAGACGCCGGACGCCTCCAGCGCGGCCCTGCACGCGGCGGGCGCCCAGCGCCAGCGCCGCAAGCTGGTCAAGACGCTGGCGCTGGCCGCCTTCGGTACTGGCCTCGGCTGGCAGTTGGCGCGCATGGAGGATGTGCAGGTGGCTGTCGCTGGCCTGGGCGCCTCGCACCGCGTCGGCGTCGGCCAGCGCAGCGAGACCGTGCTGGACGACGGCACCCGCCTCTGGCTGGACTCCGGCACCCTTCTCGACCAGCGCTTCGACAAGGCGCAGCGCCTGGTAGTGCTGCACCGCGGCGAGGTCGTGCTGCAGAGCGGCCGCGATGCGCGCCGGCCGCTGGTGGTGCACAGTCGCCAGGGCAGCATGCGCGCGCTCGGCACCCGTTTCCAGGTGCGCCAATTCGAGGGCAGTACCCGCCTGGGCGTGAGCGAAGGCCGGGTCGAGGTCACGCCGTTTGACGCGCACACCCCCATGCTGGTCGTCGAGGCGGGGCAGGAAGTGACGTTCACGCGGGCCGGCGTGTCGGAAGCGGTCGCGCTACCGGCCGGCCGCGAGGCGTGGACACGCGGCATGCTGATCGCCGAAGACCTGTCGCTGGAAGCCTTCCTGGCCGAGCTGTCGCGCTACCGGCATGGCCACCTGGGCTGCGATCCCGCCATCGCGGGGCTGCGCGTGGTGGGCGCCTTCCCCGCCCACGACAGCGAGCAGGCGCTTGCCATGCTGGAAGCGGCATTGCCGGTGCGGGCACGGCGCGTGTTGCCGTGGTGGGTCACGGTCGAGGCGAAAAAATAATTCGTCAACCGGTTCCCTTTTTCGCACGCCGCACGGAAAGCAGGGTGAAGACCTTTTATCTTGCCCTTTCCGAAAGCCCGTATGACCTTCCGTGATCCCTCGCCCACGCCGATCGCCCACGCTGCCCGCCTGCTGGTGGCCGGCCTGCTGGCGCTCGCCGCCCCCCTCCACGCCATCGCCGCCGATACCATCCCGGCCCAGCAAGCCGCGCTGCGCAGTTTCAGCATCGCGGCCGGCCCGCTGAACGCCGTGCTGGCGCGCTTCTCGGCCGAATCAGGGGTGTACATCGCCGCCAATGGCGCGCTGACCGCCGGCGTCGATAGTCCCGGCGTGCAGGGCCAGTTCGCGCCGCGCGAAGCCCTGGCGCGCCTGCTGGCCGGCAGCGGCCTGCAGGCGGTGGCGCAGGGCGATGGCCGATACATCCTGCAGACTGCGCCCGCGGCGCCGGCGGCGCCGGCGCCCGCTCCACGCGCGGCCACCCTGCCGGCGCTGCCCAAGGTGCTGGTGCGTGCCGACCGCGACCAGGCGCCCGGCGACGTCGACGGCTTCGTCGCCCGCCGCAGCAGCAGCGCCACCAAGACCCTCACGCGCCTGATCGAGAACCCGCAATCGGTGTCGGTGATCACGGCCGATGAACTGGCCAACCGCAAGGCCGAGACACTCGACGAAGCGCTGCGCTATACGGCCGGCGTCACGCCGAACATGAAGCCGTGGGCGGTCGACGAATTCTCGATGCTGCGCGGCTTCGACCTGGGCGCGGCCGGCATCTTCAGGGACGGCTTGCTGACCTCAGGCCGCGCCTACGCCGCGCCGATCGAGCCGTATGGCCTGGAGCGCCTGGAAGTGCTGCGCGGCCCGGCCTCGGTACTGTACGGCCAGTCGCCACCGGGCGGCATGATCAACGCCGTGTCCAAGCGGCCGTCGATTGACGCGGTGCGCGAAGTCGGCATCGAATACGGCACCTACGACCGCAAGCAGTTCAAGGCCGACGTCGGCGGCGCGCTCGACGAGCGTGGCGCCTGGACCTGGCGGCTGACGGTGCTGGCGCGCGACTCCGGCACCCGCCTCGACCTCGACAGCGACGACCGCGTCTATGTGGCGCCGGCCCTGACCTGGCAGCCGAACGCCGACACCCGCCTGACCTTGCTGGCGCAGTACCAGAAGGACGACCAGTCGTATGCCTGGCCCAACCAGTTGCGCCATCCCGGTCCGCTCGGCCAGCCGGCGCCGAGCGTCAACCTGGGCGGGCGCGACAACCGCTGGGAGCGCGAAAACCACGCCATCGGCTACGAATTCGAGCACCGCTTCAACGACACCTGGAGCGTGCAGCAGAACCTGCGCTATACCCGGCTGGAACGCGACGAGACCAATGTCTTCCCGCGCGCGCTGCTGCCAGACGGCCGCACGGTGACGCGCCTGTTCTATCCGCGTAATTCGGCCTGGCGCGGGCTGCAGGCCGATACCCGCCTGCAGGCGAATTTCAGGACCGGTGCGCTGGCGCATAATGTGCTGGTCGGCCTCGACTATGCCGACAACAAGACCACCGACGGCTACCCGTTCGCGATCACGCCGATGCCGAATCTCGACCTGTACGCCCCGGTGTACGGCGGCCACGAGACCATCGTCGCCGCGCCCGCGCCGCGCAATGAACTGTTTCCGCTCGAGCAGACCGGGCTCTATCTGCAAGACCAGCTGAAATGGGATAAATGGGTCGTCACCGCCGGCCTGCGCCACGACCGCGCGAAGAACTCGAACACGCGCGAGCTGCCGGCCGCCGGTACCTCGACCCTGGCCTATCGCCAGTCGGCCAGCAAAACCACCGGCCGCCTGGGCGGGGTCTACCTGTTCGACTCCGGCTGGGCGCCGTACATCAGCTATGCAACCTCGTTCACGCCCGAGATCGGCCGCGACATCGACGACGAGCTGCTCAAGCCTTCCACCGGCCGCCAGTTCGAGGCCGGCGTGCGCTTCCAGCCGGACAACGCCAGCACCGTCTATACGGCCTCGGTGTTCAAGCTGGTGCGCAAGAACGTGACCACGGCAGCGCCGCAAGACCCGGGTGCCACGGTGCAGACCGGCGAAGTCGAATCGCAGGGCCTCGAACTCGAGGCGCGCACCAATCTCTCGCGCCAGCTGAGCGTGGTGGCGCAGTACACCTGGCTCGATACCGAGATCACCAGCAGCAATTACGGCGACCGTGGCCTCGGACAACCCGGCGCGGTCAAGCACAGCGCCTCGGTGTGGACCCGCCATGACTTCAAACTGACCGACACCGCGCAAGCCTACGGCGCCCTCGGCCTGCGCTACTACGGCAAAGCGCGCTCCTACCAGGACTACGACAATGAAGGCACTGCCAACCCCAGTTTCGGCATGGTCGATGCGGCCTTCGGCATCGAGCGCGGGCCGTGGCGCTTCTCGGTCAACATTAACAACCTGCTCGATAAACAGGTCCTGCTCGATTGCGACGCCACCTTCTGCTATCGCAATGCCGAGCGCACTGCCAACGTGAGCGCCAGCTATCGCTTCTAAACGATGGCCACATCGAACCAAGCCGGCCTGCGCCAGGCGATGGCCGGCCTGCACCTGTGGGCCGGCCTGCTGGGCGGATGGCTGCTGATCGCCATCTTCGTCACCGGCGGCATCAGCTACTACCGCGACGAACTCACGCAGTGGCTGCGGCCCGAGATCCCGGCCCGTCCCGCCGTGCTTGACCAGACCGCAACTGCACAACGCGCTCTGGATACACTGGCGCGGCCAGGCAATGGCGCCGACGAGTGGCAGCTGATCCTGCCCGGCGCACGCTCCAACGCGATCGACGCCGCGTGGGAGCGTGGCGATGCAAGGGAACGCGCACTGCTCGACCCGGCCAGCGGCGCCGTGCTCGCGCCGCGCGACACCCAGGGCGGCGAGTTCTTCTACTACTTCCACTTTTCGCTGCACTACCTGCCCGCCACGCTGGGCCGCTGGATCGTCGGCCTGTGCACCATCATGTCGCTGGCGGTGGTGGTGAGCGGGATCGTCATCCACCGGCGCATCTTCAAGGATTTCTTCACCTTCAGGCCCGGTAAAGGGCAGCGCTCGTGGCTCGATGCGCACAACGGCTTCTCGGTGCTGTCGCTGCCGTTCTACCTGATGATCCTGTACACCGGCCTGGTGACGCTGATGTTCTTCTACATGCCGTGGCCGGCGCTGGCGGCCTTCGGCCCGCAACAGGCGCGTTCGGAAATGGCGAAGGTGATGCAGCCGCGTTTCGATACGCCGGCGCGATCCGGCAGCGCGGCGCCGCTGGCCGACCTGGCGCCCCTGATGAGGGAAGCCAAGCTGCGCTGGGGCGACGACAAGGTCGGACGCATCGTCGTCACCCATCCCGGTGACAGCAATGCCCGCATCGCCATCGTGCGCGGCGATGGCGACCGCGTCTCCGTGGCGCCTTCCTGGCTGCTGTTCGACGGCGCCAGCGGCGCCTTGCTGGCGCACCACGACGAGGTCAGCGCCGCCATAAAAACCTGGGGCGCGACCTATGCGCTGCACCTGGGGCGCTTCGCCGATCCCTTGCTGCGCCTGCTGTACTTCCTGAGCAGTATGGCCGGCGCCGCCATGGTGGCGAGCGGCATGGTGCTATGGGCGGTCAAGCGCCGGCAAAAGGCGGCGCACGCCAGCTTCGGGCTGCTGCTGGTGGAACGGGGGAATGTGGCCTGCGTGGCCGGCCTGTCGATCGCGGTGGCGGTGTTCTTGCTGGCCAATCGCCTGCTGCCGCCGGGCATGCCGGCGCGGGCAGCGTGGGAGGTTCACTGCTTCTTCATGGCGTGGGGCCTGGCCGCATTGTGCGCGGCATGGTGCCCGGTGGCGCAGGGCTGGCGCGCGCTGGTACTGGTATCGAGCGCGCTGTGGGCCTGCCTGCCGCTGGTGAATCTCGTGACCACCGGCAGGTCGTTCGCCGCCTTCGATGCCGCCTTTGTCTGCATGGCGGGCATCGGCTGGGTCGTCAGTCGGCGGTCGCGATCGCCTTCTCGATATCCGCCCGCGTATAACCCTGGGCAAAACGCTCGATGAAGTGGAAGGCGTAGGCGCGCAGATACGAGCCGCGGCGTACCGCCAGGCGCGTCACGTTCTGCGCGAACAGGTGCGACGCCTCGATCGCGCGCAGTCCCTTGTCGCGGCCATGGTCGAACGCCATCGACGCCACGATGCCCACGCCCAGGCCCAGCGACACATACTGCTTGATGACGTCCGAATCCATGGCGGTGAGCACGATGTCGGGCGCCAGCCCGGCTTCGACGAACGCCGCATCGATATGGCTGCGGCCGGTGAAGCCGACGTCATACGTGATCAAGGGATGCTCGGCCAGGTCTTCCAGGCGCAGCGGCGAGCCGCTGGCGAAGATCGGATGACCTTCGGGCGCCACGATCAGGTGGCTCCAGCGGTAGCACGGGAAGGACACCAGGTCGGGGAAGGCCGACAGGCCCTCGGTTGCGATCCCGACGTCGGCCTTGCCCGAGGCTACCCATTCGGCGATGTGTTCCGGTGAGCTCTGCTGCAGGGCGATGCGCACATTGGGGAAGGCGGCGCGGAACGACTGCACCACCTGCGGCAGCGCATAGCGCGCCTGGGTGTGGGTGACGGCCACGGTGAGCGTGCCGCTGTCTTGCGCGGCATATTCGCGGCTGGCCTGCTGCAGGTTCTCGGCTTCGACCAGCAGCTTCTCGACGATGCGCAGGATGCCCTTGCCGGGCGGCGTGAGGCCGGTCAGGCGCTTGCCGTTGCGCTCGAAGATGACCACGCCCAGCTCTTCTTCGAGCTCGCGGATCTGGCGCGAGACGCCCGGCTGTGAGGTGAACAGGGCATTGGCGACTTCGGTCAGGTTGAAGTCGCGCCGGGCCGCTTCACGGACCGAGCGCAGCTGCTGGAAATTCATATCGCGTTTCCTTCGTCGACAAACACTTCGATGCGGCGCGGACGCACAACCAGCGTCTCGCCTTCTTTCAGGCCCAGGCTGGCGAAGCGCTCGTTGGGCATCACCGCCTCGATGATCTGCTGGTTGTCGGCGCGTTCCAGGTCGAGCTGGGCCAGCGGGCCGATCGCATGCGCGCGGCGCAGCTTGGCCACCACGCCGGCGGCGCCCGGCGTATAGCGCTCGACATCGAGATCGTGCGGACGCACATAGCCAATGCCCGCGCCATCGCGCACGCCGGCGTGCTGCGGCGCCTGGAAGTTGACGTCACCGCTGGCCAGCACGCCTTCGTGCACGCGGCCATGGAACAGATTCACGTTGCCCAGGAAGCCATACACGAACGGCGAGGCCGGGTTGTTATAGACCTGGTCCGGGCTACCCAGTTGCTCGACGCGGCCCTTGTTCATCAGGACCACCTGGTCGGCCACTTCGAGCGCTTCTTCCTGGTCGTGGGTAACGAAAATCGAGGTCACGTGCAGATCGTCATGCAGGCGGCGCAGCCAGCGGCGCAGTTCCTTGCGCACCTTGGCGTCGAGCGCGCCGAACGGTTCGTCGAGCAGCAGCACGCGTGGTTCAACCGCAAGCGCACGCGCCAGGGCGATACGCTGGCGCTGGCCGCCCGACAGCTGCGGCGGGTAGCGGTCGGCGATCCAGTCGAGCTGCACCAGCTCGAGCAGCTTTTTGACTTTTTCGCGGATTTGGGCTTCGCTCGGACGGTCCTTGCGCGGCTTGACGCGCAGGCCGAAGGCGACGTTCTCGAACACGGTCATGTGCTTGAACAGCGCATAGTGCTGGAACACGAAACCGACCTGGCGCTCGCGCACGTGGCGGTGCGAGGAATCCTGGCCGTCGAGCAGTACCGAGCCGGAATCCGGATATTCAAGGCCGGCGATGATGCGCAGCAGCGTGGTCTTGCCGCAGCCCGACGGGCCGAGCAAGGCGGTCAGTTCGCCGTCGGGGAACTGCAGCGAGACATCGTCAAGGGCCGTGAACTGGCCGAACTGCTTGCGGATGTGTTGGACTTCGATCGTCATGCGTGACTCCGGCGGTATGTCAGTGAGGGGCTGCAGTCGAAGCCTTGCGGGATTCGTGCAGACGCCATTCGATAAAGGACTTGATGGCCAGTGTGACCAGTGCCAGCAGCGCCAGCAGCGATGCGACAGCGAAGGCGGCCGTGAAGTTGTATTCGTTGTAGAGGATCTCGACGTGCAGCGGCATCGTGTTGGTCTCGCCGCGGATGTGGCCAGACACCACCGACACCGCGCCGAACTCGCCCATCGCACGGGCATTACACAGGATGACGCCATACAGCAGGCCCCATTTGATGTTCGGCATCGTCACGCGCCAGAAGGTCGACCAGCCCGAGGCGCCCAGCACCAGCGCCGCTTCTTCTTCTTCGGTGCCCTGCTGCTGCATCAGCGGAATCAGCTCGCGCGCCACGAACGGGAAGGTGATGAACACCGTCGCCAGCACGATGCCCGGCACCGCGAACAGGATCTTGATATCGTGCTCGGCCAGCCATGGACCGAACCAGCCCGAAGCACCGAACACCAGCACATACATCATGCCCGCGATCACCGGCGAGATCGAGAACGGCAGGTCGATCAGCGTCAGCAGGATGCTCTTGCCGCGGAATTCGAACTTGGCGATGGCCCACGCCGCCGCCACACCGAACACCAGGTTCAATGGCACCGAGATTGCGGCCGCGATCAGGGTCAGCTTGATGGCCGACAGTGCATCGGCATCGATCACCGCCTCGACATACACTTCCCAGCCCTTCTTGAGCGCCTCGGTGAACACCGCGGCGAGCGGGATGAACAGGAACAGGGTCAGGAAGATCAGCGCGACGGCGATCAGGGTGATGCGCACCCAGCCCGGTTCGAGCACGCTGGTGTCGAGCCGCTTGCCTTTGGCGGCGCCATTGGCCGGCTGCCCCACGTTATTCAGGACGGCGCTCATGACTTGCCCGCCCGTTTGCGGGTCCATGCCTGCAGCAGGTTAATCGCCAGCAGCAGGATGAACGAGAACACCAGCATCACCACCGCGATCGCGGTCGCGCCGGCGTAATCGTATTGCTCCAGCTTGGAGATGATGAGCAGTGGCGTGATCTCGGACACCATCGGCAGGTTGCCGGCGATGAAGATGACCGAACCGTATTCGCCGGTAGCGCGCGCGAAGGCCAGCGCGAAGCCGGTCAGCAGTGCCGGGGTGATGGTCGGCAGTACCACGCGAATGAAGGTCTGCAGCGGCGCGGCACCCAGGCTGGCGGCGGCTTCTTCAAGCTCGCGCTCGGCTTCTTCGAGCACCGGCTGCACCGTGCGCACGACGAACGGCAGGCCGATGAAGGTCAGCGCGACTACCACGCCCAGCGGGGTGAATGCCACCTTGATGCCCAGGGTAGCCAGGTATTGGCCGATCCAGCCGTTATGGGCGTACAGGGCGGTGAGCGTGATGCCGGCCACTGCTGTCGGCAGCGCGAACGGCAGGTCGACCAGGGCGTCGACGAAGCGTTTGCCGGGGAACTGGTAGCGCACCAGCACCCAGGCCACGATGCCGCCGAAGACGACGTTCAGGGCGGCTGCGATCAGCGAGGCACCAAAACTGAGGCGATAGGACGCCATCACGCGCTCGGAAGTGACGGTCGCCCAGAAGTCGGCCCAGCTCATGCTGAAGGTATTGAGGAACACCGCAGACAGCGGGATGAGGACGATCAGCGCCAGGTAGAACAGCGTGAAGCCGAGCGAAATGCCAAAACCGGGTATTACCCGGCCCGGCCTTTTTGCTGGCTTGTGCGCTGCCGTACTGCCGGGCAATGCAAGCGAAGTCATGCGAGTCCTTATTACAAATTCTTCTATCGGACTCGCATATTCTCACGCCATATTCATAAAGCAAACGAAGCAATACTTATTTGTTTAGATAGGAATCGCTATTTGGTCGAGCGTGTCACAGCACCAGTTTGGCGGCAACGGCGGTCAACGTGGTCGCCAGCAGGCCGCGCAAGAAGCGTTCCGGCACTGCCTTGGCCACCATGGCGCCCAGGGTGATGCCCGGCAGCGAACCGACGAGCAGGGTCAAGAGCAGCATCCAGTCAATCGAACCCAGCCACCAGTGGCCGAGGGCGGCGATCGCCGTCAGCGGTACCGCATAGGCGATATCGGTGCCGGCGACCTCGGCCGGGGTCAGTTTCGGGTACAGGAACACCAGCAGGGTCGCACCGATGGCGCCGGCGCCGATCGAGGATACCGTCACCAGCACGCCCAGCACCGCACCGGCGACGACCGTCGCGCTGGCCAGGCCACGGCCCTGCAGCTGGCGCTCCGGATGAGCGTGGATCCAGGCCAGCAAGCGGCTGCGCAGCAGCAGCGCCAGCACGGTCAGCATCACCGACACCGCGATCGTGTAGCGGATCACCTGCCCCAGCTGTTCGCTCAGCGCCCCGAACCAGTTCAGGCCGATGGCCGCCAGCACCGCAGCCGGCAGCGCGCCCAGGCACAGGCGGCCGACGATCTGCCATTGCACGGTGCGGGTGAAGCGGTGGGTGATGGTGCCGGCGCTCTTGGTGATCGCGGCAAAGGCCAGGTCGGTGCCGACGGCCACCGAGGGCGAGACGCCGAACAGCAGGGTCAATAGCGGCGTCATCAGGGAGCCGCCCCCGACGCCGGTCATGCCGACCAATAATCCAACCGCGAATCCCGCCAATACATATGTCAACGACATGCCATGCTCTCCTGTGGCACACAGGGTAAGGCGAACGCTACCGTAATCCAAACGACAGCTTCCTCATTTGCTTATGCGGAGATATTCGTATCGACGCCTGGATCAGGGTGCAAACCTTGCTTCGGCACCAAGAAAAACGGCGAACCAGGCAGATGCCGGGCTCGCCGTAATCGCATTGCGCAGGCGGTGTTTGCCGCCTTGCGCAAGCGGGATTACTTGTTCGGTTGCGGGGTCAGGCGCAGATAAGGGCGCGGCGCCTCGAAGCCCTTCGGATACTTCTGCTTGATGACCTCAGGATCGGTGACGGTCAGCGGGATGATGACCGGATCGCCATCCTTCCAGTTGCCCGGCGTGGCGACGGTGTAGCCGTCGGTCAGTTGCAGGGCGTCGATCACGCGCAGCACTTCGTCGAAGTTACGGCCGGTGCTCATCGGGTAGGTGATGATCAGGCGCACCTTCTTGGCAGGGTCGATCACGAACAGCGAGCGCACGGTGGCGGTGGCCGAGGCGTTCGGGTGGATCATGTCGTACAGCTCGGACACGGTTTTATCGGCATCGGCCACAATCGGGAAACCGACCACGGTCTGCTGGGTTTCTTCGATATCCTTGATCCAGTCGAGGTGCTTTTCGGCGGCGTCGACCGACAGCGCGATCGCCTTGACATTGCGCTTGTCGAACTCGGGCTTGAGCTTGGCGGTCAGGCCCAGCTCGGTCGTGCACACCGGCGTGAAGTCGGCCGGGTGCGAGAACAGCACCACCCAGGAATCGCCCGCCCACTCATGAAAGCGCAGCTTGCCGATGCTGGAATCCTGCTCGAAGTCGGGCGCGGTGTCGCCGAGGCGTAAGGTCATAGTCTTCTCCATGGTTGATTCACACGATGCCGTCCGTAGACAGCGCATTCATAAGGCTACATAAAGCGGTTGTAGAGTACGACGGCCCAGGTGGCGAACGCCAGCAGCAAGGTCAAGGCGACCGCGGCGCTGCCCAGGTCCTTGGCGGCCTTCGACAAGGGATGGCGCTCGAGCGAGATGCGGTCGACCACCGCCTCGATCGCGGAGTTGATCAACTCGACGATCAGCACCACCACCAGCACGCCGATCAGGGCCAGCTTCTGGAAGCCGGATATCGGCAGCACCAGCGCCAGGATGCTCGCCACCACGATCAATACGAGCTCTTGCCTGAATGCCGCTTCACTGCGCCAGGCCCAGCGCAGGCCGTCCCAGGTGTTGCGGCAGGCGGCGCCGATGCGCTCCAGGCCGCGCAAGGTCTTGAACTCGCTGATCGGGTTTTCCATCGTTTCTATACAGTGGATGCGGGAACAGCATTATGCCGCGTCCAAGGTCAGCATGTGGCAAACCCGCCAAGTTTGCAAGCCGCTGTTTGCGCCGCCGTTTCACATCATGGTATAAAGTCGTGATACTGCACTGCACCAACCACATCATGAAAATGGAAACGCCTACTTCTCCCAAGACATCGATCCAGGTCATCGAGCGTATGGTGGCACTGCTCGACGCCCTTGCGACCTATTCCGACCCGGTCAGTCTCAAGGAACTGTCGCGCGTATCGGGCCTGCATCCGTCGACTGCGCACCGGATTCTCAACGATATGGTGGTCACGCGCTTTGTCGATCGGGTCGAGCCGGGTACTTACCGCCTCGGCATGCGCTTGCTGGAACTGGGCAATGTGGTCAAGAGCCGGCTGTCAGTACGCGAGGCGGCGCTCGACGCCATGCGCGCCCTGCACCGCAAGACCCAGCAGACGGTCAACCTGTCGGTGCGCCAGGGCGACGAGATCGTGTATATCGACCGCGCCTTTTCCGAGCGTTCGGGGATGCAGGTGGTGCGCGCGATCGGCGGGCGTGGTCCGCTGCACCTGACCTCGACCGGCAAGCTGTTTCTGTCGGTGGATGACGTCAAGGCGATTCGTGCCTACTCCACCCGCACGGGCCTCGCCGGCCACACCCGCAATTCGATCACCGAACTGGCGCGGCTGGAGCGTGAACTGAGCCTGGTGCGGGCGCGCGGCTATGCGCGCGATAACGAGGAACTGGAACTGGGCGTGCGCTGCATGGCGGCCGGCATCCATGACGACAGCGGCAAGCTGGTGGCGGGCTTGTCGATCTCGGCGCCGGCAGACCGGCTGCAAGAGGATTGGCTGGAAGACCTGGTGCAGACGGCGTCACGGATTTCGTCGACGCTGGGGTATCGGGCGGTGCCGAACGTATAACCGCCTTCGTCGCGCTGCCACGTCTCCTACGCCGCCACCACTACGTCATTTCCGCGCTCCCACTACGTCGTTCCCGCGCTCCCACTACGTCGTTCCCGCGCTCCCACCACGTCGTTCCCGCGCAGGCGGGAACCCAAGTTTGCCAGCGTTGAGGCGACGTTCCTTATTTCGACTGAGCGAAGGACTTGGGTTCCCGCCTTCGCGGGAACGACGTGGTGGTGGCAGGAACGACGTGGTATTGGCGCGAACGACGTGGTGGTGGCAGGAACGACGTGGTATTGGCGCGAACGACGTGGTGGTGGCAGGAACGACGTGGTATTGGCGCGAACGACGTGGTGGTGGCAGGAACGACGTGGTGGTGGCGCGAACTACGTGGTGGTGGCGGGAACGACGTGGTGGTGGCGCGAACGACGTGGTGGTGGCAGGAACGACGTGCGATCAGTGCGGCAAGCTCGGCGCGCTGGCCGTGATGGTGGGCGTGCGCACGGCATCGACATCCATGCGATCAGGCAGCGATTCGATCCAGCGGCGGATGCGCCCGGCATCGGCGGTACGCGACATCTTGCCCTTCGAATCGAGGAAGACCATCACCACATTACGGCCATGGATCATCGCCTGCATCACCAGGCAGCGCCCCGCTTCATTGATGAAACCGGTCTTTTGCAGGCCGATATTCCAGTCGGGCAGCGACACCAGGTAATTGGTATTCGCGTAGTGCATGGTGCGGCCGCTGGCCTGGACGGTCGATTTCGGCGTGGTCGAGAATTCGCGCAACACCGGATCCTCATGCGCCGCCACCACCAGCTTGACCAGGTCGCGCGCGCTCGAGACATTGCGGCTCGACAGGCCACTGGAATCGACGTAATGGGTGTCTTCCATGCCGAGTTGACGCGCCTTGGCGTTCATTGCAGCGACAAAAGCCTCGATACCACCCGGATAATTGTGGCCCAGCGCCGAGGCGGCGCGGTTTTCGGAACTCATCAGGGTGATGTGCAGCAGTTCGCGGCGGGTCATGCGCGCGCCGACTGGCAGGCGCGAGCTGCTGTACTTGAGGCGATCGACGTTGGCGTCGGTCACGCGCAACACTTCGTCCAGGTCTTGCTTGGCGTCCATCACGACCATGCCGGTCATCAGCTTGGTGATCGAGGCGATCGGCAGCGCGACGTTGGCGTTCTTCTCGAACAGCACCTCGGCGCTGTTCTGGTCGACCACGTAGGCGACGCTGGAACGCAGTGACAGTGGGTCGTCGGTCTTGTGCAGGCCCGCCTTGTCGCCCGCCGTCGCCGCTGCCGCCACCGCGGTGACGGCCGCGGCTTTACGGGCCGGGTGCCAGGTGACGACGCGTTTGCCGTTGACGGTACGTACCCGGCGCACCATGCGCTGGTTAGTGTCGCCGGCGACGGCGACTTCCTTGCGCTTCTTGGTGGTCTTGGCCTTGGCTTTGCGCTTGGGCTTTTTCTTGGCTGCCTTGACAGGCTTGGCCTTCTGGGCTTTCTCGGTGGCGCCTGCTCCGGCGCCTGCACCTGCACCTGCTCCCGCACCGGAAGCCTGTATCGGTGCAATAGCGAACAACGCGGCGACAACTGCAGCCAAAGCAAGTTTAAACATCGTGAAACCCCTGGACCGAACTGATGAGATACAGAGTGAAGTGTAGCGGAACGACGCTCGATCGCAAGAGAAAATAGCGTTCTGTGCGGCAATTAACCACGCAAATCCAACATGTCTCGGTCTGCAAACTTCCTTTTGATATCAATGAGATATTGCTTGTTCTTGCTTTAGTCCATGAAGCGCGTAAACACATGACTGGGTTCGCGTTCGGTGTGCAGCGAGTTCTCGATGCGGTCGGGATCGGCCCATCCCAGAGCCATGCCGCACACCACCATTTCGTTCTCGGGCAGCCCGAGTTCGGCTGCGATAATCCGATGATACTGCGTAAAAGCGGCTTGTGGGCAGGTATCCAGACCTCTGGCCCGGGCCGCCACCATGATGTTCTGGAGGAACATCCCATAGTCAAGCCAGGAGCCCTGCTCCATGATGCGGTCGATGGTGAAAATCATTCCTACCGGCGCATCAAAAAAAGCGTAATTACGCGCATGCTGGGCCGCCATGCCGGCCTTGTTGTCGCGCGTCAGGCCCAGCAGGCTGTATAAATCCCAGCCCACCTTGCGCCGCCGGTCGACATAGGGCGAGACCCATTCGCGCGGGTAGTAGGGATATTCCTCGTGGTGCGCGTCGGCCTGGTCCGGGTCGGCATACGCGGCCAGGATCGCGTTCGACAGCCGCTCGCGCGTCGCACCGGTCAGTACATGGACTTTCCAGGGCTGGGTGTTGGTGCCGGACGGTGCGCGCGCCGCCACATCGAGGATACGCGCGACTTCTTCGCGTTCGACCGGCTTGTCGAGAAAGGCGCGGATCGAACGGCGCGAGGTAATGGCGGCGTCGACCGCTGCCTGGCTGGAATTCGAAATCATGTAGTCTCCTGTGGTTTGCGCACGACGAAGGCGACGCCGGTGACGGCGACGATCATCCCGGCCAGGCCGAGTGCATTGAATGCTTCGCCGAACAGCAGCCAGGCCATGATGGCCGTGGTCGGCGGGGTCAGGTACATCAGGCTCGTGACCTCGGTGGCCTGGCTGCGTCCGATCAGTTTAAAGAGCAGGAAGATGGCGCCGATCGACAGCGCAAACACCGACCACAGCCAGGCGATGACGAAATCGGCGCTCCAGGTGATGCTCGAGAAGGCAGGGTCGAGGTCTTCGAGCCAGATCGCCAGCGGCGCCAGCACCAGCACGGTGGCGCCGAACTGGATCGCGGTACCGCTGCGCAGGTCGAAGCGCGGGCAGAAGCGGCGCTGGTACATGGTGCCGGCGGTGATGCTCACCAGCGCGAACAGGCACAGTCCGAGGGCGGCCGGCGACAGGCCGGTCAGGCCGAGCTTGGCATACACGACCAGGGCCACGCCGGACAGGCCGAGCAGCAATCCCACCCACTGCAGCGGACGCACCCGCTCGCCGATCAGGGGCGCGCAGGCGGCGGTGAGGATCGGCTGCATGCCGACGATCAGGGCGGTCAGCCCGGCCGGCATGCCGAGCTTGATGGCCGCCCACACGCCGCCCAGGTATCCGGCCTGCAGCAGCAGGCCGGATACGGCGATATGCCGCACCTGGCCACGCGGCCACGGCGCGCGCCACAGCAGCATCAGCGGCAGCAAGACCGCCAGCACGCCCAGGCAGCGCACGATCAGGAAGGTCAGCGGCGGGGCGTATGGCAGGCCGAGCTTGGCGACGATGAAGCCCGTGCTCCACAAGAAGACAAAAAACAACGGTACCGGTGACAGCCAGGAGCTGCCAGGCATGGATGGGGCGTGGGTCGACATGGTCCTGGCGATGTGCCTTGATGGTGCACCGCATTGAAGAAAACGCAAGCAACGAGTCTAGCATGCTCTCTACCATGGAGTTTTGACTGGCCGAAATGTGTCTTAGGTTTGCGCTAGATCAATTGACTTTTCTTGCAATAAATGCATTCAAGAAAATTATGTATCGTGGATGGTGCATCGCATCAAAAATGCTTGACTCGTCAAACGATCTGACAGAAAATCTGCCCTGTTGCGGTGCACAAAAAGAGTTTCGTCGCTTTTTATGAAGAACCTGTCTCACAGAGCAATAGTCCATTCTTGAAACGACATATTTGGAGAGCCACATGTTTGCAATCCCTGAACAATTTTCGAACGCTACCAAGGCCAGCCTGGAATCACAATTCGCCCTGTTTTCGGCACTGACCGCGAAAACCTTCGAAGGCGTGGAAAAGCTGGTTGAACTCAACATCAGCACCGCACGCTCGACCCTGGAAGATTCCCAGGCCGCTACGCGCCAGCTGCTGAGCGCAAAAGACCCACAAGAATTCTTCTCGCTGACCGCTTCGCAAGCCCAGCCGAACGCCGAGAAAGCACTGTCGTACAGCCGCCAGCTGGCCTCGATCGCCTCCGGTACCGGCGCTGAATTCTCGAAAGCCGCTGAAAGCCAGATCGTCGAAGCCAACCGCAAGGTGATCTCGCTGGTTGACGAAGTGAGCAAGAACGCCCCAGCCGGTTCGGAAAGCTTTGTTGCCGCCGTCAAGACCGCGATCAGCAACGCCAACGCTGGCTACGAGCAGTTCAGCAAGACCTCGAAGCAAGCGGTCGAAGCGCTGGAAACCAATGTGAACGCAGCCGTCTCGCAATTTTCTGCAACTGCTGCGAAAGCTGGCAACGCTGCAAGCGCCGCTGCGGCTGCGGCCTAAGCTTCGGCTGGTTAGATAAAAAGCCGGGACGCGCAAGCGTCCCGGCTTTTTTTATGTCCAATGGCATGACTCCCGCATAACAGGCCATATCGGAATTTGGCGCGATTATTCGCCGAGGTAGGCTGCCTGCACCCGCGGATCGTCCAGCATGTCGCGCGCATTGCCGGTCATGGTAATCGCCCCCGAATCCATCACATAGCCGCGGTGCGCGGCCTGCAGCGCCAGCTTGGCGTTCTGCTCCACCAGCAGGATCGTGATGCCCTGGCGCGACACATCGCGGATCACTTCGAAGATTTTCTCGACCATGATCGGCGCCAGGCCCATCGACGGTTCGTCGAGCAGCAGCAGGGTCGGATGGCACATCAGCGCGCGCGCCATCGCCAGCATCTGCTGCTCGCCGCCCGACAGGGTGCCGGCCAGCTGGCTGGAGCGCTCTTTCAGGCGCGGGAACACCGCATACCACTTCTCGATATCGGCCTCGATCCCGGGCTTGTCATCACGCGTGTACGCGCCCATGAGCAGGTTCTCGTGGATCGACATGCGGGTGAACACGCCCCGCCCTTCCGGCACCATGGCCAGCTTCTGGCGCACCATGCGAAACGATTGGGTTCCCCGCAGCGGCTGGCCCAGGTAGCTGATCTCGCCTTCCACCTTGCATGGCGGCAGGGTGCCGGTGATGGCTTTCAGGGTCGTGGTCTTGCCGGCGCCATTGGCGCCGATCAGGGTCACCAGCTCGCCTTTGGCCACTTCAAGGTCGACGCCCTTGACCGCCTTGATGCCGCCATACGCGACCTTCAGGCCGGAGATTTTCAGGACTGTTTCGCTCATCAGTGAGCACCTCCAAGGTAGGCGTCGATCACGGCCTGGTTCTTCTGGATCTCGGCGGGCAAACCCTCGGCGATCTGCTTGCCGTATTCGAGTACCGTAATGCGGTCGCACAGGCCCATCATGAGCTTGACGTCGTGCTCGATCAGCAGCACGGTGCGGCCCTCGGCCTTGATCTTGACGAGCAGTTCGCGCAGCGCCAGCTTTTCGGTGGCGTTCATGCCGGCCGCCGGTTCATCGAGCGCCAGCAGTTGCGGGTCGGTGGCCAGTGCACGCGCGATTTCCAGGCGGCGCTGGTCGCCGTACGACAGGAACTTGGCGGTGCGGTTCGCAAATTTGCCGATGCCGACGAAATCGAGCAGCTCCTGCGCGCGCTGGCGGATCGCCGCTTCTTCCTCACGCGCCGCCTTGTGGCGCAGGATCGCGCCCAGCACACCCTGTTTGGTGCGTACATGGCGCCCGACCATCACGTTTTCCAAAGCGCTCATCTCGCCGAACAGGCGGATGTTCTGGAAGGTGCGCGCGATGCCCGCCTTGGCCACGTCGTGCGGCGCCGACGGCGAATACGGCTTGCCGGCCAGTTCAAACGTGCCGCTGTCGGGCTGATACAGGCCCGTGATCACGTTGAAGAAAGTGGTCTTGCCGGCGCCGTTGGGGCCGATCAGGCCATAGATCTGGCCCTGCATGATCCGGATGCCGACATCGGTCAGCGCCTGCAGGCCGCCGAAGCGTTTATTTACGCCGGCGATATTCAGAAGGACTTGTTCGCTCATGGTCTGGGTACTCATCATGCGGTCGACGCTTCTTCTTCATCGCGCGCCAGGGCGGCGTTGGGACGCTCTTCCTTGTTGGGCGACGGCCACAGGCCGGCAGGACGCACCAGCATGATCAGGACCAGGGCCAGGCCGTACAGCAGCTGGCGCAGCACCTCGGCCTCGATGATCACCTTGCCGAACACCGCCTGCTGCAGCGGATCGACCACGTGGCGCAGCACTTCGGGCAAGGCCGCCAGCAGCACGCCGCCCAGCACCACGCCCGGGATGTGGCCGATGCCGCCCAGGACCACCATCGCCAGCACCGCGATCGACTCGGTCAGCGAGAATGATTCAGGCGACACGAAACCCTGGAAGGCGCCGAACATGGCGCCGGCCACGCCGCCGAACGAGGCGCCCATGGCGAACGCCAGCAGCTTGACGTTGCGGGTATTGATGCCCATCGCCTTGGCCGCGATCTCGTCTTCGCGGATTGCCACCCAGGCCCGGCCCAGGCGCGAATGCTGCAGGCGGCCGGTAATGAAGATGGTCGCGATCACCATTGCCAGGAACAGGAAGTAATAGGCGTTCACCGAGGGCATGGCGTAGTCGCCGATCATGACGTTGGCGCCGGAGCCCGGCTCGCCCGCCAGCGACACCCCGAACACGCGGATCGGGTCGATCATATTGATGCCCTGCGGCCCGTTGGTGAAGTTGATCGGGTCGTTCAGGTTGTTCATGAAGATGCGGATGATCTCGCCGAAGCCGAGGGTCACGATGGCCAGGTAGTCGCCGCGCAGTTTCAGGGTCGGGGCGCCCAGCAGCGCGCCGCACAGGGCCGCGCACAGGGCCGCCAGCGGCACGATGGCCCACAGCGACAGGTGGATCCCGTCCTGGGCGATCTCGGGACCGAAGAAGGCCACCAGCGCTTCGCCGATCGCCGGCGAATAATAGATCAGCGATTCGAGCAGCGCCGCGAACTGCGGCGACGAGAACAGGCCGACCAGGTAGGCGCCGACGGCGAAGAAGGCGATATAGCCCAGGTCGAGCAGGCCGGCGAACCCGACCACGATGTTCAGGCCCAGCGCCAGCATGATGTACAGCAGCGCGATGTCGATGATGCGCACCCACGAGTTGCCGAACTGCGAAGCGACAAACGGGAAGACCAGCATCAGGAGCAGCAGCGCCGCCATGCTGATATAGGCCTGGCGCGGCTTGTGGCGGGTGTCGAAGGTCAGGAGTGCCATGGTGTTCTCCTTGTGCTCAGGCGCGGTCGGCCACGCGTTCGCCCATGATGCCGGACGGGCGCAGGGTCAATACGAGAATCAGCACCACGAAGGCGAAGATGTCCTGGTAGTGGCTGCCGAGGAAGCCGCCGGTCAGGTCGCCGATATAGCCGGCGCCCAGCGCCTCGATGATCCCCAGCAGCAGGCCACCCAGCATCGCGCCATAGATATTGCCGATCCCGCCCAGCACTGCGGCGCAGAAGGCTTTCAGGCCGGGCAGCACGCCCATGGTGAAAGTAATGGAGGCATAGTTGGCGCCCCACATCACGCCGGCAACGGCCGCCAGCGCCGCGCCGATGGCGAAGGTGGCGACGATCACGCGGTTGGCATCGACGCCCATCAGGCCGGCCACGCGCGGGTTCTCGGCCACGGCCCGCATCGCGCGGCCCATCCTGGTGCGCTCGACCAGCAGCACCAGGGCGCCCATGGCGACGGCGGCCAGCACCAGCAGCAGCACTTGCGTCTGCGTGATCATGGCGCCGCCAATCATGATCGGCTCGGGCGACAGCAGTTGCGGGAACGGGATCGGGCTGCGGCCCCAGATCATCATGGCGAAGGTCTGCAGCAGGATCGAGATGCCGATCGCCGTGATCAGGGGTGCCAGGCGCGGCGCATTGCGCAGGCGGCGATAGGCGACGCGCTCGATCAGGATGCTGACCAGCATGGTGAGGGGAATCGCGCCGAGGATCGCGAGCGCCAGTTGCACATAGCCGGGCAAGCCCGGAATGTACGCCTCAAGCAATTGAAGGATGGTCAGGCCGAGCATGGCGCCGATCATGAGCACGTCGCCGTGGGCGAAGTTGATCAGGTTGAGCACGCCGTATACCATCGTGTAGCCGAGCGCGACCAGCGCATACATGCTGCCCAGCACCAAGCCGTTCAGCAGCTGTTGAATAAAGGTTTCCATTGTTTCGCCTGTTTCGATCTGCCTGCAAAAAACGGCACTGCGGGATGATCCCGAGTGCCGTCCATGGTGCTAATTTACCATGACAAAATTTTCGAGCGCCGCCATCATAACTTGGCTGTTGGAAAACTAATCACGGTAAATCAGAGCTGTAGCAAATTTTGTTTTCTGGCGGAACTAAAAATAATGTTCAGGCTGCAGGCTTGTCCTGGCGCACGCCGTCCAGGCCTTTCGGCAGCGGGAAGGTCACGTGTTCCTCGACGCCCTCGAGCGCGCGCACGCTGGCCGCGCCCAGCTCCTTGAGACGATCGATCACGGCCTGCACCAGTACCTCTGGCGCCGAAGCGCCGGCGGTGACGCCGACCCGCTTCTTGCCCTCGATCCAGCTCGGGTCGATCTTGCCGGCGTTGTCGACCATATAGGCCGGCGTGCCCATCTTTTCGGCCACTTCGCGCAGGCGGTTCGAATTCGAGCTGTTGGGGCTACCGACCACGACGACCACCTCGACCTGCGGCGCCATGAACTTGACAGCTTCCTGGCGATTGGTGGTGGCGTAGCAGATATCACCCTTTTTCGGTTCGATGATGTTCGGGAAGCGCGCCTTGAGCGCCGCGATGATGTCGAGGGTGTCGTCGACCGACAGCGTGGTCTGCGATACGTAGGCCAGCAGTTCCGGATTACGCACTTGCAGCTTCTGCACATCGTCGACGGTTTCGACCAGGTGCATGCCTTCTTCGGCCTGGCCCATGGTGCCTTCGACTTCGGGATGGCCGTCGTGGCCGATCATGATGATCTCGGCGCCCAGCTTGCGCATCTTGGCGACTTCGACGTGGACTTTAGTTACCAGCGGGCAGGTGGCATCGAAAATGGTCAATCCGCGCGCCTCGGCATCGGCGCGCACGGCCTTCGAGACGCCGTGGGCCGAGAACACGAGGGTGTTGCCCGGCGGGACGTCTTCGAGTTCCTCGATGAAGATCGCGCCCTTGGTGCGCAGGTCTTCGACCACATAGGCGTTGTGCACGATCTCGTGACGGACATAGATCGGTGCGCCGAATTGGGTCAGGGCGCGCTCGACGATCTCGATCGCGCGGTCCACGCCGGCGCAGAAGCCGCGCGGCTGGGCCAGCAGAATTTCATTTTCCATCATTGTTCCTGTCGTCCTGTTCACAGAACCGAAATCAGTTTCACTTCGAATTGCAGGGCGCGGCCGGCCATCGGGTGGTTGAAGTCGAACAGGGCCGACTGGTCGCGCAACTCCAGCAGCACGCCGGCGAAGCGGCCGCCCTTCGGCGCATTGAATTCGACCACTTCGCCCACCTTGTACTCGGCGCCGGGCACCGAATTTTCTTCCAGGGTCGCCTTCGACACCGACTGGATCAGCTCCGGGTTACGTTCACCGAACGCATCAAGAGCGCTGAGCTCGAAGGTCTGGTGCGTGCCTTCCGGCAGGCCGATCAGGCGTTGCTCGAGGAACGGCGCCAACTGGCCCTGGCCCAGCAACAAAGTGGCTGGCGTGCCATTAAAGGTCGTGACCACATCCGAACCGCCGGCGATGGCCAGGCGGTAATGCAGGGTCAGGTAGGAGGATTCGTTGACGACGGGAGCAGCGTTGGACATGTTCTTTGTGGTGACGGGCATACCTGATCAGGCAAAGCGCTATTGTAAGCCACGCGCGCGGCTTGCGCCTTGGCTGCCTCTTTTTTTGGCGAGGAATCAAACATGGGAATTTGTGACTGGCCCGAGCAGGACCGCCCGCGCGAGCGCCTGCTGCGCGATGGGCCCAATGCGCTGTCGGATACCGAACTGCTGGCGATCTTCCTGCGCGTGGGCGTGGCAGGCAAGAGCGCGGTGACGCTGGCGGGCGACACCCTGGCGCATTTTGGCTCGCTGCACCGGCTGCTGCACGCCGATTCGGGCGAATTCGGCCGGCTGCACGGGCTGGGGCCGGCCAAGTATGCGCAGTTGCAGGCGGCGCTCGAGCTGGCGCGGCGCGCGGTGGCCGAGCAGTTTCGCCGCGAAGCGCTGTGCTCGCCTGAGGCGGTGCGCCATTACCTGCGCAGCCAGTTCGCGCTGCAGACGCATGAATCGTTCATGGTGCTGTTCCTGGATGTGAAAAACAGGCTGATCAATTGCGAGGAAATGTTCAGGGGCACACTGACCCACACGGGTGTCTATCCACGGGAGGTGGTCAAGGCAGCGCTGCGCCGGAACGCGGCGGCGGTGATCCTGGCGCATAACCACCCCTCGGGCGTGGCCGAGCCGAGCGAGGCCGACCTGCGCCTGACGAGCGCGCTGGTGCAGGCGCTGGCCCTGGTCGATATCCGGGTGCTGGACCATTTTGTGGTAGCAGGCCCACAGGTGCACTCGTTTGCAGAGCATGGTCAGCTGTAATTTGACACCGAAAACATGCATGAATGTGGCGTTCCCAGCCAGAACCACGGAACCATCCTGCTGGTCAAAACCTTATGCCACTGATTGTGGCAGTGGTCTGGGCAGGCTCGCAGCACCACGCGAGCTGCATCAGCAGACAGTGTGGATAATCTTGGAGATCGACATGCAAACGACCAGCACCTGGGCTGCGATGGGATGCCTGCTGATGGCCATGGCCAGCAGCGCAGCGAACGCACAAAATACCGCATTCAGATTGGTTAACAACACGCAGTTCATCGTTTCAGAAGTCTATTTCTGCCAGTCGGCGATGATGAACGCGGGCCGGATCGCCTGGGCATGAGCGTTCTTGGCAGTGGTGAGACGGTGGATTTCGGCGACGATGAGGGAAGCAGATGCCGGTACAACGTCCTGGTGATCCCGCGCGCCCCCAGCAATCGAAGACAGTGGAATAACTTGAACCTGTGCGAGGTAAGCACCTTCACGCTTGACTACAACTACACGCAGCGAGAACTGACGAGCAGCACGAATCAAAACAGTTGTGAACGATATGCCTCGGAGGATTGACTACCTTCCATTGTGGCAAGCCTTAAATTAGACAACGTAAACAGCGAGTTACATCACTCATCCATAATTGTTAAATTTACGCAGTGCCCAGCGTGACAATTCTTTTTCGTAAGTGATTGATTCCGCTTTGATTTTCACGCTATACTCTCGTTTTTCCAAGTCTGGAACATATTTAAGGAGTGCACTATGGCACGTGTTTGCCAAGTAACTGGCAAGG
>Ga0265798_10001460_pt1 | contig 36862 bp, 32 predicted proteins | sample P3T30metagenome_FD_192430 | JGI IMG/M metagenome (GOLD analysis project Ga0265798, IMG submission 192430) | Plant litter microbial communities from East Loma Ridge, Irvine, California - P3 T30 | ecosystem: Environmental > Terrestrial > Plant litter > Unclassified | place: USA: California...
CTCTTCCTTGACCTTCTGGGCGTTGCCGATGCCGGTCACGGTCACGCCTTTCTGCGTGATCGCGCAGGCGGCCACCAGCTTTTCCTTCGACTCCAGTTCCATCAGCGTCACGCCGCGGCCGCCGTTCGACAGCACCTTCATCTCGTCCATGCCGAACACCAGCAGGCGCGCCTTTTCGGACACCACCGCGATCGCGCTGGCGTCCGGCAGCACTACGGAAGGGGCCAGCGGCTTTGCGCCGTCGTCCAGCGTGAGGAACGACTTGCCGCTCTTCTGGCGGCTGACCATGTCGCCCGCCTTCGTGATGAAGCCGAAGCCGGCGTCGGAGGCCATCAGCAACTGTGTCGCGGCCGGGCCGGCAAAGTAGTGCAGCAGGCGCGCGCCGCCGGACAGGTCGACCAGCGTGGTGATCGGCACGCCGTCGCCGCGGGCGTTGGGCAATGCCGCCACCGGCACCGAATACACGCGGCCGTTGTCGCCGAAGCCGAGCAGCGTGTCCACGGTGCGGCATTCGATCGCATCGTGCAGCGCGTCGCCGGCCTTGAACGTGAACTGGCCGCGCTCGTGGCCGGTGCCGGTGCGCGCGCGCACCCAGCCCTTCTGCGAAATGATCACGGTGACCGGTTCGTCGACGATCTTCTGCTCGACGGAGGCGCGCTGCGCTTCCTCGATCAGCGTGCGGCGCGCATCGCCATACTGCTTGGCGTCCGCCTCGATCTCGCGGATGATCAGCCGCTTCATCGACGACGGATTGTCCAGCAGGTCCTGCAACGACTGGCGTTCCTTGCGCAGCTCGGCCAGCTCCTGCTGGATCTTGATCGCTTCCAGGCGCGCCAGCTGGCGCAGCCGGATCTCGAGGATGTCCTCGGCCTGCCGGTCGGACAGGTTGAAGCGGGCAATCAGCGCCTGCTTCGGCTCGTCCGCATTGCGGATGATGTGGATCACCTCGTCGATGTTGAGCAGGATCGTCTCGCGGCCCTCCAGGATATGGATGCGGTCATCGACCTTGCCCAGGCGGTGCTGCGTGCGGCGCGTCACCGTGGCGAAGCGGAAGGCGATCCACTCGCTGAGGATCTCGGTCAGGCCCTTCTGGCGCGGGCGGCCGTCGCCGCCGATCATCACCAGGTTCATCGGCGCCGACGTTTCCAGCGACGTGTGCGCCAGCAGCATCAGCATGAACTCGTTCTGGTCCTGGTTCTTGGACTTCGGCTCGAACACCAGGCGCACCGGCGCGGCGCGGCCGGATTCGTCGCGGATCGTGTCGAGCGCGCCGAGGATCTGCTGCTTCAATGCCAGCTGTTCCGGCGACAGTGCCTTCTTGCCCAGCTTGACCTTCGGGTTGGTCAGTTCCTCGATTTCTTCCAGCACCTTCTGCGACGAAGTGCCCGGCGGCAGTTCGTAGACGACCGCCTGCCACTGGCCGCGCGCCATTTCCTCGATCTTCCAGCGCGCCCGCACCTTCATGCTGCCGCGCCCGGAGGCATACATGTCGGCGATCTGCGCGGCAGTGGTGATCAGCTGGCCGCCGCCCGGGAAGTCCGGGCCCGGCACCAGGGCCATCAGCTCGGCGTGCGACAGTTTTGGATTGCGGATCAGCGCCACGGTGGCCGCGGCCACCTCGCGCAGATTGTGCGACGGGATCTCGGTGGCCATGCCCACGGCGATGCCGGAGGCGCCGTTGAGCAGCGCCATCGGCAGACGCGCCGGCAGCAGCGCCGGTTCCTCGGTCGAGCCGTCGTAGTTCGGAATGAAGTCCACCGTGCCCTGGCCGATTTCGTCGAGCAGCAGTTTCGCGATCGGCGTGAGGCGTGCTTCGGTATAGCGCATCGCCGCGGCGCCGTCGCCGTCGCGCGAGCCGAAGTTGCCCTGGCCGTCGATCAGCGGGTAGCGCAGCGAGAAGTCCTGCGCCATGCGCACCAGCGCGTCGTACACCGACTGGTCGCCGTGCGGGTGCAATTTACCCAGCACGTCGCCGACGACGGTGGCGGACTTGCGCGGCTTGGCCGCCGCGTTCAGTCCCAGCTCGTTCATCGAGTACAGGATGCGGCGCTGCACGGGCTTCTGGCCGTCGCACACATCGGGCAGGGCGCGGCCCTTGACGACGGAGATGGCGTAATCGAGATAGGCGCGTTCGGCAAACGTGGACAGGGTCAGCGTTTCGCCGCCGTCGCCGCCATTGCCGTTGTCGCCATTATTTGGCTGTGGCTCGTCAAAGAGGTTTGCTTGTTGGGTCATGTCAGTACGTGTTCGTGTTAAATGTCCGCTTCGACTTCATTGCCGTGCTCCTCGATCCACGCACGGCGCGCGGCGGCTTCGCCTTTGCCCATCAACATATTGAAGCGGGAGGCCGCTTCCGTATGCTGGAAGTCGCCCAGCGACACGGGCAGCAGGCGGCGCGTGTCCGGATTCATCGTGGTTTCCCACAGCTGTTCGGCGTTCATTTCGCCCAGGCCCTTGAAGCGGGAGATCGACCAGCTGCCGTCCTTCAGGCCGTCCTTGCGCAGCTTGTCCTCGATGGCGGTCAGTTCGCCGTCGTCCAGCGCGTACAGCTTCTGGATCGGCTTCTTGCCGCGCGCCGGCGCATCGACGCGGTACAGCGGCGGCCGGGCGATGCAGATGTTGCCGTTCTGGATCAGCGCCGGGAAGTGGCGGAAGAACAGCGTCAGCAGCAGCACCTGGATGTGCGAGCCGTCCACGTCCGCGTCCGACAGGATGCAGATTTTCCCGTAACGCAGACCCGACAGGTCCGGCGTGTCCGTCACGCTGTGCGGATCGACGCCGATGGCCACCGCGATATCGTGGATCTCGTTGTTGGCGAACAGGCGGTCGCGGTCCGTCTCCCACGAGTTCAGCACCTTGCCCCGCAGCGGCAGGATGGCCTGGAACTCCTTGTCGCGGCCCATTTTCGCCGAGCCGCCCGCCGAATCGCCCTCGACGAGGAAGAGTTCAGTGCGCGACACGTCCGACGATTCGCAGTCCGTCAGCTTGCCCGGCAGGACAGCGACGCCGGACGATTTTTTCTTTTCCACTTTCTGCGCCGAGCGCAGGCGCGACTGCGCCTGCTTGATGACGAGTTCCGCCAGCTTCTTGCCCCAGTCGATGTGCTGGTTCAGCCACAGCTCCAGCGCCGGCTTCGAGTACGTGGCAACGAGGCGCACGGCGTCGCGCGAATTCAGGCGCTCCTTGATCTGGCCCTGGAACTGCGGGTCCAGCACCTTCGCCGACAGCACGAACGAGGCGCGTGCAAACACGTCCTCTGGCAGCAGCTTGACGCCTTTCGGCAGCAGCGAGTGCAGCTCGACGAAGTTCTTCATCGCGCCGAACAGGCCTTCGCGCAGGCCCGATTCGTGGGTGCCGCCATTGGGCGTGGGGATCAGGTTGACGTAGGACTCGCGGATGATCGCGCCTTCCTCCGTCCATGCCACGACCCACGACGCGCCTTCGCCTTCGGCAAAGCCTTCCGCATCCGGGCCGGCAAACTGCTCGCCTTCGAACAGCGGCACGACCGTCTCGCCGTTGCCCGTCTGCGCCAGCGCTTCCGTCAGGTAGCCGCGCAGGCCGTCGTTGTACTGCCACGTCTGCGAATCGCCCGTCTTTTCGTTTTTCAGCGTGACGGAGACGCCCGGCAGCAGCACGGCCTTGGAACGCAGCAGGCGTTGCAGCTCGACCTGCGAGATCAGCGGGGAGTCGAAATACTTCGCATCCGGCCAGGCGGTGACGCGCGTGCCGGACTTCTTGCCGTCCTTCGGCGCCGGCATCGACGTCAGCGGTTCGACCAGGTCGCCGTTCTCGAAGGCGAGGGCGTGGTAGCCGTTGCCCTTGTCGTCCTTGCGCCAGACGGAGATCTCCAGGCGCTTCGACAGCGCGTTGGTGACGGAGACGCCTACGCCGTGCAGGCCGCCGGAGAACGCATACGCGCCGCCCGAGCCCTTGTCGAACTTGCCGCCCGCGTGCAGCCGGGTAAAGACGATTTCCACCGTCGGCACGTTTTCCTCCGGGTGCAGGCCGACGGGAATGCCGCGGCCGTCGTCTTCGACGGTGATGCTGCCGTCCGCGTTCTGCGTGACGAGGATGTTCTTGCAATGGCCGCCCAGCGCTTCATCCGAGGCGTTGTCGATCACTTCCTGGATGATGTGCAACGGATTTTCCGTGCGGGTGTACATGCCCGGGCGCTGCTTGACGGGCTCCAGTCCTTTCAGGACGCGGATCGATGATTCGCTGTAATCGGAAACAGGTTTTTTAGTGGCCATACTATAAATATTGCAATTCTTGAATGAGGGCCTCGTGGCCGGATGCCTGCGCATTCTATCCGCAACTGCGGACCGGGAAGGAATCCCGGCACCACGACGCTGCCGAAAATGCGACGCCTGCACCGCCGGGCAAGCCCGCTATTGTCGCCAAAGACTGTACAAACATCCAGTCTTTTTCCGTTTTTATACTTTGTTTACACAGGGGCTTCGACTCTTTACCCCGTTTTTAGAGGCCCGTCGATAACCTGACCGGCATCGAAAACAAGATGGGAAACGACATGATGGACCTTGTAATGATCGTGCTGACGCTGGTGCTGGGCGCACTCGTGGCGGCATTGGCCGCCGGGTGCGCCCGGCTGGAAGGCCGGCCATGAGCACCCTGTACATCGCCGGCGCGGCGATCGCGCTGGCACTGCTGATCTACCTGATCGTGGCGTTGCTGCGGCCGGAGGCGCTATGAGCACACAGGCGTTGTGGTTGCTGACGGCCTTCCTGGCCGTGCTGCTGGTGCTGGCGTGGCCGCTGGGCCGCCTGCTGGCCGTCGTCAGCGACGGCGAACGGGCCATCCCCGGTCTGGGATGGCTGCATCGGGGCGAGCGGGCGCTGTACCGCGCTGCCGGCGTGGCGGGGCCCATGTCGTGGCGCGGCTATGCCGGTGCGCTGATCGCGTTCAACCTGCTGGGCGCCGTGTTCGTGTATGCCGTCCAGCGCCTGCAGGGCTGGCTGCCGCTCAATCCGCAGGGCTTCGCCGCCGTCGGCGCGGATTCGTCGTTCAACACGGCCGTCAGCTTTGTCGCCAACACCAACTGGCAGGGCTACGGCGGCGAGCAGACGATGAGCCACTTGACGCAGATGGTGGCGCTGGCGGGCCAGAACTTCTTCTCCGCCGCCACCGGCGTCGCCGTCGTGTTTGCGCTGATCCGCGGGTTAGCGGCCCGCTCGTCCGCGTCGATCGGCAATTTCTGGGTCGACGTGACGCGCGTGACGTTGTATGTCCTGCTGCCGCTGTCGCTGCTGCTGGCCGTGTTCCTGATGGGGCAGGGCGTGATCCAGAACTTCGACGGCTTCCGCGAAGCCGCGCTGCTCGATCCCGTCACGTACACCGTGGCCGATGCCGTGCACACGGCCACCACGCAGACGCTGCCGATGGGCCCCGTCGCCTCGCAGGAAGCGATCAAGATGCTGGGCACCAACGGCGGCGGCTTCTTCAACGCCAATTCCGCCCACCCGTATGAGAACCCGACGGCGCTGTCCAACTTCGCCGAGATGATCGCCATCTTCCTGATCCCGGCCGCGCTGTGCTTCGCGTTCGGCCGCATGGTGGGCGACCGCCGCCAGGGCTGGGCCGTGCTGGCGGCGATGACCGTCCTGTTCGTGGCGATGACGGCGGCCGTCACCATCGCCGAGCAGCAGCCGCACCCCGCGCTGGCGGGACTGGGCGTCGACGCCGCGGCCGGCAATATGGAAGGCAAGGAGGCGCGCTTTGGCGTGAGCGCCTCGAGCCTGTTCGCCGCCGTGACGACGGCCGCCTCGTGCGGCGCCGTCAATGCGATGCACGATTCGTTCACGCCGCTGGGCGGCGCGGTGCCGCTGCTGCTGATGCAGTTCGGCGAAGTCGTCTTCGGCGGCGTCGGCTCCGGCCTGTACGGCATGCTGGTGTTCGCGCTGCTGGCCGTGTTCATCGCCGGGCTGATGATCGGCCGCACGCCGGAATACCTGGGCAAGAAGATCGGCCCGTACGAGATGAAGATGGTGGCCATCGTCATCCTGGTGACGCCGGTGCTGGTGCTGGCCGGCACGGCGCTGGCCGTCAGCACCGAGGCAGGGCGGGCAGGGATCGCCAACCCGGGCGCGCACGGCTTCACCGAGATCCTGTACGCCTTCAGCTCCGCCGCGAACAACAACGGCAGCGCGTTTGCCGGGCTGTCCGCCAACACGCCGTTCTACAACATCCTGCTGGCGCTGGCCATGTGGTTCGGCCGCTTTGCCGTCATCGTGCCGATCCTGGCCATCGCCGGGGCGCTGGCCGCGAAGCCGCGCCTGGCGGCCAACAGCGGCACGCTGCCCACGCACGGCCCGCTGTTCGTACTGCTGCTGATCGGTGTCGTCGTGCTCGTCGGCGTACTGAATTACGTGCCGGCGCTGGCCCTGGGGCCAGTGATCGAACACCTGCAACTTAATCGCTGAGAGGAACACCATGTCACGCACCACGCTGACACTTTTCGACCGGGCCTTGCTGGTCCCCGCGCTGCTGGACGCGCTGCGCAAGCTCGACCCGCGCGTGCAACTGCGCAGCCCCGTCATGTTTGTCGTCTACGTCGGCAGCATCGTCACGACCCTGCTGGCCGCCACGGACCGCGACGGCTTTGTCGCCGCCATCGCCGTCTGGCTGTGGTTTACCGTGTTGTTCGCCAATTTTGCCGAGGCGCTGGCGGAAGGGCGCAGCAAGGCGCAGGCGGCGTCGCTGCGGGCGCTGAAGCAGACCGTGTCGGCCAAGAAGATGAATGCGCCACGGCGCGAGGCTGGCTGGCTGCCCATACCCGCGACCGATCTGCGCAAGGGCATGCACGTGCTCGTGGAAGCCGGGGATGTCGTGCCGGCCGACGGCGAAGTCGTCGCCGGCGTCGCCTCGGTCGACGAAAGCGCCATCACCGGTGAATCGGCGCCCGTGATCCGCGAGTCGGGCGGCGACTTTTCCGCCGTCACCGGCGGCACCCGCGTGCTGTCGGACTGGCTGATCGTGCGCGTCTCCGCCAATCCCGGCGAGGCGTTCATCGACCGCATGATCTCGATGGTCGAAGGCGCCAAGCGCAAGAAGACGCCCAACGAGATCGCGCTGACGATCCTGCTGGTGGCGCTGACGATCGTCTTCCTCGTCGTCACCGCAACGCTGCTGCCGTTCTCGCTGTTCGCCGTGCAGGCGGCCGGCGCCGGCAGTCCCGTGTCGATCGCCGTGCTTATCGCGCTGCTGGTGTGCCTGATCCCCACGACGATCGGCGGCCTGCTGTCGGCCATCGGCGTGGCCGGCATGAGCCGCATGATGGGCGCGAACGTCATCGCCACCTCCGGCCGCGCGGTGGAAGCGGCGGGCGACGTGGACGTGCTCCTGCTCGACAAGACGGGCACGATCACGCACGGCAACCGCCAGGCGGCCACGTTCCTGCCGGCGCCCGGCATCAGCGAGGAAGAGCTGGCGCGCGTGGCGGCGCTGGCCTCGCTGGCGGACGAAACGCCGGAAGGGCGCAGCATCGTCGTGCTGGCACGCCAGCGCTTCGACATCCATGAGCGCGACAGCGCCGCCGGCGCCGTGTTCGTGCAGTTCACCGCGCAGACGCGGATGAGCGGCGCCGACATCGCCGACCGGGCCATCCGCAAGGGCGCGGCCGACACGGTGCGGCGCCACGTGGAAAGCCTCGGGCAGCCGTATCCGGCGGCGGTGGCGCGCAGCGTGGACGATGTGGCGCGGCGCGGCAGCACGCCGCTCGTCGTCGTGGATGGCGGCCGGGTGATGGGCGTCGTCGAGCTGAAGGACGTCGTCAAGGCGGGCATCCGCGAACGCTTCGCCCAGCTGCGCGAAATGGGCATCCGCACCATCATGATCACCGGCGACAACCGGCTGACGGCGGCGGCCATCGCGGCCGAAGCGGGCGTCGACGATTTCCTCGCCGAGGCGACACCGGAGGACAAGCTGCGCCTGATCCGCGACCACCAGGCCGACGGCCGGCTGGTCGCGATGACGGGGGACGGCACCAACGATGCCCCGGCGCTGGCGCAGGCCGACGTGGCCGTCGCGATGAACAGCGGCACCCAGGCGGCGAAGGAAGCGGGCAATATGGTCGATCTGGACTCGAACCCGACGAAGCTGCTGGAGATCGTGGAGATCGGCAAGCAGATGCTGATGACGCGCGGCGCGCTGACGACGTTCTCGATCGCCAACGACGTGGCCAAGTACTTTGCCATCATCCCCGCCGCGTTTGTCGGCACCTATCCGCAACTGAAGGCGCTGGACGTCATGCAGTTGACCAGTTCGAGTTCCGCCGTGATGGCGGCCGTGATCTTCAATGCGCTGATCATCGTCGTGCTGATTCCGCTGGCGCTGCGCGGTGTGCGCTTCCAGGCCGCCAGCGGCGCCGCGCTGCTGCGCCGTAACCTGCTCGTCTTCGGACTCGGCGGCCTGGTGCTGCCGTTTGTCGCCATCAAACTGATCGACATGGCGCTGGCCGCGCTGCATCTCGTCTGAAAGGAACCATCATGCTCTCCCAACTGCGACCCGCCGTCGTCATCTTTACCGCGCTGACCGCCATCTGCGGCATCGCGTATCCCCTGCTCGTTACCGGCATCGGCCAGGCGGCGTTTGCCGACCAGGCCTCCGGCAGCCTGGTCGTGCGGGGCGGCCGCGTCGTCGGCTCGCGCCTGATCGGCCAGTCGTTTACCGCGCCGCGCTACTTCTGGGGCCGGCCTTCGGCCACGGCGCCGATGCCGGCCAATGGCGGCGGTTCGGGGGGCTCTAACCAGGGCCCCACCAATCCGGCGCTGATGGAAGCGGTGAAGGCGCGCGTGGCCGCGCTGCGGGCGGCCGATCCGTCCAATGCGGCACCGGTACCCGTCGATCTCGTCACGGCGTCGGCCAGCGGCCTCGATCCCGACATCAGCGTGGCCGCCGCGCGCTACCAGGCGGCACGCGTGGCACGGTCGCGGGGACTGGCGCCGGCACAGGTCGAAGCGCTGATCGGCCAGCATGCGGCGACGCCGCTGTTCGGCTTCCTGGGCGAGGCCACCGTCAACGTGCTGGCACTGAATCTGGCGCTGGACGGCCTGCCTCGGTAATATGACGCATGTCCCTTCACGCCGCACTGCCATGAACGACGGCCAACGTCCCGACCCCGATGTCCTGCTGGCGCAGGTGCAGGAAGGAGAACGGCGCGCCGCGCGCGGCCGGTTGCGCGTCTACTTCGGCGCCTCGGCCGGCGTCGGCAAGACCTGCGCGATGCTGACTGCGGCGCGCACGCTGGCCGGGCAGGGCGTGGCCGTGCTGGCGGGCGTCGTCGAGACCCATGGCCGTGTCGAGACGGCCGCGCTGCTGGCAGGGCTGGACTTGCTGCCGCCGCGCCAGGTGCCGTACCGCGACAAAGTTCTGCCGGAATTCGACCTGGACGAAGCGCTGCGCCGCCATCCCGCGCTGGTGCTGGTGGACGAGCTGGCGCACACGAACGCCCCCGGCGCGCGCCATCCAAAGCGCTGGCAGGACGTGGCCGAGCTGCTGGACGCGGGCATCGATGTCTTCACGACAGTCAACGTGCAACATCTGGAAAGCCTGAACGACATCGTCGGCGGCATTACCGGCATCAAGGTGCACGAGACGGTGCCGGACACGGTGTTCGCGCGGGTCGACGAGGTGGTGCTGGTGGACGTCTCCGCAGACGAACTGCTGGCGCGGCTGATGGACGGCAAGGTGTACGGTGTCGACCAGGCCAGCCGCGCGGCCCGCAATTTCTTCCGCAAGGGGAACCTGATCGCGCTGCGCGAGCTGGCGCTGCGCCACGTGGCCGACCGGCTGCAGGGCGACGTGCGGGCCTATCGCGTCGAGCAGTCGATCGGCGAGGTCTGGAAGACGGGCGCCGTGCTGCTGGCTTGCGTGGGGTCGCGTGACGGCGGTGAACACGTCGTCCGCAGCGCGGCGCGGCTGGCGGCACAACTGAACGGCCGCTGGCATGCGGTGTACGTCGAAACGCCCGCGCTGCAACGCCTGCCCGACGGACAACGCGAACGCATCCTGAAGACCCTGAAGCTGGCGCAGGACCTGGGCGCGACGACGGCGGTGCTGGCGGACAGCGACGTCGCGGGCGCCATCGCCGGCTACGCGCAGGCCCAGAACATTGCCAGGATCGTCGTCGGCAGGGGCAGCGGCCGCCCGTGGCACCGGCCGCTGGCACGCCGCCTCGCCAGCGCGGCCCCCGCGGCCGACCTGATCGAAACGGCCACCGCAACCGTAGCCTCACCCCGATCTTTCTTCAAAAATGGGGACAGACCCCATTTTATCGGCAACTTGCGCTGGTCGCATTACGTGGCGGCGTTCGGCGCCAGTTCCGCGCTGGCGCTGGCAATCCTGCCGTTTGCCGGTGTGCTGGACAACACGAATGTGGCGATGCTGTTCCTGCTGGCCGTGCTGCTGGTGGCGTACCGCTTCGGGCGCGGGCCGGCGCTGCTGTCGTGCGTCACCGGTGTCGCGGCGTTCGACTTCCTGTTCGTCGCGCCCACGTTCTCGTTTGCCGTCAGCGACGTGCAGTACCTGATCACCTTCGCCGTCATGCTGGCGACCGGCCTTGTGACGAGCCACCTGACGGCGGGCCTGCGCTTCCAGGCCCGGGTCGCCTCGCATCGCGAACTGCGCGCCCGCGCCCTGTACGAATTCGCGCGCGAGCTGACGGGCGTGCTGCAGGCGGAGCAGGTGTTCGAGATCACCGGCCGCACGCTGGCGGACGCGTTCCGCGCCCGCGTCACGTTGCTGCTGCCAGACGAGCACGGGCAGCTGCAAGTGCCACCCGGCAGCGACGTCGACGCCGCCATCGCGCAATGGGCGTTCGATCACGCCGCGCCGGCCGGTTTCGGCACGGGCACGCTGCCGTCTTCCCCCGTGTTCTACCTGCCGCTGATCGCGCCGATGCGCACGCGGGGCGTGCTGGCGCTGCTGCCCGGCGACCGGCGCTGGCTGCTGGTGCCGGAACAACGCCGCCAGCTCGACACGTTCGCGGCGCTGGCGGCCATCGCGCTCGAGCGCGTCCACTATATCGACGTGGCGCAGGGCGCGCTGGTGCAGATGTCGTCCGAACGGTTGCGCAATTCACTGCTGGCCGCGCTGTCGCACGACCTGCGCACGCCACTGACATCGCTGGTGGGGCTGGCCGAATCGCTGGCGCGCTCGAAGCCGGCACTGGCGCCGTCGCAGCTGGAGCTGGCGGACGCGCTGCGGCAGGAAAGCCTGCGCCTGTCGACGATGGTGGCGAACCTGCTGGACATGGCGCGCATCGAAAGCGGCGCCGTGCAACTGAAGCTGCAATGGCAGCCGCTGGAGGAAGTGGTGGGCACCGCACTGCGGGCCAGTGCGCCGCTGCTGCGCGAGCATACCGTTCGCACGGAGCTTCCCGCCACGCTGCCGCTGGTGCGCTACGACGCGGTGCTGATCGAGCGCGTGCTGTGCAACCTGCTGGAAAACGCCGTCAAGTACACGCCCCCCGGCAGCACCATCGCGATCTCGGCGAGCGTGGCCCGTCCGCTGCTGCGCGTGACCGTCAGCGACGACGGTCCCGGCCTGCCCGCCGGCCAGGAAGAAGCGATCTTTGAAAAATTCACGCGCGGCGAGAGCGAATCGGCCCGCCCCGGCGTGGGCCTGGGCCTGTCGATCTGCCGCGCCATCGTGGCCGCGCACGGCGGCACGATCGCCGCCGCCACGCCGTCGCAAGGCGGCGCCGCCATCACCTTTACCCTGCCGCTGGGCACACCGCCCGCGCCGCCCGAGGAGCTTGAGCATGAATGACGTCAGCGGCATCAAACCGACCGCGCTGCTGATCGAGGACGAGCCGCAGATCCGCCGCTTCGTGCGCCTCGCGCTGGAAGAGGAGGGCTGGCACGTGCAGGAGGCGGCCACGATGAACCGCGGCCTGATCGAAGCCGGCACGCGTAAACCCGACCTCGTCATCCTCGACCTGGGCCTGCCGGATGGCGACGGCATCGACCTGATCGCCGACCTGCGCGCGTGGTCGCCGGTGCCCGTCATCGTGCTGTCGGCCCGCACCGACGAGGAGCAGAAGATCCGCGCGCTCGATGCGGGCGCCGACGATTATCTGACCAAGCCGTTCGGCGTGGGCGAGCTGCTGGCACGCGTGCGGGCGATGCTGCGGCGGCGCCGCGCGCCGAGCCAGGAACCGGGCGGCGTCGTACGGTTCGGCGACGTGCAGGTGGACCAGCAGGCCCGCCTTGTCACGCGCGGCGGCCAGGCCGTGCGGCTGACGCCCACCGAGTTCCGGTTGCTGTCGGTGCTGGTCAACAACGCCGGCCGCGTCGTCACGGCGCCGCAGCTGCTGCGCGAAGTGTGGGGGCCGTCGAATGCGGAGAACGGCCACTACGTGCGCATCTACATGGGCCACCTGCGCCAGAAGCTGGAGCACGATCCGGCCCAACCCGTCCACCTGCTGACCGAAACCGGGGTCGGCTACCGATTGCTGCTGGCGCCCTAGCCGGCGGTTTCACCTGACGCAGGACCCGGCGCCCGTTTATCGCGGGTGCGGACCCTGCTCACCCTTCACTTTTGAAAGCATTTATGAAACGACTGATTTCAGGCGCCGTCACGGCCGTCGTCCTCTCCACCGGCCACGCGCAGGACAGCGCGGTGACGTACAACGTGGCCGCCACTTCCGACTACCGCTTCCGCGGCATCTCGCAAACCCGGCTGCGTCCCGCGCTGCAGGCGGGCGCCGACTGGGCGGACAGCGCGAGCGGCTGGTACGCCGGCACGTGGCTGTCGACGATCCGCTGGACGCACGACGCCGGCGGTGGCGGCGCCGTCGAGTGGGACGTCTATGGCGGCCGGCGCGGCGAGCTGGCTGGCGGCGTGGCGTACGACGTCGGCGTGCTGGGTTATGCCTATCCGGCCAACAGTCTGGCGCCGTCGGCCGACACGCTGGAGCTGTACGCACAGCTGGGCCGCGGCCCGTTCACGCTGAAGTATTCGCACGCGACGACCAATCTGTTCGGATTTTCCGAGAGCCACGGCAGCGGTTATCTGGATGCCTCGTTCAACCGGGAGGTGGGCGCCGGCGTGGTATTGAACCTGCACGCCGGACGGCAGCGGGTCAGCGGCCACCGTGACGCCAGCTACACGGACTGGAAGGTGGGGGTAACAAAAGACTTCGGCGTGGCCAGCGTGGCGCTGGCGTATGTCGGCACCAGTGCCCGGCGCGAGGCTTACTCGTCGCCCGTCAACGGCAAATATACGGGGCGGGATGCGGCGGTGCTGACGGTGTCGCGCACATTCTGAAGGTGCTGTCCCGGACGTAGTTCAGCCGCCAAATACCGCGGCATACAGCACGCCGGGATGCGTCGCCACCTCGGCGCCAGGCAGGCGGCGGTGCAGGACGGCGGTCACGCAGGCGTCGTCGCGGCAACCGTCCTGGCATGCCAGGATGACGATGCGCAGCGCGGGGTTGAACAGCCGCGCATTGCCGATCCGGTCCGCCAGCCTGGCGGTGCGGACGGCGTCGCCGTGCAGGTCGTCCGCCGGAATGACGACGACTCTCGCGGCGATCAGCGCGGCACGACTGCCCAGCGAATCGCGGCCATCCGCGTCGACGACGATGTCCTGGAAGCGCTGGCCCTGGTTTTCCAGCTCCGCCTGCACGCTCTTGCCGCACACGGCGCGCGCGGCGACGGGCAGGGCGGCATTCCCGCATGGGCTCTCGTGAGGACTGGAATCGGCGTCCATCAGCAGCACCTTGCGGCCGGCCAGGCCGCGCAGCGCGGCAAGGTGTTCGACCAATGCCAGCTTCGCTTGGCCATGCCCTTCATTGACGACGGTGACGATCATGCCGGCACCACGCGGCCGAGTTGCGCCGACGGCAACGCGCGGGCAACCGCGTCGACGATGCGCTGCACGCCCGGTTCGGTGACGCGCAGCCAGACCTGCATCCGCGTGGCGTGCTCGATCGGCTGCATGCGCATGAACGACAGCCGGTTGCCGCAGGCGCGGGCAACTAGGCGGCGCAGTTCGATAACGCGCTCGGTATCGACGGTGATCAGCATCAGCCGCGTCGAAGGCGGCACGACGGTCAGGGTTTTCATGGTTCGCTATCGGTGGTGGAGACGGTTTCACGATAGCGATTTCGCCGTAACACGGGCGTAAAGAGCGGCGCGTGGCGCGTAAACGCCGTGTAACGGCGAACCGCAAATAAAACCGGAGCCTGTCACCGGTTTTTGGAAAACCGGTGACAGGCTCCTTTTCCACCGCTTCGCGCGGCTTATTTGGAAAGTGTGCGCATCGCCTGTTCCAGGCCGGCGAGCGTGATCGGGAACATGCGGTTGTTCATCAGCTGGCGGATGACGGCGATCGACTGGCGGTACTGCCACAGGCCTTCCGGCTCGGGATTGAGCCAGACGAACTTCGGGAACGCGTGCGTGAAGCGGGCCAGCCATTCGGCGCCCGCTTCCTCGTTGTTGTACTCGACGGAGCCGCCCGGCTGCAGGATCTCGTAAGGGCTCATCGTGGCGTCGCCGACGAACACCAGCTTCGTGTCCGGCTTGTACTTGCGCAGCACGTCCCAGGTCGGGAAGCGTTCGGCGTTGCGGCGGCGGTTGTTCTTCCACAGGTAATCGTAGACGCAGTTGTGGAAGTAATAGAACTCCATGTTCTTGAATTCCGACTTCGCCGCCGAGAACAGTTCTTCCGTGCGTTCGATATGGTCGTCCATCGTGCCGCCCACGTCGAACAGCATCAGCACCTTGACGTTGTTGCGGCGCTCCGGCTGCATCTTGATGTCCAGGTACCCGGCGTTGTTGGCGGTGGCGCGGATCGTCTGGTCCAATGCCAGTTCCTCGGCGGCGCCTTCGCGGGCGAAGCGGCGCAGCCGGCGCAGCGCCACCTTGATGTTGCGGGTGCCGAGCTCCTTGTCGGAATCGTAGTCCTTGTAACTGCGCTGGTCCCATACCTTGACGGCCGTGCGGTTGCCGCCCTTGCCGCCGATGCGCACGCCTTCCGGATTGGTCCCGCCATTGCCGAACGGGGAAGTGCCGCCCGTGCCGATCCATTTGCTGCCGCCTTCGTGGCGTTCCTTCTGCTCCTTCAACAGCTCCTGCAGGCGGTCCATCAGCTTGTCGTAGCCGAATTTCTCCAGCGCGGCTTTCTGCTCGTCCGTCAGCTCGCGTTCCATGCGTTTCACGAGCCAGTCGAGCGGGATCGCGCTGTTGGTCTCGAAGGCGCCGTTGATGCCCTTGAAGTACTGGGCGAAGGCGCGGTCGAACTTGTCGAAGTGCGCTTCGTCCTTGACCATCGTCAGGCGCGCCAGATAGTAGAAATCGTCCAGCGACTGGTCGATGACGTTCTGGCGCATCGCTTCCAGCAAGGTCAGGAACTCCTTGATGGTGACGGGGATTTTCGCGTCCTTGAGCGTAAAGAAGAAATCGATCAGCATCATCGCTCCCGTGTCAGCAGGTAATCCAGCTGCGCGCGGATTTCCAGCCATTCGCCGCGCACGATGCTGTAGATGACCGTGTCGCGCACGGTGCCGTCGCGGCGCAGCCCGTGGTGGCGCAGCACGCCGTCCCGTTTTGCGCCCAGCCGCTCGATGGCGCGCTGCGACGCATGGTTGAAATTATCGGTGCGAAAACCCACGACGGCGCAGCCCAGCGTGTCGAACGCATGCGCCAGCAGCAGGCGCTTGCAGGTGGTGTTGACGTGGCTGCGCTGGCGGCTTTTTGCATACCACGTGTAGCCGATCTCCACGCGGTCCAGCGCCGGCACGATGTCGTGGTAGCTGGTGCTGCCGATGACGGTGTCCGTCGTCGTGTCGATCACCGCGAAGGCCAGGCGGCCGGGCCGCATCTCCAGCGCCGTGGCGATGTACGCCTCGACATTCTCCGGCTCCGGCACGGACGTGATGCGCAGTTGCCACAGCGCGCCGTCGCACGCGGCCGCGCGCAGGCCGTCCGCGTGGCCCGGCGCCAGCGGCTCCAGGCGCACGCCGTTGTGCTGCAGCGTGACGGGCAGGACGTCGATCATCGGTTGGTACGCGACATGTAGACGAGACGCTCGAACAGGTGCACGTCCTGCTCGTTCTTCAGCAGCGCGCCGTGCAGCGGCGGCACGATCGCTTTCGTGTCCTGGCTGCGCAGCGCTTCCGGCGGAATGTCCTCGGCCATGAGGAGCTTCAGCCAGTCGAGGAACTCGGACGTGGACGGTTTTTTCTTCAGGCCAGAGACGTTGCGCACTTCGTAGAACGTCTGCAGCGCCTGCGCCAGCAGCTCCTGCTTCAGGTGCGGATAGTGGACCTTGACGATGGCTTCCATCGTGTCCTTGTCCGGGAACTGGATGTAGTGGAAGAAGCAGCGGCGCAGGAAGGCGTCCGGCAGCTCTTTCTCGTTGTTGGACGTGATGATGACGAGCGGGCGGTGGCGCGCCGTGACCATCTCGCGCGTCTCGTAGACGTAGAACTCCATCCGGTCCAGTTCACGCAGCAGATCGTTGGGGAATTCGATGTCCGCCTTGTCGATTTCATCGATCAGCAGCACGACCGGTTCCGGCGCCGTGAACGCCTGCCACAGCACACCCTTGACGATGTAGTTGTGGATGTCGCGCACCCGTTCGTCGCCCAGCTGCGAGTCGCGCAGGCGCGACACGGCGTCGTATTCGTACAGGCCTTGCTGTGCTTTTGTGGTGGACTTGATGTGCCATTGCAGCAGCGGGCGATCCAGCGCGCTGGCCACTTCCTCGGCCAGCATCGTCTTGCCGGTGCCCGGCTCGCCCTTGATGAGCAGGGGGCGCTGCAACGTCAGCGCGGCGTTGACGGCCAGCTTCAGGTCGGCGGTGGCGACATAGCTGTCGGAACCCTCGAAACGCCTGGTTTGTTTGTCGGCATGCATGAGCTTGACTTCCCGGTGACAGAAAACGCCAAGTATAAGGGGAAGGCGCTTTTGGCACGTTTGTTGGATGCTTTTGAGCGCTGCGGCAACTTTGTGGACGACCCGAAATAGCTGGGTTAGAATCAATGATTGGTAGTATGAAAGTCAAGTATTGGTGTACGCAGCAAGGGGGACCGCGAGACGCGTCAAAACAAGGAGTCCCCTCCGATTACCTTTTTTGATTCATCTAGCCACCCATGAAAAAACTCTTCGCACTTCTCGTGCTTGCCGGAGCGGCCCACGCCGCCATGGCGGCCGACGTTGTCGGCAACGCCTCGGCAGCCCGCAACAAGATCGAAATGTGTATCGGCTGCCACGGCATCCCGGGCTACAAAGCCACCTTCCCCGAGGTGTTCCAGGTGCCGAAGATCGGCGGGCAGAATGCGAAGTACATCGAAGCGGCGCTGCGCGCCTACCAGAAGGGCGACCGCAAGCATCCGTCCATGAAAGGCATCGCCGTCAGCCTGTCCGACCAGGACATCGCCGACATCGCCACGTTCTACTCACAGCAGAAATAAGGAGCGACCATGAAGAAGATCACCGTTGCCCTGCTGCTGTCGGCCGTCACGCTGGGTGCCAGCGCGGGCGGCAATGTCGATACCGGCAAGACGCTGGCCGAAAAATATGCCTGCGCCACCTGCCACGGCAAGGATTTCAATACGCCGATCGATCCCAGCTACCCGAAACTGGCGGGCCAGCACCGCGACTACCTGGAGCATGCGCTGGTTGCCTACAAGCGCGCGGACGGCGCCAATGGCCGCAACAACGCCATCATGACGGGGCAGGTCAAGCCGCTGTCGAATCAGGATATCAAGGATATTGCTGCTTACCTGCACAGCCTGCCCGGCACGCTGACGGTACAGCACAGATAAAACCCGGAGCACTGGGGTCAGGTCCGACATTCGGACAAGATGTCCGAATGTCGGACCTGACCCCGAATTTTACGAAGCGCGGCGCTTGACGGCGTCGATGTACGCCTCGCCATCCGGCGGCAGGCCGGAACGCTGCGACTTCCAGATCATCTCGCCCAGACACTCCATGATTTCGTGCTGCGCCTCGTGCGGCGAATCGAGCTTGCGCGCCAGCGCCTCGTAGGCGGCGCGGATGCCGCGCGGCGAGTCGATCGACACCTGCTCGGAAATCGACAGGTGCATCGACAGGTGCAGGAACGGATTCGCCTGGCCGCCTTCGACGGAGTAGTCGCGCGTCAGTGCCGTGTCGACGTCGACCAGCGCGTCGGCGTATTCCGGATGCTCCAGCACCCAGTCGAGCGCCATCGCTTCGAGCGGGGTCAGGATTTCCTTGGCGGCGTTCTTGCGGAACACCTCGCAGAAGAAGCGGCGGACGTCGTGGGAGGAGGGGGTGAACATGGGATGAATGCAGTCAGCTCGGGCGGGCCGATATTGTAGAACGAATGGGAAAAAGACGTACGGAGCCGGCCTGACAGCGTCAGGCCGGCTCCTGGGGGCATCAGGCCGATTGCATCAGCGCTTGGCGCCGGCGAGTGCCGTGCCGTCGCAGCCGACGATTTCCTGTGCCGGCGCATCCTTCGCCTGCCCCTGCTGGCCGCGGCCATGCGGCTGGCGCAGGTAACGGGCCGAGTGGCGCCGTTCGCCGTGTGGCGGCCAGGACAGGAAACGCGACAGCTCCTGCAACGCGCGCTGGTACACCTCGCGCTTGAATTCGATCACGACGTCCAGCGGTACCCAATACTCGTGCCAGCGCCACGCGTCGAACTCCGGATGATCCGTCAGGCGCAGATTGACCTCGCTGTCGCGCGCACACATCCGCAGCAGGAACCAGATCTGCTTCTGCCCGCGGTAATGCCCGCGAATTTCACGCTTGATGAAGTGATCGGGCACCTCGTAACGCAGCCAGTCGCGCGTGCGGCCGACGATCTTGACGTGTTCCGGCCGTAATCCGATTTCCTCTTCCAGCTCCCGGTACATCGCCTGCTCGGGCGTCTCGCCATACTTGATGCCGCCCTGCGGAAATTGCCATGAGTGCTCGCGCACCCGCTTGCCCCACCACACCTCGTTATGGGCGTTGAGCAGGATGATGCCGACGTTGGGGCGGAACCCTTCCCGATCGAGCATATTGCACCTCAAACTTTCTGCGGCCTTGCTATCCTCTTACATTGTTGCCGACATCCGGGACGCACGAAAAACCGTTGCGCGGCGCCGGTGCCTGCATGCGATCGTGCCACAGCCCGCCGGACCTTGCGGTACGGCCGGGCTGCACGGTCGGGTATGAGCCCGGCCGTTACGGTTGATCGTTGCCATTAACCGCCCGCCAGCTGCGCTTCCGGGGACCGAAAGCGGCCGGCAAGGCCCGCAATTGAACGCATTTGTACAAAGTATGGACGCATCAGCCAGCTAATCCTTTAAAATTAGGTTGATTATAACCCTCTCTTTTTGAAAAGAATTCACTGTTATGCGTGCTTCCCGGTTTTTTATTTCCACTCTCAAAGAAGCGCCTTCCGATGCTGAAATCGTCAGCCACAAACTGATGATGCGGGCAGGCATGATCAAGCGGCTCGGCTCGGGGATCTACACCTACATGCCGATGGGCCTGAAGGTGATCCGCAAGGTCGAGGCCATCGTGCGCGAGGAGATGAACCGTGCCGGCGCCATCGAGCTGCTGATGCCGCTGGTACAGCCGGCCGAGCTGTGGCAGGAAACCGGGCGCTGGGACAAGATGGGGCCGGAACTGATGCGCGTCAAGGACCGTCACGGCCGCGAGTTCGCGATCCAGCCCACGTCCGAGGAAGTGATCACCGACGTGGTGCGCAGCGAGATCAAATCGTACCGCCAGCTGCCGTTGAATTTTTACCACATCCAGACGAAGTTCCGCGACGAGCGCCGCCCCCGTTTCGGCCTGATGCGCGGCCGTGAGTTCACGATGAAGGATGCGTACTCGTTCGACCGCGACCTGGAAGGCATGCAGAAGTCCTACCAGATCATGTTCGACGCCTACACGAAGATCTTCACGCGCTTCGGCCTGAAGTTCCGCGCGGTGGCGGCCGACAACGGCGCCATCGGCGGCACCGGCTCGCACGAATTCCACGTCATCGCCAGCACCGGCGAGGACGCGCTGGTGTACTGCCCAAGCTCGGACTACGCGGCCAATATGGAAGCGGCCGAAGCGCTGGCGACCGGCACGCGCGCCGCGCCTTCCGCCGAACTGACCAAGACGTCCACGCCGAAGGCATCGAAGTGCGAGGACGTGGCGAAGCTGCTGAACATCGACCTGTCGAAAACGGTCAAGACGATCGCGCTGACGGCGGAGACGGAAGCCGACGGCAAGGTCACGAAGCAGTACTTCATGCTGCTGCTGCGCGGCGACCATGAACTGAACGAGATCAAGGCGGCCAAGGTGCCGGGCCTGACGGGCGCCTACCGCTTCTCGACGGAAGAGGAAATCCTGGAAGTCTATGGCTGCAAGCCGGGCTACCTGGGGCCGATCGGCACCAAGGGCGCGGTCACCGTCGTGGCCGACCGCACGGTCGCGAACATGTCCGACTTCGTCACGGGCGCGAACGAGGAAGACTTCCACTACACGGGCGCCAACTGGGGCCGCGACATGGCCGAACCGGCGATCACGGTCGACCTGCGCAACGTGGTCGAAGGCGATCCTTCGCCGGACGGCAAGGGCGTGCTGGCGATCGAGCGCGGTATCGAAGTGGGTCACGTGTTCCAGCTGGGCACCGCGTACTCGGAATCGATGAAGGCCACGTACCTGGATGAAAACGGCAAGCCCGCGCCGCTGCAGATGGGCTGCTACGGCATCGGCGTGACGCGCATCCTGGGCGCCGCGATCGAACAGAACTTCGACGACAAGGGCATCGTCTGGCCGACGTCGATCGCCCCATTCGAACTGGTCCTCTGCCCGATGGGGATGGATCGCAGCGAACTGGTAAAGGAAGAGACGGAGAAGCTGTACGCGGCCGCACTGGAAGCGGGCATCGACGTCATCGTCGACGACCGCGGCCTGCGTCCGGGCGCCATGTTCGCCGACTGGGAACTGATCGGCGTGCCGCACCGCGTCGTCATCGGCGACCGCGGCCTGAAGGAAGGCCAGCTGGAATACCAGGGCCGCCGCGACACCGAGGCAACCAACGTGCCGCTGGCCGACATCGTCTCCTTCATCAAGGCCAAAGTCCAGCAGTGATGACGGGGGGCCGCCACAACGCGTCCGGGCGTGAACGGCGCCGGTGGTGGGCGCGTCCCTTGCGCTGGTGGCACACGCTGGCCTTCGCCACCGGCGTGCTGTGCGCGCCGTTCGGCTTTGCCGGCAACCAGAAGGAAGAAGCGCTGGCCGATTCGATCCGGCTGGCGCTGTCCAACGCCATCCTCGATGCGCGCCCTCCAAAACCCACGTTCACCAATCCGGCCGACCGCCAGCGTTACGACCAGTGGGTCGCCACGATGTCGGAGCGGCTGCGGCGCAAGCTGCCCGATGCCCAGCACCGCACCGAGTTCCTGGAAACGGCGTGGTACGAGGCGCGCCGGGCCGGCCTCGATCCGGGGCTGGTGCTGGGGCTCATTCAGGTGGAATCGGCGTATCGCAAATACGCGGTGTCGATGGTGGGCGCGCGCGGCTACATGCAGGTGATGCCGTTCTGGACCAACGTCATCGGCGACCGCGACCGGCGCGCGCTGTTCAATATGCAGACGAACCTGCGCTACGGCTGCGCGATCCTGCGCATGTACGTGGATATGGAGGGTGGCGACCTGTATCTGGCGCTGGGGCGGTACAACGGCAGCCGCGGCCGGCCGGAGTATCCGAATGCGGTGCTGAAGGCGTGGAACAACTGGAAGTGATTTCCTGGTCAGTAGAATGGCGGGGAGCGTAGCCGGCCTGGATGGCGCTTGCTTCACGTCGGGGACAGGCACCGGTCGCAGGGCGTTCGCCCTGAGACCGGTGCCTGTCCCCCAAAAGAAACGCCCCGGTCGCGAGGCGCCGGGGCTGTCGTCGACGGCCTGCATGCCGCCGCCGTTTATTTCAGGTGATCGGAGATCAGCTTCGTCATCTCGAACATCGAGACCTGGGCTTTGCCGCCGAAGACGGCTTTCAGCTTGTCGTCCGCATTGATCATGCGACGGTTCGCGGCGTCCTGCAGGTTGTGCTTCTTGATGTAATCCCAGACCTTCTTCGTCACTTCGGTGCGCGGCAGCGGGGAGGCGCCTACTACCGGGGACAGTGCAGCCGAAGGAGTCATCTCCTTCATGAATGCCGCGTTGGGTTTGCGTGCTGCGGGTGCTGCCTTTTTCGCTGCCGGCTTGGCTGCAGCTTTCGCTGGAGCGGCGGCCTTCTTCGCCGGAGCCGCTTTGGTCGCGGCCTTCTTGGCTGGTGCTGCCGGGGATTTCTTGGCTGTTGCCATATTCGAGCCTCCTTAACAAACACATGGAAAATTGCGCAATACAATCGCACGGCTAATATTGGTGGGGATTGTACAAGTATGCAAGCGTTTTTCGCGTTTTTTGTGGGAAACGACACGTAAGAGAACACTAACAAACGCAAAAATGCTTGGAACGTGTTTGCGGGCGGTAGATTCAGGGTGTCGGGAGGTGCTGCGAGAGACGTCGTTGCAAGCGGCGATGCTTGCAAAATGGCGGGTTGCGGGGTTTTGGAGAGGGTGGTCGTATGCTTGCAAAACGTCGGGGACAGGCACCAGTCTTCGGGTCGGAGACCCGAAGATTGGTGCCTGTCCCCAGAGCCCGGGCTTTGCTTAACGCAGGCCCGGCATCATGCCCTTCATCGAGCGCATCATCTTCATCATGCCGCCGCCGGAGAGCTTCTTCATCATCGTCTGCATCTGTTCGAACTGGTTCAGCATGCGATTGACTTCCTGCACCTGCACGCCGGCACCGGCGGCGATGCGGCGCTTGCGCGTGGCCTTGATCAGTTCAGGCCTGGCGCGTTCGGCCGGCGTCATCGAGTCGATGATGCCGACCATGCGGCGCACCTGCTTGTCCGCCTGGTCCATGTTGGCACCGCCCGCGGCCTGCTGGAACTGCGCCGGCAGCTTGTCGACAAGGCTGGCCATGCCGCCCATCTTCTTCATCTGGCCCAGCTGCGCCTTGAAGTCGTTCATGTCGAACTTGCCGCCCGACTTGACCTTCGCCGCCAGGTCGGCCGCCGCCTTCTGGTCGACACCCTTGCGCGCTTCTTCGACCAGCGCGAGGATGTCGCCCATGCCCAGGATGCGGTTGGCCATGCGCGACGGATCGAACGCTTCCAGGCCGTCGAGCTTTTCGGAGACGCCGGCAAACTTGATCGGCTTGCCCGTGATGTGGCGCACCGACAGCGCCGCGCCGCCGCGCGAGTCGCCATCGAGTTTTGTGAGCACGATACCGGTCAGCGGCAGCGCGTCGTTGAACGCCTTGGCCGTGTTGATCGCATCCTGACCCAGCATCGCATCGACGACGAACAGCGTCTCGATCGGCTTGACGGCGCCATGGACGGCGGCGATCTCCTTCATCATCTCCTCGTCGATACCGAGGCGGCCCGCCGTGTCGATGATCAGCACGTCGTGATAGTGCTTCTTCGCCCAGTCCAGCGCGGCCAGCGCGATATCGACCGGCTTGTCGGTGGATGACGACGGAAAGAAGTCGGCGCCGGCCTGGCCCGTGACGGACTGCAGCTGGGCGATCGCGGCGGGACGATACACGTCGGCCGACACGGTCAGCACTTTTTTCTTCTTCTCTTCGCGCAGGTACTTGGCCAGCTTGCCGACGGTGGTGGTTTTACCCACACCCTGCAGGCCGGCCATCAGGATGATCGCCGGCGGCTGCTGGGCAAAACTGAGCTGGGTCGCTTCCGGACCCAGGTCGGCGCCCATCAGGGCGCCCAGTTCGCGCTGCACCACGCCCACCAGGGCCTGGCCCGGCGACAGCGAGGAAATCACTTCCTCGCCCAGCGCCTTTTCCTTGACCTTGGCGATGAATTCGCGCACGGCCGGCAGCGCCACGTCGGCCTCCAGCAGCGCCAGGCGCACTTCGCGCAGCATCTCGGCGGTATTGGCCTCGGTCAGGCGTGCCTCGCCACGCATGGTCTTGACGACCTTGGCAAGGCGTTGAGTCAGATTGTCTAGCATGTCGGGTACTGTACTAATAGAAGGGAGGGCGGCACCGAACGAGCCGGTGCCGGAATCCCGTCATTTTACATTAGTGCGGCACGACCAGTTTTACCAGGGCGCCATTGGTTATCAGGGCAAAAGTGTGCAGCCCGGTGGGCGTCAGCGCGGCCGCCGGGCCCACGGCGCCCGGCAGGGCGCCCAGGATCGGGCCGTCCTTGCCTTTCTGGCCCGCCACGACGGTGCGGCTGCCGTCGGCCTCGATGCGGTAGATGGCGCCGTCGTCGTAGGCATAGCGTTTGCCGTCCGGCGCCAGCCCCACATCGGCAGGCAGTGTTGCCACCGTGGTCACGGTGCCGTCCAGCGTGACCTTGCGAATCACGTTGTTCCAGTCGTAGACGTACAGCGTGCCGTCCGGCGCCATCCCGGCAAACGTCGGGGTGGCGAAACGCGCTTGCGTGCCCTTGCCATCCACCAGCGTGCCGTCAGTGGCGCCCTTGCTGCCGGCGATCAGCGTCAGCGTGCCGTTCGGTGTGATCCGATAGACGGCGCCGCCACGCGTTTCGATCCGGCCCGCCTTGGGCGGCTGCTCCAGCACATACAGATTGCCCGCACGGTCCGCCAGCAGCCCGCGCGGCCGGTCGAAATCGTCGTTCGTCAGCATCGTCGTCACCTTGCCGGTCGCATCGATACGGCGCAGGTAGAGGCCATGGTCGTCATAGATGCCGAGCGCCGAGCCATAGCCGGTCGGGTGATCGGCCACATAGATGGTGCCGCGCTGGTCGGAGGCGACGAACATCGGATCGACGAAGCGCGCCGCGGCGCCCGTGCCATCGACGTCCTTCGCGCTGTCGTCTTCCAGGCCCGCGATGCGCGTGAATGCACCGTTTTGCCAGCGCTGGATTTCGCCACGGTTGGCCAGCAGCAGGTCGCCGTTCGGCGCGGTGCGGATCCTGGTGAAATCGGTCTGGCGTGGCGCGCCACCGTCGTTCTCGGGCGCGCGCGCGCCGCTGGCGAGCGTGGTCAGCTTGCCATCCGCGGCAACGCTGTAGACCGTGTAACGCTTCGGCGTGTGTGCCAGCAGGGCCAGCGTGCCGTCCGGGCGCGCCGTGATGCTGTGCAGCCAGGATACCTCGGGCGTGGTTCCGCTGGCACTGTCGACCAGTGGCATGGTCGTGACCTGGCCGTCTGCGGTGATGCGGCGTACCGACAAGCCATCAATGACTCGCAGCTCGCCATTGGCTGTGCGTGTCATGTCCACCGGAGTGGAAAAGCGTGCCGCGGCGCCCTGACCGTCGACGGGCGTTGCCGCGGCTGGTCCGCCCGCCACCAGCGTGACGGTACCGGTCGTGGTCACACGATAGATCGCACTGTCCTCCCTGCCGGCCACCAGCGCGAACAGCTCGTCCGCGCCACCGGCGATCAGTGCGACCGTGCTGGCCAGTTCCGGCAGCGGCGCGCCAACCGTCACTTTGCTGCCGTCGGGCCGGATCCGCCGCAGCACGGCGCTCGACGACTGTTCCTGTACCACCCATGCACCACCATCGGCCGCGGCCACGACGCCGAGGAAGCGTCCCAATGTGTTCTCCGTGCGGGCCCGGTCCTCGGTCAGCGTGGTGACCGTTCCGTTGAGACTCACCTTGCGTATTGCGGTGTAGGTGTTATCGACCACAAGCAGCGAGCCGTCAGCCGCGGATCGTAACTCGGTGATATAGCCGAAGCGCGCCGTATTGACGTCGCCATCGACCACGGTATGGCTGCCCAGCGAGCCGGCGATCAGGCTCAGGCCGGCGCTGCCCGGGTCGGGATTGACCACGAGCTGCACGGACTTGCTGATGCCGGCCGCGCTGGCGGTCACGTTGATTTCCGTGGGCACGGCAATGCCCGCGGCCGGGGCCGTGTAGACCACACTGCCGCCCGTGGTGGCGGACAGCTTGCCGGGTGCCCCGGCCGCCAGCTGCCATGTGATGGCGCTGTTGTCGGATGCCGTGGCCGACAGCGTCGTCGTCGCGCCCGGCAGCATCTGGCTGACGGTTGCGGCGGCGCTCAGGGTAACGGCTGGCGCGGTAGGAGGCGCCGGTGTTGGCGTGACGGGCGCAGGACTGTCGGAGCCGCCGCCGCCGCACGCGGCCAGCAGCAGCGGCAGCACCAGGGCGATAGCAGTTTTCCGGAACGGATAAGCGGGATATTGTTGGGACATGGTTGGCTCGTTAAAGAAATCGATGCCGCACCGCCCGGTGCGGCCCTGTGTCGCTGATCAATGGGGTACGATGAGTTTCACGACGGCGCCGTTCGAAATCAGGGCAAATGTGTACAGTCCCGTGGGTGCCAGCGATTTCGCTGGCGTAAGCCCGCCCGGCAGCGCGCCCAGCACCGTACCGTTGAGACCCTTCTGGCCGGCGATCACCGTGCGCTTGCCGTCGGCTTCCGTGCGGTAGATCGTGCTGCCATCGTAGCCGTAGCGTTTGCCGTCCGGCGCCAGGCCCACGTCCGCCGGCAGCGCGGCAACGGTGGTGACCGTCCCGTCCGGGGAGACTTTGCGGATGATGTCATACCGCTTGTCGCTGGCTATTGCGCTGATGTCATTCACATACAATGTGCCGTCCGGTGCCATCCCGGCGAAAGTCGGCAGCAAGAAATTGGCCTCGGCTCCTTTGCCATCCACCGCTGTGGCCCCGCCTGCGTAGCCTTTTTTACCGGCGATAAGCGTCATCTGGCCGCCGGCGGCAATCTTGTACACGCCGCCGCCATACTCGAATATGCGGCTGCGGTTACGAGGCATTTCAAGCACGTACAAACTTCCGGCGCTGTCAGCCAGCAGACCCGTTGGGCGGTCGAAGGTCGCGTCCGCCATCAGCGTGGTCACATTGCCGGCCGCGTCGATCCGGCGCAGGTACAGGCCGAAGTCCTCCACTACCGAGATAATGTGGCCATAGCCGGTCGGGTGGTCGGCCACATAGATCGTGCCACGCTGATCGGACGCGACATATATCGGATCGACAAAGCGTGCTGCGGCACCCGTGCCGTCAATATCGGCCACGCTGTCGTCCTCCAGTCCGGCGAAATGCGTAAATGCGCCGCCTTGCCAGCGCCGGATCTCACCGCGGTTGGCCAGCAGCAATGTGCCGTCGGACGTGGTGCGTACCGTCTTGAAATTGGTCGGGTGCTGCGGGCTGTAATAGGACGGCTCCGGCGCAAGTGCTCCATCAGTGAGAATGGAGAATTTGCCGTCCGGAGCCACGCTGTAGACCATGTAGCGTTGACTCGTTTGCGCCAGCACGGCCAGCGTGCCGTCCGTACGCGCGGCGATACCAAGCAGCTCTGACGGGGGCAGACTCGTCCCGGTCGCGCTGTCGGCCAGCGACATCGTCGTGACCTGGCCGGTGGTGCTGATGCGGCGTACCGCCGCTCCGTCGATCACCCACAGATCGCCGCTGGCGGCACGGGTCATGGCCTTCGGATTGACAAAGCGCGCGGCGGCGCCCTGGCCGTCGACCCGCGTGCCGGACGCTGGGCCGCCAGCCAGCAAGGTGACGGTTCCGCCGGTGCTCAGGCGATAAATGGCCTCGGCGTCAGGGGAGGACACCAGCGCGTACAGCTCGTCCGCGCCACCCGCGACCAGCGCGACCGTTCCGGCCAGTTCCGGCATCGGCGCGCCAACCGTCACTGCACTGCCGTCTGCGCGCACCCGGCGCAAGACAGCACTCGAGGATTGCGCCTGCACGGCCCAGGCACCACCATCGGCAGCCGCAGCCACGCCGCGGAAAGCTCCCGGCGAGCTGTCGGGTTGTGTCCCGCCGGATGCCAGTGTCGTGACTGCCCCGTTGCCGCTGACCTTGCGGATCGTACCGGGATAGTCGATCACCAGCAGCGAGCCATCCGCGGCGGGCTGGACATCCGTGATGTTCGCGAAGCGCGCCGTGACGGCATCGCCATCCACTATGGTATTGCTGCCCGGCGACCCGGCGATCAGGCTCAGCCCCGGGCTGCCCGGTTCGGGATTGACAACGATCTGGACGGTCTTGCTGAGCCCCGCGGCAGTGGCCGTGACGTTGACGGCTGTCGGCACGGCGATGCCCGTGGTGGGCGCGGTGTAGGTGACGCTGGCGCCCGTCGTTGCCGACAGCTTGCCGGGCGCACCGGCCGCCAGCTGCCATGTGACGGCGCTGTTGTCGGAGACGGTGGCGGAGAGGGTCGTGGCAGCACCCGCCAGCAGCTGGACGGCACTTGCCACGGCGTTCAGCGTGACGGCCGGCGCCGTTGGCGGTGCCGGATTGGCCGGTGCCGGGTTGTCGGAACCGCCGCCACCACAGGCAGCAAGCAGCAGGGGCAGCGTCAGGGCGATAGCGGTCGCGCGGAACGAGCGGGGTGCAAAATGGCGGGACATGGTTGGCTTTGCGATGGGTCAAAGATGACGCATTGTAGAGGGGCGCACCTTGTGCGAAACTCACCAATTGTCACATTCGTGCACAGTTAAGCAAACATTTGTGATTTCTCATTGACAACTATTCTGCCAGACTGCAAGGTGCTCGCTTGTCTAGTCTGGGGAGAAAAAATGTCCGCCGTTTTTGAAAAGGCCGTACCTGCGGCCCCTACCGAGGAGCGTATCACCTTCTCGGCCACCGGAAGCGAATACTTCCGCATCTGGATCGTCAACCTGCTGTTGTCGATCGTTACTCTTGGTATTTATTCCGCCTGGGCCAAGGTCCGGCGCAATCAGTACTTCTACGCCAACACCAAACTGGCCGGCAGCACCTTCGAGTACCACGGCAATCCGATGGCGATCCTGAAGGGCCGCATTGCCGCCATCGTGCTGTTTGGCGGGTACAACCTCGCACTGCGCTATTCGCTGCCGTTCGGCCTTGTCATGATGGCCGTGGTGGCGGCCGTGATGCCGTGGCTGGTCTGGAAAAGCCTGCAGTTCTCGCTGCATAACAGCAGCTATCGCGGCATCCGCTTCGGCTTCCGCGGCAGCCTGGGCAGCGCCTATCTGCACTACCTCGTGCTGCCGATCGTATCCGTCATCACCCTCGGCTTCGGTACGCCATTCGTGCACCAGCGCCTGAAGCGGTATCAGCACACGGAAAGCCGCTACGGCGGCACGCACTTCTCGTTCGACGCGACGGTCGGTGACTTCTACAAGACGTATGCCGTGTTCCTCGGATTGATCGTCGCCGGCAGTTTCGCGCTGGGCATCGCCGCGGCTGTCTTCGGTGGCGTCGCCGCGGTCCTGAGCGGTGCGGCGGGCGCTTCCGGTGCCGTCTTCCTGCTCATCATCGTCAGCTATGCCTTTTTCCTGTGCGTTGGCTGGGCGCTGATGGCGGTCCTGCAGAACCTGATCTGGAACCACACGCAACTGGGCACGCACCGCTTCAAGTCGACGATGACGTGGTCGGGCCTGGCCGGCCTGTACATGACGAACACGCTCGCCATCATCTTCACACTGGGCCTGTTCATTCCGTTCGCCCACGTGCGCGCGCTGCGCTATCGCCTGGAATCCACCGCGATGCTGGTCAACGGCAGCCTGGACGACGTTGTCGCCAACAAGGGCGACGCCGTCAGCGCCTTCGGTGAAGGTGCGGCCGACCTGGCGGGCTTCGACCTGTCGCTGTGATGGACGGCGGCGCAACCCTCGGCACGGCCGTCGCCGGCCGTTACTACGACGGCGTCACGTCGCGTGCGCACCGCGTTGTGCTGCGCGTGCGCGACGGCCACGCCTGCCTGGAAGGGGAGGCCGAGCGGTCCGCGCCGCTGAATGAGATCCGCGTCTCGGAGCGCAGCACGCACGCGCCGCGCAAGCTGACGTTTGCCGACGACACGGTCTTCGAGCCGGACGACCGGCGCGTGATGGACGCATTGCTGCACGAGACGGGCCATCGCGACAGCACGGTCGTGGGGATGCAGCAAAGCTGGCGCGCCGTGCTGTTCTCGCTCGTCGCGCTGGTGGTCGTGCTGGCCGTGGGGTATCTGTTCGCGCTGCCCGCCGGCGCCAAGCTGGTCGCGCGCATGCTGCCGGCCACCGTCGAACGGCAGCTGGGGGACGGTGTGCTCGACGTCCTGGATCGGCAGGTATTCAAACCCACGAAACTGCCCGCCAGCCGCCGCGCCGAGCTGGCGCAGGCGTTCGCCCAGCTGGCACCGCCCGAGGACGGCGCGCCGCCGTACCGGCTCGTGTTCCGCCGCAGCCGCATCGGGCCGAATGCGTTCGCGCTGCCGTCCGGCGACATCGTGCTGACCGACGAGCTGGTGAACCTGCTGGAAGACGACAAGGCTGTGCTGGCGACACTGGCACACGAACTGGGCCACCTGCACGAGCGGCACATGACGCGCCGTCTGATCCAGGGCTCCGTGGTGGCCGCCGCCATCACCGTGGTCGTCGGCGATGCCGGTTCCCTGGTGGCCGGCCTGCCGGCGATGGCGCTGGACATGCATTATTCGCGCGATGCCGAACAGGAAGCGGACGATTACGCAGCGGCCATGCTGCATCAGAACGGCATCCCGCTGGCGCACATGGAGCGTCTGTTTACCACACTGGAAGGCCTGGAAAAAGAGCATGGCACCATGCCGGCTTACCTGGCCAGCCATCCCCCCTCGGCGGAACGCCTGGCGCGGCTGCGCGAGCGGGCGCGCTGACCCGGCATGCTGTGCGCTGCGGCGCACAGCGTCGCCACTGTTTGTTATTTCTCATTGACAACTTTCCGTTGGGAATGCATTGTGCTTCCTTGTCGCGTTTCGGGCCATCACGGCCCGCGAAACGCCGTGTGCAGTCGCCTCGCAACAGGCGTTGCGAGGCCGTAAAACTGCCGGGAATCCGAGGTATGATTTCCCGGCGCACCAAACATGAGGCCGGCAGGCGGCAGCGCCGGCACGATCACGAATAGTTGAGGAGAGACCGGATGAGACTGAAATCGACGACGCTGGCGGCAACGCTTGCACTGGCCACGCTGGCGCTGCACATACCGATGCACGCGCAGGCGCAGGAAGTGGTCAGGCTGGGTAACCTGAAGTTCGCCCACTACGGCGCCGTTTCCTATATCAAGGAGATCGCACCGAAGTGCGGCATCAAGGTGGAAGAGCATGTCTTTGCCAAGGGCCTGGACGTGATGCAGGCGATCATCGCCGGCGAACTCGATGTGGGCACCACCGCCTCCGAAGCGGCGATTTCCGGCCGCGCCGGCGGAGCGCCGATCTATGCGGTGGCCGGTTTCGCCAAGGGCGGCGCGCGCCTCGTCGGGCGCAGCGACCTGAAACTGAAGTCGATCGCGGACCTGAAGGGCAAGCGCGTGGGCGTCACGCGCGGCGGCATCCAGGAAGTGCTGCTGCTGGCGGAACTGCAGCAGGCCGGCATGACGGCCTCCGACCAGCCGGGCAAGGACGTGCGCCTGGTGTTCCTGGCCTACGCGGACCTGAACCAGGCACTGCTCGGCAAGAACATCGACGCGATGATGCAGTCGGAACCGCAATCGTCGCAGGCCATCAACAAGGGCTTCGGCAATGAGATCATGAAGCCGTACAACACGCCGATCGGCGAGCCGGTGCGCACGATGGTCATGACGGAGAAGTTCTACAAGGAGCGCCGCCCCGTCGCCGAGAAATTCATGCGCTGCTTCGTCGAGGCCACGAAGACGTTCATCGACAACAAGGCCACGGCCGAAAAATACGTGCGCGAGGTGATCTTCAAGGGCCAGATCACGAAGGACGACTTCGAGGACGCCATCGGCAATTCGCCGTACAGCTACGACATCACGCCGGAACACATCCAGACGACGACCGACATCATGGTCAAGACGGGCGTGGGCCGCATGAGCCGACCGCCCGTGGCGAAGGACTGGGTCAAGACCGATCTGCTCGAACAGGCCAAGAAAAGCCTGGGCGTGAAGTAAGGAGGCTGTCATGGCAAGGATCGATTGGCGGGAAGTCGGCGTCGGGCTCGTGGTGCCGGCGCTGGTGATCGCGTTATGGCACACGGCGGCGCATATGCAGTGGGTCAATCCGCAGGTGCTGCCGTCGCCGGCGGCGGTTGTGGCGAAATGGGTCGAGTACCTGCTGCCGTTGCAGGCCTACGACCCGGCCACCGGCTCGAAGCTGGCGTGGATGTTTTCCGGTGAGCTGATCCACGATTCGCTGGGAAGCCTGTACCGCGTGTTCGTCGGCTTCGTCGTCGGCGCCGGTCTGGCCCTGCCCATCGGCCTTGCCATGGGCGCCAGCCGTCACGCCTATGCGTGGCTGAATCCCTTGGTCCAGCTGCTGCGGCCCATTCCGCCGATCGCCTACATCCCCCTGTCGATCCTGTGGTTCGGGCTGGGCAATCCGCCGGCGATCTTCCTGATCGCGCTGGGCGCATTTTTCCCCGTGCTGATGAATACCGTTGCCGGCGTGCGCCACGTAGATGGCATTTATCTGCGCGCGGCGCGCAACCTGGGCGCCTCCGGCACGACGATGTTCGTGCGCGTGATCCTGCCGGCGGCCGTGCCGTACATCCTGTCGGGCGTACGCATCGGCATCGGCACCGCGTTCATCGTCGTCATCGTCGCCGAGATGATCGCCGTGCAGAACGGCCTGGGTTTCCGCATCACCGAGGCGCGCGAGTACTTCTGGTCGGACAAGATCATCGCCGGCATGCTGACCATTGGCGTGATCGGCCTGGCCATCGATATCGGCGTGAACAAACTGAACAACCACCTGCTGCGCTGGCATCGCGGCCTGGAGAACTGACATGAGCGCACCGCACATCGTCGTCAAGCACGTCAACAAGATATTCTCCACGCCGGGGCGCGACGTCATCGCCCTGAAGGACATCAACCTGGAGATCCCGCGCGGCCAGTTCGTCTGCCTGCTGGGACCTTCCGGCTGCGGCAAGTCCACGCTGCTGAACGCGGTGGCGGGCTTCGCCCTGCCGTCGTCCGGCACCATCACGGCCGACGGCCAGGTCGTCACGGCCCCGGGGCCGGAGCGGGGCATGGTGTTCCAGGAGTACGCGCTGTTCCCGTGGATGACGGTCGAGGACAACGTCGCGTTCGGGCTGGAGATCAAGGGTCAGCCGAAAGCGCAGATCCGCGCCACCGTCGACAAGCTGCTGCAGATGCTGTCGCTGGCCGATTTCCGTGCCCGCTATCCGAAGGACCTGTCGGGCGGCATGCGCCAGCGCGTGGCGATTGCCCGCGTGCTGGCGCTCGATTCGCCCATCATGCTGATGGACGAACCGTTCGGCGCCCTGGACGCCCTGACCCGCCGCAACCTGCAGGACGAGCTGCTGCGCATCTGGGCCGAGCTGAAAAAGACGATCATTTTCGTCACGCACAGCATCGAGGAAGCGATCTATCTCGCCGACCGCATCGTCGTCATGACGTACCGGCCCGGCACGATCAAGCGCGACCTGCTGGTCGACCTGCCGCGCCTGCGCGACCCCGCATCGGCCGAATTCAATGCCCTGAAACGCGAGCTGGGGCAGCTGGTGATGGAGGAGCAGCAGCGCCATCACAACGACGAGCTGCGCCTCGCGGCAGTGGACTGAGTGCGCGCACCACGCGACGTTGCCGTCAAAACCGGTGACAGACACCAGTTTTAAATCGGTGTCTGTCACCGGTTTTTTTACGATCATGACCAGGTGGCGGTCCCCGCCTTTGGTCCGCCCTATAGTAAACTGCGTCGATGCAGACAAATTTTCTCATCGCAGCCGCGCTGCTGTACCTCGTGTGCGCCTTGCTGCCTGCCGCGAAGGCACGCCTGATCGCCGGCATCACGCCCGTGGCGTGGCTGTCGCATGGCGCGGCGCTGTGGTTCGACGTCATGGTGCCAGGCTCGTTGCGACTCGGGTTTGCCGCCATGCTGTCGTCCGCGCTGTGGATTTCCGTGGGCGCCTACTGGATCGAAAACCGTAACTATCCGCTCGACGGCCTGCGCCGCATGGTGATGCCGTGCGCCGCCATTGCCGTCGTCCTGCAGGGGATCTTCCCCGGCGCGCTGATTCCGCTGGAGGGTCGCTCGCCGCTGTTCGGCTGGCACATCGCCGTCGCCACGCTGGCCTACAGCACCTTGACGATCGCCGCGTTCCACGCCGTGCTGATGGCATTGCAGGAGTCGCGGCTGCACGCGCGCACGACCCGCGCCGGCCTGCTGTGGGCCGCGCTGGACCAGTTGCCCGCGCTGCTGACGATGGAAAAGCTGCTGTTCCGGCTGATCGGCTTCGGTTTCACCCTGCTGACGTTGACGGTGTTGTCCGGGATTTTCTTCTCCGAGGAGCTGTTCGGCCAGGCGCTGAAGTGGGACCACAAGTCCGTCTTCACGCTGTTGTCCTGGCTGCTGTTTGCCGCGCTGCTGGCCGGCCGCCACTTCCGCGGCTGGCGCGGCAAGACGGCGCTCAGTTTCACTCTCGCCGGCTTCGCCACGCTGCTGCTGGCGTATGTCGGCACCCGCTTCGTGCTGGAAGTGGTTTTGCATCGAGGTTACGCATGACACGTATTCTGTTCTGGGTGGCGCTGGCGTTCCTGATCGTCGCCGCCGTTCGCGCCAAGCTGCGCGCCAACATCCGTCGCCAGCAGGAGGAGATCGCGGCGCAGGCGCGGCGCCAGAGCAATCGCCCGCCCGCCGTGACGGCCGAACCGATGCTGTGCTGCGCCCACTGCGGCGTGTATTACCCGGCATCGGAAAACGTGCCCGCCGGCGGGCGCGATTACTGCAGCGCGGCGCACACGCCCGCCGCATGACGGGCCGGGGCGCGGCACGTGCTCGGTTCACCGCTCGCCCTTTCGGCCCAGTCGCGCGACACCTTCTGGCGCTCGCTGCAAACCCTGAACGGCACCCGCGTCGTCATCGCGCTGGTGCTGCTGGTCTACCTCAGCGTCGATACGCGCGGCCTGCATAACGCGGGCGACCTGCTGTATGCCCGCGTCTGCGGCGGCTACCTGGCGCTGTCCGTGCTGTTTGCCGTCATGGCGGCGCGCTGGCGCCGCCGCTTCCTGTTCCAGCTGCTGTCGCAGGTCGCCTGCGACCTGGCCGTCATCTCGCTGCTGTACGTGGGCGGTGGCGGCGTGCGCGGCGGCCTGGCCATCCTCTACCTGTTTCCGCTGGCCGGCTGCGCCATCCTCGCGCCGCTCGTGCTGGCGTTGTTCTGCGCGGCCCTCGTCACGCTGTTCGTGCTGGGCGACAGCGTCTGGCGCCTGCTCGATGCCGACGGCGACGCGGCCGTGCTGCAGGCCGGCCTGCTGGGCGCCGCGTTCTTTGCCGTCGTGCTGCTGGTAAACCGCATGGCGGCGCGCCTGATCCTGCAGGAGGAACTGGCTGTGCAGCGGGGTGTCGAGATCGGGGTGCAGCAGGCGGTCAACCGCCTCGTCATGTCGCACGCGGGCGACGGCATCGTCGTCGTCGGTCCCGATGGCGAGATCCACGCCGGCAATCCCGCGGCGCAGCAGATGCTGGGCGTGACGCGCGCGCTGGGCCTGCGGCTGGGCGCCTTGCCGTCGCTGCACGCGATCGCGCAGGCGTATGACGACTGGCGCGCCGATCCGGACCGGGCGACCGCCTTCGTCACGGTCAAGCCCTACACCGATCCCGGCATGCAGGACATGACGACGGCCTGGAACGGCCGGCGCGACCTGGCCGCGCACCTGAAGCTGCGCTTTGCCGCCGCCGAGACGACGCCGCTGGGAATGGAGCGCAATGTCATCTTCCTGGAAGACGTGACGGCCATCGAGAATCAGGCGCAGCAACTGAAGCTGGCCTCGATGGGGCGGCTCACGGCCAGCATCGCGCACGAGGTGAGGAATCCGCTGTCCGCCATCGGCCATGCCACGTCGCTGCTGGCCGAAGACCTGACAGCGCCCGTGCACGTGCGCCTGCTGAAGATCGTTGGCGACAACGTGGCGCGGGTGAACCGCATGGTCGAGGACATCCTGCAACTGTCGCGCAAGGCGCACAGCCACGGCGAGCCGCTGGCGCTGGCGGCGCTGGTGGCGGACCTGAAGGAAGAATTCGATGAATTGCATGGGTTGGACAGTTCCGTCCTTGATATCGGCGGCGTAGCCGACATCACGGTCCGCTTCGACCCGCTGCACCTGCGCGAGGTGCTGCTCAATTTACTGGGCAACGCGGTGCGCTATGCCAGCCGCGAGCCGTCCAGCATCCGCCTGTTTGTCGTGGCGGCACCCGGCTGGCCGCCCGAACTGCACGTGCAGGACGACGGCGCGGGCATTGCGCCCGAAGTGCGTGCTCACCTCTTCGAGCCGTTCTATACGACGTCCTCGAAGGGCACCGGTCTCGGCCTGTATCTGGCGCGTGAGTTATGCTTGAATAACGAAGCGATGCTCGATTACGAATACCGCTTCGACGTGGCGGGCGGCGCCAGCCCGGCCTCCAGCGGCCGGTTCGTCATCACGTTTGCCCGCGCCGGCATGTAGTCGTCCCAAATAGCTGTCTATATATAGAGCAAAGGTCCCCATGAGTGCTCCGAAAGTCCTGGTGGTCGACGACGAAGACGATCTGCGCGAGCTGCTGGAGATCACGCTGCTGAAAATGGGGCTGGACGTGGACAGCGCGGCCGACCTGCGCACGGCCCGCGCCCACCTGGGCGGTGGCGCCGACTATGGCCTCGTACTGACGGACATGCGCCTGCCGGACGGCCTCGGGCTGGAACTGGTGCGCGAAGTGGCGGCCAGCGGCAGGAACACGCCGATCGCCGTCGTGACCGCGTTCGGCAGCGCCGACAATGCCGTGGTCGCGCTGAAGGCGGGCGCGTTCGACTATGTCAGCAAACCCGTCCAGCTGGACCAGTTGCGCCAGCTCGTGCTGTCGGCGCTGCAGCTGAACGGACCGGCGCCGGTGGCGCGCGGCGAAGCGGTGGACAGCCGCCTGAAAGGCCAGTCGGCGGCGA
>Ga0265798_10001461_pt1 | contig 36846 bp, 31 predicted proteins | sample P3T30metagenome_FD_192430 | JGI IMG/M metagenome (GOLD analysis project Ga0265798, IMG submission 192430) | Plant litter microbial communities from East Loma Ridge, Irvine, California - P3 T30 | ecosystem: Environmental > Terrestrial > Plant litter > Unclassified | place: USA: California...
GTGTCGCGTGATGAGTTCGAGGCGATGGTGATGAATATAGGAAATCCTGCCCTGAGAACTTAACACCGGTAAAATTGCCACTACTTTTTTTCAGATTCAAAAATCGTTAACTTTTTTATTATCAGTAATTTAAACAACTCATAACACTACTTTTTCAGATTACAACCGGATTCATTCACTATATCGTTATAGTTTTACGGCATGAAAAGGTAATCTTCATCAGCTTATCAAAAAACATTCTATATGACTTTCAAACATTTATTTACAGCCGGGATTGTTGCCATTTTCGGATGGCAGCATCTAGCCGCCCAAAATCAAAAAGCCGACTATCTCGACGATTCAAAACCGATAGAAGTCCGCGTTGAGGATGCCTTAAAACGCATGACCTTGGACGAAAAAATTGCAATCATCCACGCCCAGTCCAAGTTTTCCTCTCCGGGCGTTCCACGTCTTGGCATACCTGAAAACTGGATGACCGACGGCCCTCACGGAATTCGATCGGAAGTAAAATGGGACGAATGGGACCAGGCCGGCTGGACGAACGATTCGTGTATCGCATTTCCGGCACTGACCGCACTTGCCGCTACCTGGAACCGGGATTTGTCTTCGCTTTATGGAAAATCCATAGGAGAAGAAGCGCGTTTCAGGAACAAAAACGTATTGCTTGGACCCGGTGTCAACATTTATCGCTCGCCATTGAACGGGCGCAACTTCGAATACATGGGCGAAGATCCGTTCCTGTCAGGGCAGATGGTCGTGCCATACGTTAGAGGCGTTCAATCCAACGGTGTTGCGGCATGCGTGAAGCATTTCGCGTTGAACAACCAGGAAACCGAGCGCCATGGCGTAGACGTCGTCGTCGATGACAGAACGCTGTATGAAATCTACCTCCCGGCGTTTAAAGCCGCTGTGCAGGAAGGCGAAGCGTGGGCGATCATGGGCGCGTACAACAAATACAAAGGCCAGCATTTGTGCCACAACCAATATTTACTGAACGATGTACTTCGCGGCGAATGGGGTTTTAAAGGTGTCGTTATTTCAGACTGGGGCGGTGTTCACGATACGAGGCAGGCAATCACAAACGGCCTCGACATGGAGTTCGGAAGCTGGACCGACGGCCTGGCCTGGGGAACGAGCAATGCGTACGACAACTATTACCTGGCGAAACCATATGAGGATCTGATCAAAAAAGGGGAATTCGGAACCAAGGAGCTTGACGATAAGGTGAGACGGATCCTGCGTTTGTCCTTCCTTACGACAATGAATAAGAATCGTCCGTTTGGCTCGTTCGGGACCGAAGAACATGCTTTGGCCGGACGCAAGATCGCCCAGGAAGGCATCGTTCTTATGAAAAACGACCGCGCTGTTTTGCCGATCGATCTGAAGAAAACCAGGAAAATTGCGGTTATCGGAGAAAATGCGATCAAGATGATGACCGTCGGCGGCGGAAGCTCGTCGTTGAAAGCCAAGTATGAAATATCGCCTCTTGACGGGCTCAAAAAACGCGTCGGTAAAGAAGCCGAGGTCGTATATGCACGTGGCTACGTCGGTGATGCGAGCGGCAATTACAACGGGGTCGTCACGGGGCAAAACCTTGAGGAAAAGCGCTCTGCGGCGGAATTACTGGCCGAAGCGAAGACCGTTGCCCAATCGGCGGATGTCGTTGTGATTTTTGGCGGCCTTAACAAATCGGACTTCCAGGATTCGGAAGGAAACGATCGCAAAAGCATGGAGTTGCCTTACAATCAGGACAATCTGATCCGGGAACTGGCCAAAGTCAACAAAAATATCGTGTTCGTCAATATTTCAGGTAATGCGGTTGCAATGCCTTGGGTAAATGAGGTTCCGTCGATCGTTCAGGGTTGGTTTTTGGGTACCGAATCAGGTAACGCATTAGCCGATGTTTTGGTGGGAGATGTGAATCCGTCAGGAAAAATCACGTTTACGTTCCCTGTGAAACTGTCGGATAATTCGGCTCATTCGATCGGACAATTCCCTGGCGGCAAAACCGTCGAATACAAAGAAGGCCTTTTCGTAGGATACCGCCATCACGACAAGAGCAAGATCAAGCCATTGTTCCCATTCGGACACGGTTTGAGCTATACGAAATTCGAGTACGGAAAAGTTTCGGCAGACAAAAAATCGATGACTGCATCTGATAAGATCACGTTTACGGTTTCCGTCAAAAACACGGGTAAGCGCGAAGGTTCCGAAATCGTCCAGCTCTACATTTCCGACTTGAAATCGTCATTGCCGCGTCCTGTCAAAGAATTGAAAGGATTCGATAAAGTGAGCCTGAAACCGGGCGAATCCAAGACGGTTTCGATCACGGTGGATAAATCGGCGTTGAGCTATTTCGATGACAAGAAGCACGATTGGGTAGCCGAACCGGGTGATTTCGAGGCGATAATCGGAGCTTCGTCTGCGGATATCAAGTCGAAAGTAAAATTTACATTAAAATAATCCGGATAAAGTTAGCATTTGCGGAAACTGGGAAGGTGTCTTTAGGGACACCTTTTCTTGTTTATAAAACAAAACCTGTCACGTCTATAGAGGTGACAGGTCTGATTTTTTAGCAACGTACCAACCCATATTTCCTAGCTTCCCGGCACCGGCGCATCCTTCGAAATCAAATTTCCTTTTTTCAAATCCTCCCAAAAAGCAGCAGGAATTTTTTCAGACATCGATTTGGCATTTGCAATCGCCTGCTCGGGCTTGCTCGCCCCTGGAATTACAGCCGACACAACCGGATGCGCCACACAAAACTGCAAGGCCGCGGAACGCAGATCGACTTTGTGCTTGTCGGCGACAGCCTGCATTTTCCGGCGTTTTTCGAGCATCGCCGGCGGTATTTCCGGACCATAGTTGAACCGGTCCCGATTCGCCAGAAATCCAGCATTGATTGGCGCTCCTATTACAGCTTTGACTCCTTTTTGCTCCATCGCCGGAAACAGTTCATGCAATGCGGGCTCATGTTCGGCGAGCGAATATTGAGTGGCGACCAGCATAACGTCAGGATCGGAAACTTTAAGCGCTTCCAGAATGGGCTGCGGTGTGTTTACCCCAAGTCCCCAGGATTTTATGATGCCCTCCTCCCTCATTTTGGTGAGCTCGGGGAATGCACCCTTTTTGGCGATTTCAAAATGATCCTTCCACTTGTCGCCAAGATCTGGTGTGTCGGGAGACAGATCATGCACGAAAACCGTGTCTATAGATGACAATCCCAAGCGTTGCAGGCTGTCTTCGATGGAGCGTCTTACACCTGCCGCGGAATAATCGAATTCATATTTGAAGTTAAGCTGGCCGAACCACAAACTTTTGGGATCTTTTTTATAATTCGGATCTGCTTTGAAAACGCGCCCGACTTTAGTCGACAAGGCGAAATCTTCCCGCTTTTTCCCGAAAAGGAAATGTCCGAAGCGGCGTTCGCTGAGACCAAAGCCGTAAAACGGAGAGGTGTCGAAATAACGGACGCCCGCATTCCAGGCGGCTTCAAGGGTTTTCTGGATTTGCTCGTCGGAATTTTCGTGAAAGCCGTTTCCGGCAGCGACGCCTCCGAGCCCGAAGTTTTGGGGCAGTTTAAAATCGTCGCCGGTCGTCGATGCGAAAGCCATGATATGAGGTTTCGTGTCAAAAGCAAAACCTTCAAACGGCTTGGCGGCCAAAGCAGCGGCGGCCATGGAGCCTTTTGTCAAAAATGTACGTCTTGTTGTCATAATGCGCGTGTTGTTTGTTAAAGTTAAGCACGGGAGCGGCAAATATTCCAACGGAAACCTCGCAATAACGTTTTTTTAGCATTGCGATGGAATATGGATTATCCCTAACTTTATGGAAAATCCAGAACCATGAAACGTTTATTTATTCTTTTGGCTGCCGTTGCCGTGTCCTCGTGTAAAAACGATAAGACCGAACCGGCCGGCGACCAACCGTATTTCCTGTTCGACAAGGTGACGTATTACCACAAGGATCTGTCGGCGGGGCACATTGACAGTTTGTATGCCAATCAGGAAAAATCGCGCAAGGATCAAGGCTTGCTGCAGATCGTAACCGGAAATGTCCCGGTAAATCCGCGAGATACGTTGTTCGTGAAAAACATGGACATCCTTCAGTTTGAAAAAAAGGAGATCGATCCATCCAAAAACGAGGCGCTTTCCAAAATCTTTTCGCAAAAAAAAGTGACCAACTCATTTGAAGAGACCAATTGCAAACCGGTCTATAAGGACATTTTTGTATTCCGCCAAAAGGGCGACATTGTAGGTGTGGCCAAAATTAGTTTCGACTGCAAAAAACAACAAATGGTGGGGATTCGGTATAGTCCGGAAGATTTTGGGAAAACCGGTGAATATCAGGAATTGCAAAAGCTGCTAAGCGGGCTCTGATTTATAGTATACGGATGAGTTGGTCGTAATGGCGCGTGAGGGATGGCGGCTTTGTTTGAGCTCGTTCAAAACCTCAAAGGTTTTAGTTCTGTAAGTATTGAGGTGCCTTGGTTTGAAACCTTTGAGGTTTGGAACAGCGAGTGCCGCCAGCCCGACGGGAGCTTTACAAAACAAGGTGCAGCCGTAGTTTTGACAGCTCGCGTCACGCCATAAAAAAATCCCCGTTGAACAGGGATTGATTTTTTTTTGTGCTATGCCTTATTTTGCCGGCATCGTAGCCGATGTATCTGCCGGTGTTGCAGTCGTATCGGTGGCTGCAGGTACCGGTGGTGGTGGCGGAGCAGTTGTAGTGTCAACCGCAGTTGTATCGGCGGCAGTTCCGTCGGCAGCGCCTTCTTTGCCTTTGCATGAAGCAAGCGTGGCGGTAACCAGCAATGCCAACGCCATCAGATTAAGGAAACGATTTTTCATAATGTGATCTCTGTTTAAAGTTTGTCTAAATATAGAAAAAATATAATCTGCTGATTAGCATTGGTTTATTTTGTTGCAGAAATTGTTTGAGCAAAATCGTTTTTTCAACCTGTGCTGTAACAAACCGCCGCAATGATTTACTAATGGCTGTCTCATTTGCTTACATTTGACTTCTTACAAACATCATTAACCATAATAATATGACCAAAAAAACATGGATGGGCTTGCCGATTATAACGGGAGCCGCTTTGTTGTCGCTTGCCTCGTGCCAAAGCGACAAAACTCAGGAGGAACTTACCTCGGGCGTTTTGCTCCAGAACATGGACACGCTCGTAAAACCTGGCGACAACTTCGACCGTTTCGTCAACGGCGCCTGGATCAGGAAGAATAAGATCCCGGCAGATAAATCGTCATTCGGCGTATCGGAAATACTCGACGACGAAGCTCAGGAAAATGTCCGGAAAATTATCGAGGAATCGGCTAAAGGCAAATTCGACGATGGTTCGAACGAACAAAAGATCGGGGACTTTTACAATGCCTATATGGATCAGAAAACCCGCGATGCCAAAGGGATCACGCCGTTAAAGCCGGAACTGGGCGCTATCGATGCGATTAAGACATACGACGATCTTGCCGCTTATTTCGGGAAAGCGAACGCTACGGGCGGAACGGTTCCGTTTGCAGTGGGCGTGACTGAAGATTTCAAGGATCCGACAAAATATATGCTGTATACCTGGCAAAGCGGGATCGGGCTTCCGGAGCGCGAATATTATTTCCTGTCGGATGCGAAATCACAGGAAATCCGCACTAAATATGTGGCGCATATCACGGCAATGCTGAAGTTTTTAGGCGATGCAACGGCCGAGGAGAATGCCAAAAAGATCATGGCGCTCGAGACGGCTATCGCGTCCAAGCATTTGTCGAAGGAACTCACGCGCGACGTGACCAAAATGTACAATCCTTATCAAATCGCGGACTTAAAGAAGATCATGCCGAACTTCAATTTCACGGCTATGCTCGACAACGCGAAGATCAAGGGTGAGAAAACGATCGTCTTCCCTCAGGTTGAATTTATGAAAGGCATCGACGGCATCATCAAATCGACTCCGATCGACACCTGGAAAACATGGTTGAAGTGGAATACGATCCACGGAGCTGCCACTGTTCTGACTGCCGACATCGACAAAGAAAATTTCAATTTTTACGGAAAAGTCCTCAGCGGAACCGAGAAACAACGCGATCAATGGAGACGCGGCGTTGGTGCCGTGAACAATAATCTGGGCGAGATCGTCGGAGAGGTTTATGTCAAGAATCATTTTTCTCCTGAGGCGAAAAAACGCATGGAGGAATTGGTACAAAACCTACTGAAATCATACGAGGCCAGCATCAAGGAACTGACCTGGATGACGCCGGAGACCAAAAAGCAAGCGCTTGACAAGCTGTCGAAGTTCACCCCGAAAGTCGGTTATCCTGACAAATGGAGGGATTATTCAGCATTGAGAGTCGTAAAAGGCGATTTATATGGAAATATGGAGCGTGCGACCGCATTCGAATACAACAGGCAAATTTCAAAGCTCGGCAAAAAAGTGGACCGCAGCGAATGGGGCATGACACCTCAGACGGTCAATGCCTATTACAACCCGTCGCTGAACGAGATCGTGTTCCCGGCCGCTATCCTGCAACCTCCTTTCTTTGATCTGAATGCGGACGATGCGACAAACTACGGTTCTATCGGAGCGGTTATCGGACACGAGATCGGACATGGTTTTGACGACCAGGGCAGCTCTTTTGACGGCAATGGCGTTCTTCGCAACTGGTGGACTGAAAAAGACATGGCCGGATTCAAGGAAAGGACCGGAGCGTTGGTAAACCAATACAACGAATTCAAGGTGTTCCCGGATCTGACGGTTAACGGAGCGTTTACCCTTGGTGAAAACATCGGCGATTTGGGCGGTGTCGCAATCGCTTACAGAGCATATAAAATGAGCCTTAACGGGAAACCGTCGTCAAAGATGGACGGTTACACTGGAGAACAACGCTTTTTCATCGGGTATGCGCAGTCCTGGCTGAGCAAGCAGCGTGAAGAGTCGCTGAGGAACCAGGTGGCTTCCGACCCGCACTCGCCGGCTCATTTCCGGGTCAACGGTATCGTGAGAAACATTCCGGAATTTTATGAAGCGTTCAATGTGAAACCGGGCGACAGTTTGTACCTGGCTCCGGAAAAACGTGTGAAAATCTGGTAATTGGTTTTTATTAGTGGTTTCTACCGCCGATAGTATCCCGTTCGCTTTGGTGGACGGGATTTTTTTTTGGAATTTAACCGTAATCATCGCTTTTACAACGTCCGCCGCGGATCCTAAAAAATAATGCGGATTAGAGCGCGAAATTAATTGTGGTGACAATAGTCGTAAGGGTCAGGCTCGCAATCAGGAAATTGTAGATCGTGCGCGGCGATTGCTGGGACAGTATGCTGCCGTTGAATCCTATGGCGGCGACGACTACGAAGAAAAGCTGCATCATTTGGAAGGGTGACGTCCCGTTCATCAGGACGGCCATGGCGGCGATTCCACCCATGATGCTCGATACCAGGACGCCCATCGTGATGCTGGCGAAAAAACTGGCTTCAAACCGCTGAAAATATTTATTGTACGTGCTCATGACTTTGTGATTTAAAATTATAAGACAAAGTTATGGCCTCGATATCAGCGGGTTTATGACATTTATCATGTCACTGAAATTTGTTTTAGCAGATATTTGTGAATCGGAATTGATTGAAATACCTAATTTGGTTAAGAAGCAACTTTAAACCTTAAACTTTAAACCGAACATGACCGACAAATACAAAGAAATCCTCGATGCCCTCATATCTGAAGGGTTTCACGAAATCACCGACCACACGAAAAAAGGCTATGATTTCGATTTTAAGATCACGCCTTATTCGCTGAATACGAAGCTGAGCTTCCGGTTTGACAACCTGGAGCATTTCACGGAATTCCTGAAGCGGACCGAGGCCTATACCGATAAACGAGCCGAAGTTTTAAACACTACGTTTATAGAATTGGGGCTGAATCCTTCCGACTTCTTTTACGTGAATTTTTACGCTGAAGGCAAAGACGCGGAAATGTAAAACCGGTTAGGATAATGTAATTGACCGGCGTCGTCTCAAAAACACCAGGACCACTCCGGCTCCAATCAAACTCATCACCACTCCTACCACATTCGGGCTGGCAAAACCGTATCCGAAGACTAAAGGCAATCCGCCGAGGAAGGCACCAAGCGCATTCCCGATGTTAAAACTGGCCTGAATCGCGGCTGATGCCAGCATTTCAGCACCTTTCGCCGTTTGTATCATCAACATCTGGATGGGTGCGGCCATTGCAAATGCGGTACATCCGACAAGGAAAACCAGCGCCAGCGAAACATACTGGATCCCGGAAAACAAATATACCGATACGAGAATACCAGCCATTGCGATTTGCAGTGTCAGGACCGTTTTTGCCGGGGAAAACCTATCGGCCAACCTGCCTCCGATCACGTTCCCGACGAGCATTCCAAAACCGGCCAGCATCATGATATACGGAACCGAATCTTCAGAAAAGCGGGACACTTTTGTAAGCAAAGGCGCGATATAACTGATCCAGCAGAACAATCCTCCGAATCCGATCGCTGTGATTATGACAATGAGCCACGCTTCAATTTTACCGAAAAATTTCATTTGGGTGCGGATGTTTTCCGTTTGTTGCTTTTCCAGATCCGGCATCAGGAAATACATCGAAAGCAGCGTTAAGAATCCGATTACGGCTATGATGACGAAGGTGTATCGCCAATTCAGGTGGTGCCCGATGTACGTTCCGATGGGCACGCCGATCACGTTGGCAATCGTCAGTCCCGCAAACATGATCGATACGGCCTGGGCTTCTTTTCCTTTATCTGCAAGACGGCTGGCCACTACCGCTCCGACGCCGAAAAACGCACCGTGAGGCAATCCGGAAAGCAAACGCGTGAGCAGCAGATAGTTGAAATTGGGTGCAATAATCGACAATCCGTTGAGGAAAGCTAATGCAAAAGCGAGCCATAACAGCATTTTCTTTGGCGGCAGATTGCGTCCGAGGATAACCAGCGTCGGAGCCCCGATCACGACTCCTAACGCATAAAAGGCGATCAGATGACCAGCGGTCGGTATCGATACTTTCAGGTCACGGGCGATATCAGGCAGCAAACCCATGACGACAAATTCTGTGATTCCTATCGTAAGTCCGCCAAGCATCAGCGGAAGAAGTGCTTTTTTCATAGTTGTAAAGAGGAAGCGCAAAATTACGATGCGATTTGATGTCGGCATAGCATTTTGGCGTTTTACGGACAAATTGAATTCATCAGAAAAAACATCACCGAATCAAAAAAGTATAATTTTTACTTAAGTACCCTTAAAATAGCTATCCTTTATTATAATCCTATGTCCTTTTTCATACTTTTACACCAAATTATTTAGGGTATAAATCGATTGACATGAAAAAACTCGAGAAACGTTGGATTATTTCGTTTGCGCTGATCTCAATTATCGCGGTCGCCGGATTGTTCTGGCCGGAAGCGCGGGAAAATTCAGAAACGCTTGCCCAATTTGGCACAACGGATCAGATTGTCGGTGCCGACGTCGCCTGGTTACTTGCCGCTTCCAGCATGGTTTTGTTCATGACGCCGGGACTTTCGTTTTTTTACGGAGGAATGGTTGGCAAGAAAAACGTGATTTCGACCATGTTGCAGAGTTTTATCTGCCTTGGCGTCGTCAGCCTTTTGTGGGTCGTCGTTGGATTCAGCCTGTCATTCGGCGATCCTATCGGATTCTCTATCCATGGGAAGTTCTTCAGTATAATCGGCGATCCGACCTCATTTGCATTCATGGATCACGTTGGCGCACTTCCGCATAAGGTCATGGCCTCGACAGTGCCGTTTATGCTCTTCGCGTTGTTTCAGATGAAGTTCGCGATCATTACGCCTGCCATTATCACAGGTTCCTTCGCCGAACGCGTCCGATTCATATCTTTCCTGCTTTTCATTTGCCTTTTCGTCCTGTTTATTTACACGCCGCTTTGCCACTCGGTCTGGCATCCGAACGGAATCCTTGCCACTTACTTTGGCGTAAAAGATTTTGCCGGAGGAACGGTCGTGCACATGAGCGCCGGTTTTGCCGCATTGGCCGGTGCCATGATCCTGGGAAAACGCAAAAACGCGAAACATATCCCTACAAACATCCCGTTCGTGCTGCTTGGAACCGGAATGCTTTGGTTCGGATGGTTCGGATTCAACGCCGGGTCTGCCCTGGCCGCCAACGGAACCGCCGCGATGGCTTTTGCTACTACCACTTCGGCATCGGCTGCCGCTATGTTGACGTGGATCTTTTTCGAGCGCTTGAACGGGCACAAGGTTTCGGCTTTGGGCGCCTGTATCGGTGCCGTTGTCGGGTTAGTGGCCATCACGCCGGCTGCCGGATTCGTCACGGTTCCACAAAGTATTTTCTTCGGATTCATCACCGCCATCGTATCGAACAAAGTGCTTACTTCTAAAGCCATGCAAAAGGTAGACGACACGCTCGACGTTTTTGCCTGCCACGGCGTCGGCGGAATCATGGGCATGATCCTGACGGCCATTTTTGCCCAGGGTGAAAACGCAAGCCTGATGCACGGCGGATGGAACGTATTCGGGCACCACATGATGGCGCTCGTTCTCGTATCGGTTTTTACGTTTTTCGGGTCGTGGATCTTGTTCAAAGTCACCAATTTCTTCATTCCGCTGCGGGTTTCCGAAGATTCCGAACATCTGGGACTGGACCTTTCCCAACACGATGAAACGATAGACGCATCCAAACCGGACCAACCCATCGGCCTGCTTAATCTCATGCGCCCTTAACAACTCAACAACTGCAAAGCTCCCGTCCCAAGCGGGAGTTTTTTTTTATATTTATCAAAACTTCGACATGAAATACGTTTATTTTTTGCTGATGTCGGTCGTATTTTCGGCAACGGCACAAAAATCTGAGATCAATACGTTGCTTAACGACTGGCATAAGGCTGCGGCCGATGCTAAGTTCGATGCCTATTTTAGCTATTTTGCAAAAGACGCGGTGTACATCGGAACCGATGCTACTGAAAACTGGAAAGTCGATGCGTTCAAAACCTGGGCAAAACCGTATTTCGACAAGGGGACGACTTGGAATTTTAAGATGGTGGAGCGCACTGTTTTTGTAAGCGCCGACGGGCAATTGGCGTGGTTCGACGAGTTGCTGGATACCCAGATGAAACTATGCCGGGGTTCGGGTGTGTTGAAGAAAGAGAACGGGAAGTGGAAAATCGCGCACTATGTTTTGTCTGTGACGGTTCCGAATGAGAATATGGAGGAAGTTGTGAAGGTGAAGGGGAAAATCGAGGATGCTTATTTAGGGAGTAAACATTAAGAATTTGTATAGATTTTCTGTATTTGAGTTGTTTTAAATCCCGCTAAATTGTGGGTGAGTGGCGGCGGTTTTTTTTTCGTCCGGACCCGAAAATATACCAAGATTAATAATAAGGGCATTAAGTTCAAGAATGTATCTTATTGCCCTTAATGCCCTAACGAACCTGGTCTGATTTCACCCCTGTTTGTAAGTCTCCCTCAAATGTAAAAGCATGTCTTCGGTCATTCTTGACATATCAAAATCATGCTTCCATCCCCAGTCCTCACGCGCGGACGAATCGTCTATGCTCGCCGGCCAGCTGTCGGCGATCTTTTGCCTGAAATCCGGGTTGTATGATATTTCGAAGTCAGGAATATACTTCTTGATTTCTGCGGCGATCTCTACCGGCGTGAAATCCATAGCCGACAAATTATAGGAAGAGTGAATCCTGATATTTTCCTGAGGCGCTTCCATGATGCCTATCGTAGCGCGGATCGCATCATCCATATACATCATCGGCATGCGCGTATCTTCTTTCAGGAAGCATTCATAAGACCTGTCCGTCAAGGCTTTGTGGTAAATATCAACCGCGTAATCCGTTGTGCCGCCGCCGGGAGGGGTCGACCACGAAATCAGCCCTGGATATCGGATACTTCTCACATCCACACCATAAATATTGTGGTAATATTCGCACCATCTTTCACCGCATTGCTTCGAAATCCCATAAACCGTCGACGGCTCCATCACAGTATATTGAGGCGTATTGTTTTTAGGAGTCGTCGGTCCGAAAACCGCAATGCTCGATGGCCAGAAAATCTTCCTGATCTTGCCCGCTTTGGCCAGGTTCAAAACGTGAAACAGCGAATTCATGTTCAGGTCCCAGGCAAATGCCGGATTTTTTTCGGCTGTAGCCGATAGCAGTGCCGCCATCAGATACACTTCCTCCACATGATATTTCTCTACAATGCTCTCGATCTGATTAAAATCGAGCGCGTTGATGACCTCAAAAATCCCGTCGTTGACCACATCGTTGTTGAGTTTTCGTATGTCGGAAGCAATAACGTTCTTATTCCCGTATTTTTCGCGAAGCTTGTGCGTAAGTTCGGTGCCGATCTGTCCGCAGGCGCCGATTATCAAAATTTTGGGCATAGTTGTGTTGTATTTTGCACAAATATACGTTTTGGATGCGTTCGGTTATCGATTCGTTAATAATTCCTAACACGCTATGGCGAATCGGTTGTTGCTCATTACATTTGTATTCCTAATTTTTAGAACATGGCCAAGCGTCTTTTCAGCTTTCTATTCATCGGAATCCTGCTCATGTCGTGCACCGATGAGGACAAACGCGCTGCCGAGCAAGTCAAGGAACAGCAAAAGAAGCAAAAAGTATTTGAGAGCATCAACAACAACTGGCGCTTCAATACGAATCCGACGAATCCGACATCCGAAAAATTAATCGCCACATGGACGGCCTGGCGCGATTTGCTCAGGGAAATGTCCCAAAAACCGCAGAGCAGCATTTCGGCTTTCCAGAAAAAAGCGAAGATACTTTCCGACCGCGTCCTGGAACTTCCCAAAAATATTCCGATCGCGTACAATAAACCTCAAGTGAAATCACGCATTGCCGTTTTGGCTACCAAGATCAACTCCATCAACCTGTTCATCAATCTCGACGACATCCCGGCTCAGAAAGTAAACGCTTTAGTGGCCGACATCAACCTGGAATTGCACGGCTTGCAAAACCAACTGGACAAGATCGATCGCAAAGCCGCCGTCCCGAAAGAGCAGGGAGAAGCCGATATGATCCGGATGCTCGACACGGCCCGCGCCATTCCTGACAAAGGTTTTAAAGCAGAAGATATTACGCCTACACAACAACCGAATCCTGTGTTCCCAAAACCGGCTACCGGCATTTTGAACAAGGACAAAAAAGCATCAAATTGAGTAAATCCGCTTTATTCAACAAATACGATTCCTCGCCCAAACTCATTCGCATTGCGCAAAGCCTCGAACAAAAGGGGCAAAAGCTGCAACTGCGGGGTTTGGTCGGTTCCTCCCTTTCCTTTGTCATGCGTTCGCTTTTCAAGCAATCGGAATTGCCGTTTTTACTGATTTTGTCCGATAAGGAAGAAGCCGCTTATTACCTAAACGACCTCGAACAGCTGATCGGCGAAGAAGACGTGCTGTTTTATCCGGGATCGTACCGCCGGCCTTATCAGATCGAAGACACCGACAACGCCAACGTCCTGTTGCGGGCCGAGGTCCTGAACCGGATCAATTCGCGCAAACGTCCGGCGATGATCGTGAGTTATCCGGAAGCATTATCCGAAAAAGTCGTGACGCGCCAGCAACTCGAGAAAAATACGCTCAAGGTTGCGGTGGGTGACAAAATCTCGATCGATTTCATCAATGAGGTTTTGCACGAATACGAATTCCGCCGTGTGGATTTTATTACCGAACCGGGAGAATTTTCGGTACGTGGCGGGATCATCGACGTCTTTTCATTTTCAAACGACAATCCGTACCGCATCGAATTTTTCGGTAACGAGGTCGATTCCATCCGAAGTTTTGATGTCGAAACCCAACTTTCCATCGAAAAAAAGAAGAAAATCGCGATCATTCCTAATGTCGAGAACAAATTCTTCGAGGAGAATCGCGAGAGTTTTCTGGACTACATCAACGACAAAACCATTTTGGTGGTTCAGGATCCCGAGATCGTATCTTCCAAACTCGACAAAATATTCCAGGCGGCTGAAGAAACCTTCGCCAAACTGGATTCCACGATCAAACATATCGAGCCCGAACAGCTCTTCGTGAGCGCAAAGGCGTTCGCCAAACGGGCGGAATTGTTTACGGTGATCGAAATCGGGATGAATCCGATGTTCGAATCTCATCATAAATTCGAGTTCCACACCAAGCCTCAGCCGGCGTTCAATAAGCAATTCGAGTTGTTGCTCAACAATCTGAACGACAACCATTCGAACGGCATCCGCAATTACCTTTTCAGTTCGAACGATGCCCAGGCCAAGCGTTTTCACGACATTTTCGAATCGCTGGACGAAGCCAATCACGAGAGTTTCCGCAAACAATACGAGACGATCGTCACGCCTTTGTACCAGGGATTTGTCGACGATGAGCTTCAGGTGGCCTGTTATACGGACCATCAGATCTTCGAGCGTTATCACAAATTCAGCATCAAAAACGGGTATTCGAAGAAGCAGACGATAACGCTTAAGGAACTCAATACGTTGTCGGTTGGGGATTATGTGACGCATATCGACCACGGGATCGGAAAATTCGGCGGATTGCAGAAAATCCAGGTCGAAGGCAAAACCCAGGAAGCGATCAAGCTGGTTTATGCAGACAACGACATCGTCTACGTCAGCATCCACTCCCTTCACAAGATTTCGAAATATAACGGCAAGGATGGCGCGCCTCCGAAGATCTACAAGCTTGGATCGTCCGCATGGAAAACGCTGAAGAATAAAACAAAGGCACGCGTCAAGCACATTGCGTTCAACCTCATCCAGGTTTACGCCAAGCGCCGTTTGGAAAAAGGTTTCCAATTCGGGCCTGACAGTTATATGCAGCTCGAGCTTGAATCGTCGTTCATTTATGAGGATACGCCCGACCAGACGAAAGCGACGCAGGAGGTGAAAGCCGATATGGAAAGCGATCGTCCGATGGACCGACTCATTTGCGGCGATGTCGGATTCGGGAAAACCGAGGTTGCCATTCGTGCTGCGTTCAAGGCAATCGACAATGGAAAGCAAGTCGCCGTCCTGGTTCCGACGACAATTCTGGCTTATCAGCATTTCCGGACTTTTTCAGAGCGATTGAAGGAAATGCCGGTTTCTGTCGGATACCTGAACCGTTTCCGGACAGCGAAGCAGAAATCGGAGACGCTTCAACAGCTCGCCGATGGCAAACTCGATATCGTCATCGGAACGCATCAACTTGTGAGCAAAAATGTGAAATTTAAGAATCTTGGCCTGCTCGTAGTAGACGAAGAGCAAAAGTTCGGCGTAAACGTCAAGGACAAGCTCAAAACGCTGGGCGCGAATATCGACACGTTGACATTGACTGCGACGCCAATTCCCCGAACGCTGCAATTTTCACTGATGGCAGCCCGGGATTTATCGGTAATTACGACGCCTCCGCCGAACCGTTATCCGATTGAAACTCATATCGTCGGATTCAATGAAGAAACGATCCGCGATGCGGTTTCCTACGAGATCCAGCGCAACGGCCAGGTTTTTTTCATCCATAACCGGATTGAGAACATCCGCGAAGTTGCGGGCATGATCCAACGTTTGGTCCCGAATGCGCGGATTGGTGTCGGCCACGGACAAATGGAAGGAAAGAAACTCGAGGATCTGATGCTGTCTTTTATGAACGGCGAATTCGATGTCCTGGTGGCTACGACGATCATTGAAAGTGGGCTCGACGTCCCGAACGCGAATACGATTTTTATCAACAATGCCAATAATTTCGGCCTTTCGGATTTGCATCAGATGCGTGGACGCGTCGGACGGAGCAATAAAAAGGCGTTTTGTTATTTTATCACGCCTCCGTTCTCGGCTATGACCGAAGATGCCAGGAAAAGGATACATGCTTTGGCCCAATTCTCTGAACTCGGTAGCGGTTTCAATATTGCGATGAAAGATCTGGAGATCCGTGGCGCGGGTGACTTGCTCGGAGCGGAACAAAGCGGCTTCATTAACGATATCGGATTCGAGACCTATCAGAAGATCATGAACGAGGCGATCGAAGAACTCAAGGAAAATGAATTCAAGGATTTGTATCGCGAGATCGAAGGCGATAAGGAAAAGGAATATGTCAAGGATATCCAGATCGATTCAGATTTTGAATTGCTGTTTCCGGATGAATATATCAACACGGTTTCCGAACGCCTGATTTTGTATAACGAGTTGAGCCTGATAAAGGATGAAGAGGCATTGTTTTTATATGAAAAACGCCTTGTAGACCGTTTCGGACCTTTGCCTAAGCAGGCCCAGGCGCTGTTGAACAGCTTGCGCATCAAATGGATCGCATCCAAAATCGGGATCGAAAGATTGGTAATGAAACAAGGGAAGATGATCGGGTATTTCATCTCGGATCACGATTCAGATTATTTCCAGTCGAAACAATTCGATTCGGTCATTCGGTTTATACAGAAGAACCCAACGGTCGCCCGTATCAAGGAAAAGCAAACACCGAACGGTTTAAGGTTGCTGCTTACGTTTGAAGAAGTCAAGTCGGTCAGCAAGGCGCTGGATTTGATGCAGCGGATTGTGTCCTAATCTAGCTTGAGTATCCACGTAATGAGCAGTGACTTTAAAATCTGAATTCAAGCTTTACGATATAAAAAAGCCCTTCCGTTTCCGGAAGGGCTTTTCTGATTTTGGAAAATTTAGAATTTCACAATCTTGAAATTCGCATTTTGTTCTCCGAATTTCAACTTGAAGAAATACGTTCCTGTAGAGAAAGCCGAAATGTCGATTTTCGTTTCAAGCGCATTGGCTTTACTCGAGTATAGCAATTGACCCGCTACATTGAAGACTTCGATACTTGAAATTTCCGTTTTTGAGATAATGTTAACCGCATCCTTTGCAGGGTTCGGATAATACGTAAAATCAACATTTTGAACATCGCCCAATCCAAGCAGGTTCTGGCAACTTACAACTGCCGTGAAGCCGCTTTCGACAACGCCCTGATCGGATGTAAAGCGCAGGGTAAGCGCGCCGTCAGGAGACGTAGAAACGAAAGTTGGCAACGGTGGCTGGGCATCGACACCCGATAAACCTCCGACTGTCATATCCGGTGCAGATGTTGTGGCTCCGTCGTAGATATACAAATAGTCATAACCCTCTTCAAGGTCAAATTGCGTAAGCGCTAATTCGATCTTCTTATTGGGTTGGGACGGGATCAGAACACGTACATAATCCTGTTCATTGGTGTAATTTCCGTTGATGCCTCCCGTATCTGTAATCGTTATGCCATCGCACCAGTTGGCGCCGGTTGCAAACACGAACTGACGCAGGGATGAAGTCATTCCAGATGCGCAAAGCGGTCGGATCCTGGCCCTGTAAAAAGTATTGGGCTGCAGGTTGGACGCAGTGAATGTTGGAGAAGAAACAGTTGTGAACGTTCCGAAGTTAATCGTAAACGGAATCACCTGAACCTGCCATTGCGTGGCCGAACCTAATTCCGACCATGTGATCGTTGCCGTATTATTGGTGACGCTCGCCTGGATGTCTGTTACGGTATTGATACAAGTGTTGATACAATCTGTGCTGAGGCATGTTGCGTTATTTACCGTGTTCAGGATTCTCTGAGCCGGCTGCGGACCGAATCCGTTCGTAAAGCTGATCCCGACGCCGTCAACAAGGTGACAGTAACTCATAATCGTACCCTTAACCGTTGTGGATGGAATTATCGGTGGAGATGACATGCAGCTATAACCTTCGCCTGTTGGGCCGATGGCATAAGGTGCGCAGTTATCGATTGGCGTATTATTGTTGTTCCAGGCACAGGCATGGGTGTGAGGCGATCCCAGCAAGTGACCTAATTCGTGAGTCACGACCATAACAGTCCAGGAGTATGTCGGTACGGTGGCATAACCCAACTCAACATCGGAATAGCTGTAGTTGCTGCCAGAACAAAGTCCGTTGATCGTAGCGGCAACGCCTCCCAAACCACCCGGATCGATTCCTACGAGCATTCCCACGTCGCCGTTGAATACCGGCGTATTCGCATTAAACTGATTCAGATAAGCAGACGATGAATTCCCGGAATATGGATCCGGCTGCGTCCACACGAACGTACTTTTCAACGCAACAGTAATACCTTCGTTGGCATAAAGCGTGGCCACATTGTTGAAAACTCCAGTTATCCAGTTCCCAACGGAATCCAGGTCTCCGGAAAGTTGATTGTAAATTGCGTGATCGATTTCAAAATAAACCGTAACACAACGCGTGCTTAAAGAGGATTTACCGGAATTGTCATCCTCGGAATGATCGTGCTCGTCAACGGCGTCGGCCTTCATACCGCATTCGAACGTATTCCGGATTTTCAGGTCGGCATCGCTGTAGATGATGTAATCCTCGACGTTCCCCGCTTTGACCACTTTTCCTATAACGATGTTCCCGATGTTATCACCCGAAATCACACCGCTCAATTCCCCATTGAAAAAGTTCATGGCGACAAGCGTGTTTCCCTGATCTTTTAATGTACCGCGGTAGTAAGCCCCGGCTTGGTAGGGCACATTTTTTTGCTTATCCGTATCCATCTGGAACGACTCATGAATGACATCGTCAACGCGGAAAAGTTCCACTGTTAGCTGGTTTCCGAGATATGGAATGTCCAACTCGATCGCTTGGGGTCTGGCCGTTGCGATGTTGGCGACCTCAGCACTGCGAATGCGCGCATAACTCGCCTTATCGACGACTTTCGCCGCATCGCCCGAAGCAACCTGGGCGGAAGCATCCAGAACGGAAAAACGTTTAAACGCTGTTTTTGACTCTTTGAGCTCCGCGATTTTCTGGGCGATTTTTTGCTGAGCAGACAAACTTATCGTCAGTAAACAGACAATCAGAGTAAATATCTTTTTCATTTTATATGGGTGTATGGGTCAAAGTGCGCAAATGTACTCGAAATAAATTATTTGCACTTCCTATATATTAAACAGATCTGTTAATTTTTCAGAAATAATAGAATGCGTCGGTTAAATATTCGATGTCGTAGCGTTGGCCGATTCTGGTTACCGCCATGATGTCGAATCGAACCTCACATTCCAGGCGGCGCGAACGTATGAATTCATTTACGGCATTAGTCAGCAACCGGATTTTTTTGGGGGTCACAAAATCCTGTGGCAATCCAAAAGTGACGGACGAACGCGTCTTGACTTCAATCACGCAAAGCGTATTGTCTATTTGTGAAATGATGTCAATCTCTGCTTTGCCGCAGACCCAGTTCCGGACGTGGATCTTATGGCCAAGCGCAATCAGATATTCCGCGGCGATATCTTCTCCGTGTTTCCCCAAATCGTTGTGCGAAGCCATAAACGAATTTAAGGAGCTTGACTTTTACCAGATTACAGTTTTTCTGTACTTTTTGTTAAATCACTCGAAAGTTAAAACAGATCCGGAACCGGTTACCGTCATTGTCGCGGTCGAGCCCAGAATAAGTGCGCGATTATCCTTAATATGACCAGCCGGAAAGTTATATATCACAGGAAAATCATAGTCCTTAAATATATCCCTGGCGATCTCAAGGGCATTTTTTCCCCAGGGAACTTCATTGTCGTTCATCTCGGTCATGCCGCCGATTATTACGCCTTTGACATTGTCGAAATAACCATTCCGCTTCAGGTTGAAAAGCATGCGGTCGATATGGTACAGATATTCGTCAAGGTCTTCAATAAACAAAATTTTGCCTTTTACGTCCGCTTCCGATTTTGAGCCGAGCACACTATATAATACGGACAGGTTTCCTCCGACCAGCTCCGCCTTTGCCTTTCCCTGCCTGTTGAAAGCGTGCGGGGCGATTTCATATAGCGGCTTTTGCCCGAACAAGGCCTTTTTCAGTGATTCTTTGGCGTCCGGAGTGGCATTTTTCACGCTTACGCCGACAAGTCCGTGGATCGTTTGGTACCCGATCGTATTCAGATGGCTGTGCAATACGGTCATGTCGCTGAATCCAACGATCCATTTTGGCTTTTTCCTGAATTTTTCGAAGTTGATGCGGTCGATGATACGAACCGTGCCGTAACCGCCTTTTGCCCCCACGATTGCCTTGATAGAAGGATTGTCCAGCATTTCCTGCAAATCCGTGGCGCGTTGCCAATCGGGGCCGGCGAGTTGGTTTTCGCTTTTGCCGATGGATTTTCCCATTACGACATGTAGTCCCCAGCTTTTAAACAGCTCGATCGCAGGTTGAAGACTGGCGGCTTCCACTTTTCGGGCAGTGGCGATAAAGGCAATCGTGTCGCCTTTTTTCAGGGCTGCCGGTGCAATGGTCTTACGGGTTTGGGCGAAAAAAAGTTGCGTTGAAAAAAGAAGGATCAGTGTATATGTTCTCATATTCTCAAAGATAGGACGATGGCCGGACAACCGAAATGGCAACGGAACTATTTATGGATTTTTTAGCCGGCTTTAACAAAAACGGCAGAAAAACTGTAACTGCAGGTTTTTGATACATCCGATATTTGCCTTTGGCAAAGCGGAAATACTGATGTGTTTTTGATGAGAGCCGGACACAGCTCCTGAAATTCAAGGTATTCTTACAAAAAAGCCAACTCCTGAACTTCCGAACTTTCTGCGTATTTTTGCACACATTTCAATCACTATTATCCAGAATCCAAAACGATATACCATTACGGCTGCGCTGCCGTATACGAACGGCCCTATCCACATCGGCCACCTGGCGGGCGTTTACGTACCTTCCGATATTTATGCGCGTTACCAGCGAATTCAAGGTAAAGACGTGGCGTTCATCTGCGGAAGCGACGAACACGGCGTGGCTATCCCGATGAAAGCGCGCAAGGAAGGCCTGACGCCTCAGGAGGTCATCGACAAATACGACGGCATTATCCGCAAATCTTTTGAAGATTTTGGAATTTCATTTGACAATTATTCAAGAACTTCCCGAAAAGTGCATTACGATACGGCTTCTGAATTTTTCAGGAAGTTGTATGACGACGGGAAATTTATCGAAGAGGAAACCGAGCAGTTGTTCGACGCGAAAGCGGGTCAGTTTCTGGCGGATCGTTTTGTGACCGGAACCTGTCCGAAATGCGGAAATGAAGAGGCGTATGGTGATCAGTGCGAAAATTGCGGTTCGTCGTTGAACGCTACCGATCTGATCAATCCGAAATCGACAATTACCGGGGAAACGCCTGTGATGAAAAAGACGACGCACTGGTTTTTGCCGCTCGATCAGTACGATACTTTCTTGAATAAATGGATCCTGGAAGATCATGCGAAGGACTGGAAAAAAAATGTGCTCGGACAAGTAAAGTCGTGGCTCGACGATGGTTTGAAGCCTCGAGCCGTGACGCGCGACCTGGATTGGGGAATTCCGGTTCCCGTCGAGGGCGCGGAAGGAAAAGTCCTGTATGTTTGGTTCGACGCGCCTATCGGATACATTTCTTCAACCAAAGAATGGGCGGAACGCGAAGGCAAAAACTGGGAACCGTATTGGAAGGATGCCGATACGAAGCTGGTGCATTTTATCGGTAAGGACAATATCGTGTTTCACTGCGTGATTTTTCCTGCCATGCTCAAGGCAGAGGGCAGTTATATTTTGCCAGATAACGTTCCGGCGAACGAATTTTTGAATCTGGAAGGCAATAAATTGTCGACGTCTAAAAATTGGGCGGTATGGCTGCACGAGTATCTGGAGGATTTCCCGAACCAGCAGGACGTTTTGCGCTACGCATTGACATCGAATGCGCCGGAAACCAAGGATAACGATTTTACGTGGAAGGATTTTCAAGCAGGAAACAATAACGAATTGGTTGCCGTTTTGGGGAATTTTATCAACCGCGTGGTTGTCCTGACGAATAAATATTACAACGGAATCGTTCCGGAACCAAACGAATTCAATGAGATCGACGAGCGGACTTTAACTGAAATGCGTGCGTATCCGGCCGTGATTTCAAGTTCGATCGAACGCTATCGTTTCCGTGAGGCGCTTGGGGAAGTCATGAACGTGGCCCGTCTGGGAAATAAATATCTGGCGGATGAAGAACCGTGGAAACTGATCAAGGAAAATCCGGAGCGCGTCAAAACGCAAATGTTCGTGGCTTTGCAGATCGCAACGGCCCTGGCTGTTTTGTCGGAACCGTTTCTGCCGTTCACTTCAGAGAAATTGAAGACGATGCTTGGAGTACATCCGAGTCCGGCTGATGTCAACGATTGGGACGAGGTAGCCAGAAATCAGACGATCTTGTCTTCAGGCACTCAGATCGGACAGGCGGAACTGTTGTTTTCCAAAATTGAAGACGAGGCGATACAAAAGCAAATCGAAAAACTTGAGGCGACCAAAACAGCCAACAAAGCTCAGAATAAAAAAGTGGAAGCACAGAAAGAACTGATCCAGTACGATGATTTCGCCAAGATGGATTTGCGCGTCGGAACAATTATAGAAGCGGAGAAGATGCCCAAGGCGAACAAACTTCTGGTGCTTAAAATCGATACGGGAATTGACGTACGCACGATCGTTTCCGGAATTGCCGAGAGTTTTACGCCTGAGGAAATCATCGGAAAACGCGTTACGGTCCTGGCAAACCTGGCTCCAAGAGCCTTGCGCGGTGTCGAGTCTCAGGGCATGATCCTGATGACGACGAACGCGGAGGGCAAGCTGGTTTTCGTCAATCCGGACACGGAAGGCGTTGGAAACGGGGAAACTATTAATTAAGAAAAGAGTTCGGAATTTGCAATATCCGGATTCATCCAAAATAGTATGGACATAAAAGTTATAGCATTCGACGCCGATGACACGCTTTTCGTCAACGAGCCGTATTTTGTTGAAACCGAAGAGAAATTCCTTGAACTGATGCAGGATTATCTGTCGCGCCAAAGCCTGTCACAGGAACTTTTCAAAATCGAGATCGATAATCTCGGCCTTTACGGATACGGGATCAAGGCCTACACGCTCTCGATGATCGAGGCTGCGCTGCGCATATCTGACAATACGATCAGTGTTGAAGCTGTCGGAAAAATCGTTGATTTCGGAAAAGAGTTACTGCAGCGTCCGATCGAATTGCTCGAAGGCGTCGAGGAAACGCTGGGTAAATTGTTCGGCAAATACAAATTGGTTGTGGCTACGAAAGGGGATCTTTTGGATCAGAGGCGCAAGCTGCATAATTCAGGATTGGGCAAATATTTCCACCATATCGAGGTCATGAGCGATAAGAAAGATCAGGATTATCTGGATCTGGTGACACGTCTGGACATAAATCCTGAGGAGTTTTTTATGATAGGAAATTCGTTGAAATCGGATGTTTTGCCGGTTTTGAACATCGGAGGCCATGCCGTCCACATTCCGTTTCACACCACCTGGGCTCACGAGCGCATCGATCACGAAGTCAAACACGAGAATTTCAGGGCGCTTGAAAAAATTTCGGATATTTTACCAATTTTCGGATTATGAAAACATTGCTCGATCTTGAAAGTTGGCCCCGCAAGGAACACTTCCATTTTTTCAGGAAGTTCAGCGAGCCGTTTTTCGGGGCAACGGTCACGGTCGATTGCACGAAGGCGTATGACAGGGCCAAAGCCGGAAATATTCCGTTTTTTGTGTATTATCTGCACCAGACGCTGATTGCGGTAAATGAAATCGAGCCGTTCCGGTATCGCGTAAATGGCGAACAGGTTGTGATCCATGATCGCATCGATGCGTCCGCCACCATTGCGCGCGAGAATGCATCATTTGGTTTTTCGCTTATCAGATTTTACGAAGATATCGACCTCTTCGCGAAAGAAGCCAAAATTGAGATCCACCGCGTCCAGAACACTCCCGGACTTTTGACACGGGACTTTCCCCACGACAACCTGATCCATTTTTCATCGATCCCCTGGCTGGATTTCACTTCAATTTCCCATGCCAGAAACTATGCTATCCCCGATAGTTGTCCAAAAATTTCATTTGGAAAAATGACGATTGACAGTTCCGGAAACCGGTCAATGCCGATGTCGGTCCATGTCCACCACGGCTTAATGGACGGCTACCATATGTCAGTTTTTATAGAACGATTGAGGGAATTGCTGGGTTAGGCTTATCGGGATTAAATCTGTATAAGCCGCCGGACTTCTCTTTTAGCATGGGTTTTCGTAAATTTACTTAAAACATAGAAAACATGCTTACGAAAAATATCGAAAAACTTCTTAATCAGCAAATTAAGATTGAGGCAGAGTCATCTCAAATCTATTTGTCAATGGCTTGCTGGGCCGACACTCACGGCCTTGACGGAATTGCACAATTTATGTACACTCAATCGGATGAAGAACGGACGCACATGTTAAAATTGGTCCGCTACGTAAACGAGCGAGGCGGACACGCCCAGGTGACAGAGCTTCGTGCCCCTCGAACGACATTCACGACGTTCCAGGAGATGTTCGAAGAACTTTACAAACACGAGGTTTTCGTGTCGGAATCCATCAACAACCTTGTTCACGAGACGTTGGGCGACAAGGATTATGCGACGCACAATTTCCTTCAGTGGTACGTGGCCGAACAGATTGAGGAGGAAGCGCAGGCCAAAACCATTCTCGACAAAGTCAACATGATCGGTGACGATAAAGGCGGACTTTATTTGTTCGATCGCGACATTCAGCAGCTGCCGGTAAAGAATGCTCTGAACTATGACGCCAAATAGTTAAAGTTGATTCGGGTTGATCCTAAACGATTTATATTTGCTGAAATGATCAGTGGCTTTGGGGAAGAAGGAAAAAGAAAAGGACAGCAAAAAGAAGGAATATAAGAAACTTCTTAAAAAGCTTAAAGTCGCCGACAATTGCAAATCAAAGTGCTGTGAAAAATACCTGAAAAGCGAGGATAAACGTTGCTCAAGATGTCCTATGTTCGATTTGATTGAAAAGCGTTTGGCAAATAATAAATAACCCTCCTGAAATGGAGGGTTTTGTTTTTGATGATTGTATGAAAAAGCTGTTTTCTATTATTCTGACCTTTACAATTGGTGCCTCTTTCGCACAGGCTCTCGTATCTACAGTTCCGCTTGATCTTAAAAAACCGTCGGATCGCCGACAGATTTTCGCTTCCCAAATGCCCGACGGCACATTCTATTGCTTTGCAAGCGACAAGGAAAAGGTGGTATGTCTCAAATACAACAGCGCCTTGTTTTTCCGGGACAGCATAAGCGTGAAGCTGCCCGATGCGGATGCTGTCATGGCCGGGTCTGGATTTGACGGCTCGGGAACGCCATACTTGTACTGGAGTTCCAGGGATAATTCCAGGATTTTTACAACATCGTTCAATTTTACAGATAGAAGCAGTTTTAAAAACTCCTATACTTTTTCGTATGAGACCCAGACTTTTTTAGGCATGTTCGACAATGGTGGCGCGTTTCATATCCTGACTATTGACGATGAAAAACCAATACTCACACTGCGTACCTTCAAAGATGGCTCTCCTCACGAAAACCAAATCGATTTATTGAAGTTTGAAGTCGCGGACCGCAGAGGCAAAAAACTTAAATGGATTGAGGCTCTGACTCAGTTCGGCCTACAGATAATTCAGGATGGCGATTTTATTCCATTGGTTCAGTCCAGTTCTCAAATAAAGATGTATCTCCGCGATGACAATTTTTGCATCGCTTTGGATATCGACCCGACGTTCACGCAACTTCTTTCTGTTTCGACAAAAACCTTTGAAGTAACCGAAACCAAAGTTCCGCAGCTTGCGCTTCATGAAACCGGCGTGAGCAAGGGCAATTCCTTTCTAATAGATTCGACGCTGTGGCAGATCAGAGCCAACGACAAAGAATTGGTCATCGGTGCAAATTTGCTCAAACCTATAACTCAGACGGTACACAGTTACAGCGCCGGGGCAAATGACAAGATCGACTTTCGCAATTCTCCGTTACTGGTTCAAAACGGCAATAGAAAACCGTTTGAGTTGTCCAATACTAAAAAATTCCTCTCAAGGCTGGAAAGTTCCCAACCGGCAATTTCAGCATATTCCAGCGCGCAGGGAACGATCGTTACTTGCGGAGGCGTAAGGGAAATTGCCGATACGGGAAACATCATTCTTGGCGCCACACTTGGAGTCGGAGCCATTGCCGTAGGAGGCGGAGGTTTCGATCCCGGTGATATGTTCGATTCCATGATGTTACAGACCATCTACTTTGAGTCGCTTTTTGATAAAGAAGCCAATTTCATAAAGGGTGATACGAATCCTATCGCTGTCGATTTCTTTTCCGGATACATGGGCGAAAATCAACAAATCGAAAATTATTATCTCGCCTCTATCGGAAAGTCAAAAATCCTTACCTATTACAACAACAAGCAAAAAGCGGTAGTGCTCCGAAAGTTCGAGGATGCGCCGTCTGTTGAGGAAATGTTCAGGCGATGATTATTTTCCGCCGAGCATCAAAAGTTCATGCGCAATGATTTCCGTTATGTACTTTTTGTCGCCGTTCTTGTCATCATAATTCCGATGCACAAGCTTTCCATCGATGGCCAGCTCTTTTCCCTTTCCGACGAACTTTTCTACGATGTCAGCAGTTTTGCCCCAGGCGATCACGCGGTGCCATTGGGTTTCTTCCACTTTCTCACCTTTCTCATTCTTGTAAATTTCCGTTGTGGCGAAATTAAAATTCGCCCTTTTACGGTCGTTGTCGAAATTGTTGATTTCCGGATCCTGCCCTACGTGGCCGATCAATAATACTCTGTTGCGAAGTGCATTCATGGCGTATAAAATTTTATGTGGTTTAGAAAGCGGATCTTTTCCGCCGATCGATGTCACAAAGTTGCATCAGGCCGCTTCAATTATCCGGTATTTAAACATTTACTGTCGTTTGTAGTCGTTTGTAAACGTTTGTAAGCGTTTGTTGTCGGATAAGATTTATATAAATTCTTATCTTTGAGATTGCCGAAGATCATCAGATATCTTGAAATACAAGGTTTTGTGATTTTCATCGGCAAGAAAAACATCGGATCCATACAACTTTAATACATGCCTTATGAAAACCTGTTCAGAATGCGGCGGGAAATTAATCGGTCGCGAAGACAAGAAATTTTGCAGTGACGGCTGTCGAAACACGTATAATAATAAGATCAACAAGGACAGTAACAATTACATGCGCAACGTGAATAATTTACTGCGCCGGAACTACCGGATCCTGAACGAGCTCAACGCCAATGGGGAAACTACGGCTTCGCGTGTCGAACTCGTCAGTAAAGGCTTTGATTTCAAGCTTTGTACAGGGACCAGAAAAACCAAAAAAGGCAAAATCCTTTATTATCTGTACGATTACGCGTATCAGACCCAGCCGGGTGATGATCTGACGCTGGTCCGAACGGGGAATTAGCCGCCAAACAACCAACTGCCACCATGAAAAAAACCTACGTCTCGCTTCTGTCAGTACTTTTCCTCTTCGGGATATTGTGCTGGATGTATTTTGCCCTCATGCCTAGAACGGTTTCGCAGGAAGTCGTTCCGTTATCGGAATTTTCGACAAAACGAGCGCTTGAAATCGTGAAGGAAATGTCCCGGGAACCCCATTTTGTGGGATCGGACAATCACAAAAAAGTAGAAGCCTATCTCCTGAAAGAACTCGAGCAGCTCGGCCTCGAAACCCTGATCGAAGAAGGAACCACCCTTACCGATTGGGGAAACCTTGTAAAATCGCGCAACATCATCGCACGACTGAAAGGTACAACCAACGGCAAAGCGTTATTATTGCTCTCGCATTATGACAGCGCGCCCCACTCCTACTCGCATGGAGCGGGTGACGACGCTTCCGGTGTCGCTGTAATTCTGGAAAGCGTGAGGGCTTATCTTCATGAGAAAACGGCTCATAAGAATGATATATTTATTGTATTTACAGATGCTGAAGAACTGGGTCTGAACGGCGCTGCACATTTTGTTACCCAAAATAAATGGGCTAAACAGATCGGCCTGGCGCTGAACTTCGAAGCCCGGGGAACAGAAGGGCCCGGCTACATGCTGATGGAAGTCAATAATGGCAACGCCAATGTGGTCGAGGCTTTTGACGACGCCGACGCGGCCTATCCGGTGACGAACTCCCTCATGTACAGCATTTATAAGATGTTGCCTAACGACACTGATCTGACCGTTTTCAGGGAGCAAGGCAAGATCCAGGGTTTGAATTTCGCTTTTATCGACGGGCATTACAATTATCATACGGCCCAGGACGACATAAATCATTTGAGTGCCGAAACGGTGGCCCACCAGGGAAGTTACCTGGTTCCGTTGCTGAATTATTTTGCCAATACGAACCTTTCGAATCTGGATTCAGATGACGACCAGGTTTACTATAACACGCCGATCGGGTTTTTTCACTATCCGTTTTCATGGAATTTCGGATTGCTTACCATTGCGTTTTTACTGTTTTTATTTCTGGTTTTTGTAGGAATGGGCAAACGTCTGTTGACTCCGCGAGAAATGGGAAAAGGGTTTATACTCTTTTTCGGAGCATTGATCACGGCAGGAGTTGTCGGATTTTTCGGATGGAAAACGGTACTTGCCTTCTATCCGCATTACACCGACATCCTCCAGGGATTCACATACAACGGCCACTGGTATATTGCGGCGTTCGTTTTGTTGACAATTGGAATCGCATTTTTGTGGTATGTCAGGACAGGTTCGGAAATTGCTATCGGAAATTTTACCGTCGCGCCGCTGTTGGCCTGGCTGCTCATAAACCTGGGCCTGATGGCGTTTTTACCTGGGGCCGGTTTCTTCATCATTCCCGTGTTTTTCAGCCTGCTCATGTTCGCTTTTTATATCGCTACACAGCATTCCAGTCCGGCAATCAATCTTATTTTGTCGATTCCGGCGTTCTTTATTTACGTCCCGTTCGTAGTGATGTTTCCGATAGGTCTCGGACTGAAAATATTGTTCGGAAGTGCCACACTTACAATCCTGATATTCGGGCTTTTGCTGCCGCTGTTCGCCTCTTTTCCCAGAAAAGGGATTTGGTCGGCGATTTTTATAGTGGCCGCTATCGGATGTTTTGCGGGAGCGCATTTTAATTCGGATTATGTTCCAGGCAAGGCGAAGCCAAACAGTTTGCTCTATGTTTACGATGCTGAATCCGATCGGTCGGTATGGGCGACTTACGACAAGAATCTGGATGAATGGACGAAAAATTATCTGACGGAAAATCCTAAAGACGCGCGTTCGTTGAGCAAAATTCCGCTTTTCAGCAAATATAATTCCGCGTTTACGTTTACGAACGAGGCCATGTTGCGCGACATTCCGGAGCCTTACGTGGATTTTATTTCGGATAGTATAATCGGCAATCAACGTTATCTCACGATCAAGATCACACCCAACCGAAAAGTCAACCGGTACGACATTTTTGCGAATGAAAACATGACGTTTCACAACCTGAAGGCTAACGGAGCGACGTTACTCGGCCAAAAAGGCTCGGCATTTCCAAGAATGGGGCGCAAACTGCTGAGTTATTATGTCGTGGACAACGAACCGTTGACGCTGCAATTCAGCATACCGAAAGGTACGAACCTGGATATGGACTTGCTTGAATCTTCATTCGATCTGATGACCAATCCTTTGTTCATCATGAAAAAGCGCGCTGACTGGATGATGCCGACACCATTTGTCTTAACCGACGCCGTTTCCGTCAAAAAGAGGATCGCTCCGACCCCGAAAATCATTATTCCGATGCCTTCTCGCCGAAATTTCGAGTTGCCGGCAAGAGGCAACGACACCATTCCCGACATGGATCCTGAAGTGGAATCCGTTTCACCTGCGCCGGCGCCGACAGGAACATAACATACGAAATGCCGAAAGAGGCCGTTATAAATGAGGCCGTGTCATCGAAAAGACTAACGCAAAAGAAAGACGCAGATTGGCAACGAAACACAATATAAGCATTTTAGGTTGCGGATGGTTGGGATTTCCCTTGGCCAGGACCTTGGCCGCAAACGGTTTCCATATAAAAGGATCAACCACATCGCCAGGAAAGCTTGAAATTTTTTCCGCTTCAGGTATCAATCCTTACCTGATAGAACTCGGATCTGATGGCATTTCAGGCGATATAGACGGATTTCTGGAAACCTCATCAATCCTTATCATCGACATTCCGCCGAAGGTAAAACTGGAAAGCGGATCGTATCCCAAAAAAATCAACGCCCTGATACCGCATATCGAAAGGTCGGGGATCAAGTCGGTGCTGTTCATAAGTTCGACATCGGTTTATGGGAATGGCATCGATATCGCTACGGAAGAGATCGTTCCGACGCCAACATCCACAAGCGGAAAGGAAATTGTTCAGGCAGAAAATCTCTTACTGGAAAATTCCAACTTTGAAACCACGATTTTACGTTTCGGCGGATTGATCGGAGACGAACGGCATCCGGTTTTCCACTTGTCCGGAAAGCAGGAAATTGAAAATCCGGGCGGTCCGGTGAACCTGATTCACAGGGAAGATTGCCTGAACATTATCCTGAAGATCATCGAAAACAAAATTTGGGGAGAAACGTTTAACGCCGTAGCGCCCTATCATCCGACGCGCGAAGAATATTATACGCAAAAGGCCGAATCCCTCGATTTGCCGTTGCCTGTCTTCAGCAAGAAAAATTCATCATCCGGAAAAATCGTCAGCACAGGAAAATTGTTGCGTTTCGTCAGATATAATTTCCTTCATCCGGAATTGTGAGACAAAAAAAAGACCGCCAAATCAGCGGTCTTCAACTTCTGTAACGAAATTTTAGCAATATTCTTCGTAAGCGTCCTTCAGGTTCTCTGCGATCAGTTCTGCAGGTCGGCCTTCGATATGGTGACGCTCCAGCATGTGGACCAATTCACCGTTCTTGAACAACGCCATACTTGGGGACGAAGGTGGGAACGGAAACATTTTTTCGCGCGCGGCATCGACTGCATCACGCTCCATGCCTGCGAAAACGGTAACCAGGTGATCCGGTTTTTTACTTCCGTCAAGGCTCATTTTAGCTCCCGGACGCGCGTTTCTGGCGGCGCATCCGCATACCGAATTCACGATAACCAATGTAGTGCCTGACTGCGTAAGTGCCGATTCAACTGCATCGGCGGTATATAATTCCTGGAAACCGGCAGATACGAGTTCATCGCGCATAGGTTTAACCAATTCTTCTGGGTACATAACAAAAGTGCTTAAGTTAGACGGCAAAGATACGCATATTTGATGTCGGTTCCGATTATCGTTCCAATCGTTTGTGCTGATGTACAAGATAGTTTTGAGTTATGTTAAGACCTAATTCAATGTATACCGAACGCCACCGAAAGTGCGCAAGCCTTGATTCGGAGCATAGACATAAGTCGGATCGAAAGTTAGGGCATATGGATTCTGGGCCGTTGGAACCACGTTCCCGCTTCCGTCATACTCGACATTCTGATCGAAAGGATCGTTCGCATTGGCTATAAGGAACGGTGCTTTTTTCGCAGGTGTCCAATCCAGAAGGTTCTTGACGCCGAAATAAATATCCCAATTGCGGAATCCTTTGTAGGTAAATTGAATGTTCTGGATGCTCCAGGTCGGGGAAAACTCATCCCGCGGATCAAGCGGTCCCAGCAACGGCAGGCGCATCGGGCCGTATACGTTTCCGGTGTAATCGATGTCGAAGTCGGTTCCGGGAATCCGATAGGAAATCGCCCATGTCCCTGAAAAGCGTTCCGTCAGGGCCTGACGTGTGGTCCGACCGTTTTCCGTTCGCGTCACATCCATAAAAGTCGCGCCGATCGTAGCCTTGAGCCCGTTTGGGAGTATGAGGTCGAGGTTCGTACTTACACCTTTGGTAACGGCGTGGCCGTCGAGATTGCGATAAATGATCTGGTTCGGATTCGTATCGTAATCGGGCAGAATCGAATTTGTGAAATACGTGTACCAGGCCGCTGTTTCAAAGTGGAGCAACCCGCCGTTTTCAAATCTGAATTTGCGCAATACGTTCAGATTCACGTTCCATGACCGCTCGGGTTTTATATTTCCGACGACGACAACCTCACGCGCTCCGGTCAATGCCGCATGTTCTTCAGTAAAAAGGTTGACTACACGAAAACCGGTTCCGGAATTCAGACGCAAAATCGTCCCGTCTTTCAGGTTCCATTTATAAGCAAGTCGTGGCGTGAAAATCGAGCCGTGGCGGTTGTTGTAATCGTATCGGGCACCCAATAAAAGCTTGTGATCTTTTGCCAGCGTGATTTCATCCTGCGCAAAAACACCCGGAATAGTCATGTGATCGGCATTTTGGGTTGCGGTCGTATTGTCATTATAGTATTGGTATCGGAACGCGGCGCCGAAGAGCAAATCGTGGCCGCTCCACTTTTTATCCCATGTGAATTGCCCGAATCCGATGCGTTGCTGCGCCAGATATCTCGTTATGCCATAGGCAGCATTCTGATCGTGATCCGTGTAGGAATATTGGAACAAAACTTTCTCCTTTATCGGAAGTTCGTATGCACCTACGAGCTCAAACCTGCTTGTATATATACTTTCGCCATATACATCACTTCCGCCGCGGTGCCGCTTTCGATACTGCATTTCTCCACCCCAACGGTCTTCGTAATAATAGCGGCCCATCACCGATAAAAGTTTGTTGTCCGGCCGGTCGAAATTCCATTTATGGAAAACGGAAATGCGTTCCTGGAGTGTCAGATCTGTAAAATTGTCGCCGTTTTCGTCCATCGGATTGGAATAGTTGAAGTAGTTGATGCCGGTCAGTGCCGATGCTTTATCGGATGCAGAAAATTTGAAACTCGCATCAGCATTGGTCTCACCCCAACTCGTCGTGAACGCATCGGCATAAAAAGCAGGACTTGTACGGGCGGTTTTGGTGATGATGTTGATGAGCCCGCCTACCGCCTCGCTTCCGTAAAGAGAAGAGGCGGGGCCTTTGACGATTTCGATGCGCTCCAGGATAGAATTCGGGATTCCCGACAATCCGTAAACGGTAGACAATCCGCTGACGATCGGCATCCCGTCGATCAGGACCAGCGTGTACGGACCTTCGAGGCCATTAATGTGAATATCGCCCGTATTGCAGATATTGCAGTTGAGCTGAGGACGTACACCGTTCACGTTTTGCAACGCTTCAAACACGTTCGACGTTGGGTTTTTCCGGAAATAGGCGGGTTTGTAACTCTCGACCGGGACCGGGCTTTCCGATCTGGAAACGGCTTTCAATGTTCCGGTAACGACGACTTCATCAAGTGAATTGTCTTCCTTCAGAATAAAATCGACGTTCACCATCGAACTATCCTTAACGGATACTGTTTTGCTTTGAGACTGCATTCCTACGAATGAAGCGGAAATACGATGTTTCCCGGACGATAGATTTTCGAACCGGAAGCGCCCGACCGAATCGGTCATCATCGTCTTGTCGCCTATCGAAATCATAACATCTCCAAGTGGCCTGCCATCTGCAGCGACGCTTCCGGAAATATTTCCCTGGGCGAAAGCAACACATGACATCAGCAGAAACCCTAAAAGTAAATTTAGCTTCATTACAATTATATTTTAGACAAATCTAAAAATTAAATTTGCTTGTCCAAAAAACAAAATTTATATTTGGGTTAATTTTGTGATTGTGAAAGGTAAATCGCTTGAAGAAGTACACGAATCGGTAAGTACGCACACCAAGGCAAAAGGCTTCAGAAAAATCCTTGCGTTTTTAGGACCGGCTTATCTGATCAGCGTCGGATACATGGATCCCGGAAACTGGGCCACCGATATCGCCGGAGGAAGCCAGTTCGGCTACGCACTCATCTGGGTGCTGCTCATGAGCAACATTATGGCGCTTTTACTGCAAAGCCTGAGTGCCCGCCTTGGAATCGTGACCCAACGCGATCTTGCGCAGGCATCGCGGGAAACGTATTCGCCTTTCGTCAACTACATCTTGTATTTTCTGGCGGAAATTGCGATTGCCGCATGCGATCTGGCCGAAGTCCTCGGGATGGCTATCGGGCTCAACCTGCTTTTCGATATTTCATTGCTGAACGGCGTCTTCATTACCGTTCTCGACACTTTCCTTTTGCTTTTCCTCATCAACAAAGGCATCCGGAAAATGGAAGCTTTTATTATCGTTTTGGTTGCCATTATCGGAATTTCGTTTGTTTGCGAGATGATTTTCGCGCAGCCGGAACTCGATAAGATCGCAGCCGGACTCATTCCGTCGCTTCCCGGAGAAGCCGCTTTGTACATAGCGATCGGGATCATCGGGGCCACCGTGATGCCACACAATTTGTACTTGCATTCTTCCCTGGTCCAGACGCGAAAATTCGACCGGACGAAACAAGGCGTGAAGCAAGCGCTCAAATACAATTTTATCGATTCGGCGATCGCACTCAACCTTGCGTTTTTCGTCAACGCCGCCATCTTGATCCTCGCCGCGGCCACCTTTCATAAGAGCGGAATGTATGAAGTCGCCGAAATTCAGGACGCCCACAAATTCCTGGCGCCGTTGCTTGGCACGAAATGGGCAGCCATTTTATTCGCCGTTGCCCTGATCGCTGCCGGCCAAAGCTCGACCGTGACGGGAACTTTAGCAGGTCAGATCGTAATGGAAGGTTACCTGAATCTGCGGATACAGCCTTGGGTCAGACGGATCGTGACGCGTCTGATCGCAATAGTTCCCGCCGTGATCACGATTTCGATATTTGGCGAAGGCGTTACAGGAAAATTATTGATTTTCAGCCAGGTCGTACTGAGCCTGCAATTGGGCTTTGCAATCATTCCGCTTATTCATTTTGTAAGCGACAAAACAAAAATGAAGGGTTTCCATATCAGTAAGGCTACCCAGATTGCCGCCTGGATCATCGCCCTGGTCATTGTTTCCCTCAATGCCAAATTGGTTTACGACGAAATCAATGGTTGGATAGAAGATTCCGAAAATCCGGTTTGGCTGTACCTGACGGTTGTTCCGCTTGCTTTTGCGTTTCTCGGATTGCTGCTTTTCATCGTCATAAGGCCATTCGTGGTCAAGCCGAAAGATCATATTTACAATCATTCGCCTCACAGCCTGAAGCTGAAATATGCGAATTCAGGCGATTCCGTCAGGCAGAATATTGCGGTAACGGTCGACTTTTCGGATGCCGATGAAAAAGCGCTGAACAATGCCTTTGCCCTTGGCGGAACCGATGCGACTTACACGCTGATTCACGTAGTAGAAACGGTTGGCGCGATCATGTACGGCGATAAGATCGTGGACCACGAGACGTCCGTCGATGAAAAACTTCTGGCCGAATACGACGAATTGCTTACCGGAAAAGGCTATCGAATCAAGACGAAATTAGGATTCGGAAGTCCCGGCAAAGGCATTCCGAAAATAGTGAATGAAGGAAATTTCGACGTTTTGGTCATGGGCACGCACGGACATTCCGGCGTCAAGGATTTGGTTTTCGGGACGACGGTAGGACAGGTGAGGCACGGGATTTCGATTCCACTCGTCATTGTCAAGAAATAACCGCGACCTTTTTTAGTGTACAAATTGAACTTTTAACCCCACGTTCGAGGTTCGACATTAGACTTTCGACTTAAATGACTTTTTCAGAAGAAAATTATCTCAAAACGATTTACCATCTCACAAGCGTATCCGAAAGCGGCGTGAGCACCAACGCTATTGCCGAAAAAATGGAGACCAAAGCCTCGTCGGTAACGGATATGCTTAAAAAGCTTGCGGACAAAAAACTTGTCATTTACAAGAAATATCAAGGCGTTTCCCTTACTGAAAAAGGACTGCTGGCTGCTAAGATGATCGTCCGGAAACACAGATTATGGGAAGTTTTCCTTGTCGAGAAGCTCGATTTTAACTGGGACGAAGTTCATGATGTAGCGGAACAACTGGAGCACATCCAATCGGAACAACTGATAAACCGCCTCGACGATTTTTTGGGAAATCCGACTGAAGATCCTCACGGCGACCCGATCCCGGATGCAAACGGGCGTATCGTCAAGGTAGAAAAGCACCTGCTGTCGGAATTGGACGAAAAAGAAACCGGCATTTGCGTCGGCGTTCGCGACACATCATCCGAATTTCTTCAATACCTGGACAAGCAGAAAATCTCGTTGGGAACCGTCATCGAGGTTCTCGGAAAGGAAACGTTCGACCAATCCTTGCGCATCAGGATAAACAATTCAGATTTGACAATATCCAATAAAATCGCCGGGAATTTGTTCGTCCGAAAGATGTAAATTGCCGGTCTAAACACCAATAACATGAAAAAAGCAGCAATTTGCGCGTTCCTGATTTCTTCGGCTTTTGTATCGGCCCAGAAAGCAACGGTTTTTGAGATCAAGATCCAGCCGGAGAAGAAATATTCTATCGAGTCCGTGTCGCTCAACAACATCAATATGGATGTGCCTTCACAAGGCCCGATGTCCATTTTGCAGGAAACGAAAACGCCGTTCACGATGACTACGTCAAAGGCTGCCGCCGACGCGCGAATTCCGGCCGAGATCAAATATGGCGAAGCGACGATGAAACAAACGTTCAACGGACAGGCCATGGACCAGAAAAATCCGGCAAGCGGTATGTCTATCGTGGGAACTTTCGACAAGGCCAGCAAGTTTACAATGGAGTCGGTTAAAGGCGAAAACATTTCCGAAGAGGTCAAAACCTTGCTGAATTCCATGCTTGAAAACGGGCTGAAGCAGATCAATTTCCCTACAAAAGCATTGGCGATAGGAGAATCTTTTGACGATTCTATGCCATTGAAAATTCCGTTGGCCCAATTGGGAACACTGAATGCGACGATCAAAACTACTTATACCCTTACGAAAGTCGAAAAGGGATTAGGCCATTTTGACACCAAACTCAATATGACGATGGATACGTCGGAAACTTCATCACTAAAGGCCACCGCTAC
>Ga0265798_10001462_pt1 | contig 36844 bp, 29 predicted proteins | sample P3T30metagenome_FD_192430 | JGI IMG/M metagenome (GOLD analysis project Ga0265798, IMG submission 192430) | Plant litter microbial communities from East Loma Ridge, Irvine, California - P3 T30 | ecosystem: Environmental > Terrestrial > Plant litter > Unclassified | place: USA: California...
CGGTCTCATGGTCTTCCATGGGCAAAACGGCGCGTGGTCTGATGACCACCATGCAGCACACCCTGACCGTTTTCGGTCTCTCGGCAGTGGCCGTCATGGCCCTGCTCTACACCAATCCGGACGCAGCGCGGAAAGTGTCCCAACTGCTGCACCCGGAAGCCGACGCAGCCGCTGCCGCCGCCCCTGTGGCGGTGGCCCAGGCAGCACCCGCGCCCGCCGTGGCGCCTGAACCGGTCGTGGTCAAGCACGACCCGAAACTGCTGGGCAATACGAAGCAGCAGCAGAACGTGACCTCCTGGCTCGCCAAGCGCTACCGCGTGGCCGGCGACGCCGCCAACATGCTGGTCTCGACCGCCTACACCACGGCGCACGAGGTCAAGCTCGACCCGCTGCTGATCCTGGCGGTGATGGCGATCGAATCGGGCCTGAACCCGTTCGCGGAAAGCCCGATGGGCGCCAAGGGCCTGATGCAGGTGATGGCCAAGGTCCACCACGACAAGTTCCAGGAAGTCGGCGGCACGCAGGCGGCGCTGAACCCGGTGGCCAACATCCGCGTCGGCGCCCAGATCCTGAAGGACTACGTGAAGCGCACCGGGTCCGTGGAAGGCGGCTTGAAGACCTATGTCGGCGCGGCGGACTTCGCGTCGGATTCGGGCTACGGCGCCAAGGTGCTGGCCGAGTGGGACCGTCTGAAGCAGGTGGCGCGTGGGCAAAAGGTGCCGACCCGTACGCCGGCGGCGCAGATGGTGGTCAAGCGTGCCCAGCCGGAAGTGCCGGCTCCAGCGGCGCCTGCGCCGAAGGTCGAAGCGGTGGCGCCTGTCGAAGCGCATACCGAGGCGCTGGCGGCGAACCTGTAAGCGCTCCTCTCTCTATATATATACACTCCTCATGGCCACCGCTTGCGGTGGCTTTTTTTGGGCGTGCATTTGCTTTTGCAGAGTGGGGACCTGTGTCCACGCGGTACGGCGGCTGCTTCGCGTCAGCTCACCCAACGATACCTGCTGGCATATCGGTGCTCCGCGTGACCATGGTGGCTGGCAGCGGTACGACCGCGTGGGAACAGGTGCCCGCCATACGAACCCCAATAACCCCAAGCAACCCCAACAACAAAAAAGCCACCGCGCCGCGAGGCAACGGTGGCTTTTTAGCCGGTGCTACTACTATATATAGTAGCGGCAGGTTTTAGCGCCGTGCGTCGGCTGCTACTTCCTCAGGACGCAGCTTGCCGGCCAGCTTGTCGAGCACGCCGTTCACGTACTTGTGGCCGTCGATACCGCCGAAGGACTTGGTCAGCTCGACCGCTTCGTTGATGACGACGCGGTAAGGGATGTCCGGGTGGTTCTTCAGTTCGTAGGCGCCCAGCAGCAGCACGCCGTGTTCGATCGGCGACAGTTCGGCGATGCTGCGGTCGATCAGCGGGGTGATGGCTTCGCGCAGTTCGAGCGAGGTGCTGATCGTGCCGTTGAGCAGGGAAGCGAAATAATCGCCGTCGGCCTTGTCGAAACCGTGCGCCTGGCGGATGTTCTTTGCCACCGTGCTCGACGGCTCATTGTTCAGCAGCCATTGGTACAGGCCCTGCAGCGCGAACTCGCGCGCGCGGTGGCGCGGAGTGCGGTTCTTGCTCGGATTGGCGTGCGTGGTGTTGTCGTTCATCGTGAATCCTTCTATTACTCTTCTTCTTCCGGATGCAGCTCTTCGAGCGCCATCAGGAGGTTGGCCATCTCGACGGCCACCTTGGCGGCGTCGCTGCCCTTCTCGGCCATGCGCGCTTCGGCTTGCGCATCGTTTTCGGTGGTGAGGATGGCGTTGGCGATCGGGATGCCGTAGTCCAGGCCGATGCGGGTGATGCCGGCGCCCGACTCGTTCGAGACCAGCTCGAAGTGGTAGGTTTCGCCGCGGATCACGGCGCCCAGGGCGATCAGGGCGTCGAACTGCTGGGTCTCGGCCATCTTCGCCAGCGCCAGCGGCACTTCCAGCGCACCCGGCACGGTCACGTGCAGGATGTCTTCGTCGGCCACGCCCAGGCGCTTCAGTTCCGCCAGGCAGGACGACAGCAGGCCGTGTCCGACGTCGGCGTTGAAGCGCGCCTGCACGATCCCGACGCGCAAGTCTTCGCCCGTCATGTTGCTTTCATAAGTTCCTACGGTCATGGCTGCCCTCTTCTTGTTCGTTCGTTTAAATAAATATGAATCCTACATCGTCACCGGAGCCACGACAAACCCTGGCGAGCGGAAGAAATTTTTGGTCGAGAAGCGCAGCTGTACGGTTGCACAGTGCGCTATCGCCTCCGCGGCGCAGGCCAACAGTTCGACGCGCAGTAGGTTGATCGTGGCTCAATCCACCGGGCTGGCGATGTAACCGGTGACTTCCAGGTCGAAGCCAGTCATCGACGGCATCTTGCGCGGGTTCGCCAGCAGCTTCATCTTGCCCACGCCGAGTTCCTTCAGGATCTGGGCGCCGATGCCGTAGGTGCGCAGGTCCACCGTGGCGGCGCGGCCGCTCGGGCGCGCACCCGGGGCGTCGATCGAGGCGAATTGCGAGAACAATTGCTCGGCGGTTTCGCCGCAGTTCAACAGCACCAGCACGCCGCTGGCGCTGTTCTTGATCGCTTCCATCGCCGAGGCCATCGTCCAGGAGTGGGTGGTGGCCTTGTGCTCCAGGATGTCGAGGATCGACACCGGCTGGTGGACGCGCACCAGGGCTTCGACGTCGCGCTCGATCTCGCCGTGGACCATCGCCAGGTGGGCGCTGCCGCTCGGCTTGTCGCGCCAGGCCATCAGCTTGAATTCGCCCTGGGCGGTGTGCAGTGTGCGCTCGGAAACGCGCTCGACCAGGCTTTCGTTCTGGCTGCGGTAATGGATCAGGTCGGCAATGGTGCCGATCTTCAGCTTGTGTTCCTTGGCGAATTCGATCAGGTCCGGCAGGCGCGACATGGTGCCGTCTTCCTTGATGATTTCGCAGATCACCGAGGCCGGGGTCAGGCCGGCCATCTCGGTCAGGTCGCAGCCGGCTTCGGTATGGCCGGCGCGCATCAGCACGCCGCCCTTGACCGCGCGCAGCGGGAAGATGTGACCGGGCTGGACCAGGTCGTCGGGGCTGGCGTCCTTGGCCACGGCCACCTGGATGGTACGGGCGCGGTCGGCCGCCGAGATGCCGGTGGTGACGCCTTCGGCCGCTTCGATCGACACCGTGAAGTTGGTGCCGAACGAGGTGCCGTTACGGCTGGTCATCATCGGCAGCGCCAGGCGGTCGCAGATTTCCTCGGCCAGGGTCAGGCAGACCAGGCCGCGCGCGTGGCGGATCATGAAGTTGATCGCTTCCGGGGTCACGAAATCGGCCGCCAGCACCAGGTCGCCCTCGTTCTCGCGGTCTTCTTCGTCGACCAGGATGACCATGCGCCCCGCGCGCAGTTCGGCAACGATTTCCTGGGTGCTGGAGATAGACATGTGGATTCCTCGAGAATGGTGACAGAGCGGAGTAGCGGACGTGCGTCGCAGATACGGGTGACGCGTCGTGCGTAATCCGCTATTTTAAAGGATTTGGAGGCTTCCGGCCGGCCATTGCCACCATCGCCAGCCGACAAAGCGGCGAACAGCGCTTCCAGACCGCATCCGCCGCCACCGTCTCGTTGCACCATCGCAACAAAGATACAATTGTTTAAACACAATTGTTAAATATTATGGCTTAAAATGCAAACCGTGGTCTTTGCGACATCAGCTGGATTATCATGTTCCGGTCTAACGCGCCGGCGTGCTGCCGCCGTCGCCCTTTTGGAGTAGTCATGCCCGTTCCGCCCACCCGCCGCCAGTACGCCGCCGCAGCCCCGGAGAAGTACTGATGGCCACCATCCTCATCGTCGACGACCGTCCCAGCAACCGCGCCTACCTGCTGGCCCTGCTCGGCTTCACCGAACACCGCCTGCTCGAAGCCGACGACGGCGCCACCGCGCTCGACCTGGTGCGCGCCCACCGTCCCGACCTGATCATCACCGACATCCTGATGCCGAAGATGGACGGCTACGAGTTCGTGCAGCGCCTGCGCGCCGACCGCGACCTGGCCGCCACCCGCGTCATCTTCTACTCCGCCGTCTACGCCGAGCGCGAGACCCAGGCCATGGCGCGCAGCTGCGGCGTCGAGCGCGTGCTGAGCAAGCCTTCGGACGCCGACGCCATCATGGAAGCGGTGAACGCGGAACTGGTGCTGGCCGGCGCGCTGCCGAGCGTCCCCGTGGCGGCAGTAAGAGAGGAGCCGGCTGCTGCTGCGGCTGCGCCGGCGCCGCTGGCCGGCATTCCAAACAGCTGCGCCGCGCCCGAAGACCAGCTCAATGCGCGCCTGGCCGCCATCGAGGCCATGTGCCTGCAGCTGGTCGGCGAGCGCGAGGTCGAGGGCCTGGTCACCTGCTTCCTGCAGGCCGCCGGCCGCATCCTGTGCGTCGACCAGCTCGCCCTGTGCCTGTTCGAGCGCGACGAGCGCAGCGTGCGCCACCTGAGCGCCCAGGGTTTCGACTGCGCCCTGCTGGCGCCGCACGCCGCCAACGACCTGCGTCTGCCGGGCGCCCTGATGCATGCGCGCGAGGCCCTGCTGCTGGGCGCGGGCGAGCCGCTGCTGGCGACCCTGCCCGCCGGCCATGCGCGCCCGGGCGCCTTCCTCGGCCTGGCGGTGCGCGACCTGCAGCACCTGCACGGCTGGATGTACTTCGTGCGCGCCCCCGGCGCGCCGGCCTTCGGCGAGGAAGACCTGCGCTGGGCGTCGGTCCTCGGCGCCCACCTCGCGGTGGCCTACGAAAACCTGAACCTGTACCAGGTGGTGCAGCGCCACGCCGCCCAGCTGCAGCTGGAAGCGACCGCGCGCGCGCGTGCCGACGCCGCCCTGCGCGACAGCGAGCACCGGCTGGAGCTCGCCCGCCAGGTGTTCGACAGCACCCAGGAAGCGATCATGATGACCGACGCTGCCGCCAACATCGTGGCGGTAAATCCCGCCTTCGAGCGCATCACCGGCTACAGCGAAGCCGAGGCGATGGGCCAGAATCCGCGCTTCCTGCGCTCGGGGCGCCAGGACGCCGGCTTCTACCGCGCCATGTGGGACAGCCTGGCGCACAGCGGCCAGTGGCGCGGCGAACTCTGGAACCGCCGCAAGAACGGCGAGATCTTCCCCGAGCACACCAGCATCAGCGCGGTGCGCGACGACGCCGGCAAGCTGACCGCCTATGTCTCGGTGTCGAGCGACCTGTCGGCGCTGAAGGCGGCCCACAACCAGCTCGACTTCCTGTCGAACCACGACGCCCTGACCCAGCTGCCGAACCGCGCGCTGTTCCACGACCGCCTGCAGCAGTCGATCGCCGCCGCGCGCCGCGGCGGGCGCCAGCTGGCGGTACTGATGGTGAACGTCGACCGCCTCTCGCGCATCAACGACAGCCTGGGCCACGCCGCGGGCGACGCCCTGCTGCGCGAAGTGGCGCGCCGCGCCCGCGACATCGCGGGCCCGCTCGACACGGTGGCGCGCCTGTCGGGCGACGAATTCGTGCTGCTGCTCTCGAGCTGCGACGACACCGAGGACATCATCTTCAGCGCGCGGCGCCTGATCGACGCCATCGCCCAGCCGCATCCGGTCGATGGCCACGACGTGGTCGTCACCGGCAGCGTCGGCATCAGCGTCTTCCCGCGCGACGGCGACGCCCCCGGCGACCTGCTGAAGGCGGCCGACGCCGCGCTGGCGCGCCAGAAGGAGGCCGGCCCGAACGGCTTCCGCTTCTTCAAGGGCGAGATGAACGACCAGGCGCTGCGCTGGCTGGCCATGGAAACGCGCCTGCGCCGGGCGATCGGCCGCGACGAGCTGGTGCTGCACTTCCAGCCGCAGGTGGCCACGCAGGACGGCCGCGTGCTCGGCATGGAAGCCCTGCTGCGCTGGCACAGCCCGGAGCTGGGCCGCATCTCGCCGGGCGACTTCATTCCGCTGGCCGAGGACACCGGCCTGATCCTGCCGATCGGCGACTGGGTGATCCGCCAGGCCTGCCTGCAGAACAAGGCCTGGCAGGATGCGGGCCTGCCGAGGGTGCCGGTGGCGGTGAACGTCTCGGCGCACCAGTTCAAGGCCGGCACCGTGCCCGCCGTGGTGCGCGCGGCGCTGCAGGAATCGGGCCTGGCGCCGGAATTCCTCGAAGTCGAACTGACCGAGAGCGTGATGATGGGCGATACCAGCGCCGCCGAGGCCCAGCTGGCCGAGCTGCGCGCGATGGGCGTGTCGCTCGCGCTCGACGACTTCGGCACCGGCTATTCCTCGCTCGGCTACCTGTCGCGCTTCTCGCTCGACAAGCTGAAGATCGACCAGGCCTTCGTACGCAACATCACGCTCGACGCGCGCAGCGCCGCGATCGCGCAGGCGACCATCGCGCTGGCCGAGGGCCTGTCGCTGCGCGTCGTGGCCGAAGGGGTCGAGACGCTGGCCCAGCGCGACTTCCTCGGGCGCATCGGCTGCAATGTGCTGCAAGGCTTCTTGTACAGCAAACCGCTGCCGGCGCGCGAGATGCAGGAGCTGCTGCTGGTTGGCGGCGTGGCGTTGTGAATCGGGCGATCACGCGGGCCATAACGCGGGCTATAACGCGGGCTGCAAAGCGCAGCCGGTACAATCCATCACGTCCATAGAATCCCGTCACGGAAACCCGATGCTCACCGAATTCGTCCGTCGCACCTGTCTCGCCGCCCTCCTCCTGGCCTACCCCTTCGTCGCAAACGCCGCCGCGCCAGCCAAGGGGGCCAAAGCAAGCAACCCGGCCAAGGCGGTCCAGCCCGCGGGCGCCATCGTGCTCGACGCACCGATCCCGGTCGGCCCGCAGGTCAAGGTCGGCAAGCTGCCGAACGGCCTGACCTATTACATCCAGAAGAACGCGCGCCCCGAGCGCCGCGTCGAGCTGCGCCTGGTCGTCAAGGCCGGCTCGATCCTCGAAGACGAGGACCAGCAAGGCCTGGCGCACTTTGTCGAGCACATGGCCTTCAACGGCACCGCCAACTTCAAGAAGCACGAGCTGGTCGACTACCTGCAATCGATCGGCGTGAAGTTCGGGGCCGACCTGAACGCCTATACCTCGTTCGACGAAACCGTGTATATCCTGCCGATCCCCACCGACAAGCCGGAGAATGTCACGCGCGCGTTTCAGGTATTGGAGGATTGGGCCCATGGCCTGAGCTTCGAGGACGCCGAAGTCGACAAGGAACGCGGCATCGTGCTCGAGGAGCTCCGGCTCGGCAAGGGCGCCGGCGACCGCATCGGCAAGAAGCTGTATCCGAAGATGTTCAATGGTTCGCGCTACGCCGAGCGCCTGCCGATCGGTAAAGAGGAGGTGCTGCGCAACTTCCAGCCCGAGACCCTGCGCCGCTTCTACCGCGACTGGTACCGCCCCGACCTGATGGCCGTGGTGGCGGTCGGCGACATCGAACCGGCGCAAGCCGAAAAGCTGATCCGCGCCCACTTCGGCAAACTCACCAACCCGAGCCCCGTGCGCAAGCGCGAGTACGCGCAGATTCCAGCGCGCGACGACACCGAGGCGGTGGTCGTCACCGACAAGGAAGCCGGCGGCAACAGCATCCTGATCCGCTACCCGGTACTGCCGGTGCGCGAGCCCGATACCGTGCGCGGCTACCGCGAGCAGCTGGTCGAAAGCCTGTTCACCGGTATGCTGAACCTGCGCCTGGCCGAACTCTCGCAACAGGCCGAGCCGCCTTTCCTGCGCGGCGGCAGCGCCCTCGGCAAGCTCACGCCCTTCTACAAGGCCTATAGTTCCAGCGCCGCCATCGGACCGGGCGGCGCGCCGAAGGCCATCGACGCCCTGGTGCGCGAAAACGAGCGCGCGCGCCAGTACGGCTTTTCCGCCGCCGAACTCGATCGCGCCAAGAAGGACATGATGCGCAGCTTCGAGCGCAGCTACAACGAGCGCGAGAAGACCGACTCCGGCTCCTACGTGGGCGAATACATGCGCAACTTCCTGCAGCAGGAGCCGATTCCCGGCATCGCCGCCGAATACGGCTACGCCAGGGAGCTGCTGCCCGGCGTGAGCCTGGACGAGATGAACGCCTACGCGCGCCGCACCATCCCTGCGGATTCGGGCAAGCTGGTGGTCTACACCGGCATCGCCCGGCCCGACGCGCCGCCACCGGCCGGCGAGGCGCTGCTGGCGGCGCTGGCCGCGGCCGAAAAGCAGCAGGTCGCGCCGCGCGAGGAAAAAGCGCTGGGATCGACCCTGATGGCGCAGCCGCCGCAAGCCGGCCGCATCGTCAAGGAAACCGAGAACGAGGCGCTCGGCCTGCTGGAACTGAGCTTCTCGAACGGCGTCAAGGCGATCCTGAAACCGACCGACTTCCGCAACGACCAGGTGGTGATGAGCGCGGCGCGCTACGGCGGCCAGAGCCTGTACGGCGACGCCGACATCCTGAATGCGCGCTATGCGAACGCCATCGTGGCCAGCATGGGCCTGAAGGAGTATTCGCCGCTCGATCTGTCGCGCGTCCTGGCCGGCAAGGCCGCGGCGGTGACCATGGGCCTGGCCGGCTACAGCGAGATCGTCGGCGCCTCCTCGGGCGCGACCGACATCGAGACCATGCTGCAGATGCTGTGGCTGCGCTTCGACGCCGTGCGCCGCGACGAAGACCTGTTCAAGTCCTTCATCGGCAAGCAGGTGGAAGGCGCGCGCAACCGCCTGGCCCAGCCCGGCGCGCGCTTCGGCGACACCCTGGTCGCGACCCTGTACAACAACCACCCGCGCGCGCCGCGCCAGCTGCGTCCGGAAGAGTTTTCGCAGATCAGCCTGGACCGCAGCATCGCGATCTACCGCGAACGCTTCGCGAGCGCCAAGGATTTTACTTTCATCCTGGCCGGCAGCTTCGACGTCGAGAAGATCAAGCCGCTGCTGGCGACCTACCTCGGAAGCCTGCCGACGCCGGACATCCCGACCGCCTACCGCGACGTCGGCCTGCGCCCGGTGAAAGGCGTGGTCAAGCGCGCGGTGTACAGCGGCAGCGAGCCGAAGAGCACGATCTCACTCACCTTCACCGGCGACGCCAGCTTCTCCGAGGCCGAGCAGATGCGCCTGCAGGCGCTGGTCGAGGTGCTGAACATCCGCATCATCGAGGTGCTGCGCGAAAAGCTCTCGCTGATCTACGGCGGCAGCGCCGGCGCTTCGCTGGGCCGGATTCCCTACGAAAGCTATTCGCTGTCGGTGACCCTGCCGACCGGGCCGGAGAACGTCGACAAGGTGATCGCCGCCACGTTCGAGGAATTCGAGCGCCTGAAACGCGAAGGCCCAGCCGCGGCCGACCTGGCCAAGGTGAAGCAGAACTGGATCCAGAACCACCGCCGCGCCCTGCGCGAGAACGGCTACTGGCTGGGCCGCCTGCAATCGGCGCTGCTGGATGGCACCGACCCGGCGGCGATCCTGACGCACGAACAGCGCGTGCAGGCCTTAAGCGCCGGGGAAGTGCAGGATGCGGCGAAGCGTTACCTGAACATGGCGAATTATGTGCAGGTGGTGCTGTATCCGGAAAAGGCGACGGCGACAGCGCCTGTGGCGAAGAACGAGGCCGTGAAAGCAGAAGCGCCGGCGAATTGACTGCGGCCTGCGGGCTGACCGTAGGCCCCGTCTCACTACTTCAAATACTTCTCGAACCACTCCACCGTGCGCTTGCGCTGGTCCAGCTGGTGCTCCGGCTTGCGGATCGCATGCCCCTCTCCTTCGTAGATCACCAGCGCGGTCGGCACCTGCATCGCGCGCAGGCCGTGCCAGAACTCCATCGACTGCACCGCCGGCGTCTCGACGTCGCGTTCGCCCACGTAGATCAGGGTCGGCGTCCGGGCATCCTTGACGGCCTCGATCGGCGAGGCCTTGCGGTACACCGCCGGGTCGTCGTACATGGTGGCGCCGAAGAACGGGACCATCCACTGGTCGATGCCGTTCTGGCCGTAGTAGCTGATCCAGTTGGCGATGCCGGCGCCCGCCACCGCCGCCTTGAAGCGGGTGCTGTGGGTGACGCCCCACATGGTCATGAAGCCGCCGTAGGAGTGGCCCATCAGCCCCAGGCGCCCGCCGTCGATCGGCGCCTGCGCAATCGCCGCGTCGACGCCGGCCAGGATGTCGCGCCAGTCGCCGCCGCCGAAGTCGCGCCGGTTGGCGGCGGTGAAGGCCAGGCCCTGGCCATGGCTGCCGCGCGGGTTCGGCTGGAACACGTAGTAGCCGCGTTCGACCAGTTCGCGCACCAGGGGGTTCGCACTGTCGCCGGCGCCGACGAAACGCGGCGTGGCCGCCGAGGCTGGCCCGCCATGCACGATCACCACCATCGGATGCCTGCGCGCTTGTTCACCCGCGGCCTGCGGCTGGCGCGGGCCGACCAGCCAGCCCTGGCTGCGGTAGCCCTCGTTGGTCCAGGCGATGCTGCGCGCCGCGACCTGGGGCGCGGCGCCGTCGTTGCCGCGCGTGACCTTGGCTAACTTTGTGACCAGTTCGCTCACGCGGCCGGCGGCGATGTAGGGCGCCTCCTCCCAGGTCTCGAACACCGACACCGCGGCGCCGCCGCCGGCGCTGAACACGATGCGCCCGTCGCGCGAGCCGTTCGCGGCCACGGCGCTCGAAAACAGGGTGCGCGTGCTGCGTGCTTGCGGGTCGACCGCCGTCACCGTCATGCGCTCGCCCTGCAGGCTCGAGGCCAGCAGGGTCGTGCCCTTCCAGGCCAGGCCGTTGAAGGAGCCGGCGAAACCGGGCGTGACGTCGACCGGTTCGCCGCCCGCCAGCGGCACCGTGAAGATGTCGCCGCCGACCGAGCCGAAGTCGCTCATCAGGCCGCCGACAAAGGCCACCGTGCGGCCATCCGGCGACACGTGCGGCAGGCTGACCTGCATCTTCGGCGCGGCGACGATCCGCAGCGCGCCGCTGGCGGCATCCACGTGGCCAATCGTGGCCACCCACCAGTTGTTGTCGCCATTGCCCGGCGCGCTGGTGGCGATGAAGCCCTTGCCGTCGGGCGTCCAGTCGTATTCGTACACATACACGCCTTCGGGCGAGACCAGGCGCGCGTCGCCGCCGGCGGCGGGCACGATGGCGAGGCGCTGGGCGTCTTCGCTGACGCCGATCTCGCCGACCAGGCGCGCGCCGGCTTCCACCGCTCCGCTCTGCTTCTTCGCGCCGACCGTGGCCAGCAGCGCGATGCGCGCGCCGTCGGGCGACCAGCGCGCCGTACTGGCCACGCCCTGGATGGTCGCTGCCGCCGTTGCCCGTCCGCCGCGCACCACCCACAGCGTGGCGCTGCCGGCCTGGGCGTCGGCGCCGATGAAGGCGAGGCTCTCACGGTCGGGCGACCAGCTCGGAAAGTCGTAGGAACAGGCGGCGCACGGGTCGTGCTCGGCCAGCACCTTGCCGCTCGCGGCGTCGCGCACAACGATGCGCGCATGCGGGCGCTGGCCAGGGCTCGCGGCGTCGGATTCGATGGCGGCGATGCGTTCGCCGTTCGCGGTGATGGCGACCGAGCGGTAGTCGCGCAGCGGTGCGGCGCCCGATGTGGTGGTGATGGCGGTGGCGGTGGCCAGGCTCGTACCGAGCAAGGCGCCGGCGCTGAGCGCCCCGGCAAGGGCGGTCGATAACTTCATGCTGCTCCTCCTCGTTGGCCGCCCTGGGCAAGGGATTTGCACGGGCTGGCTCGTCCTTGTTTGACCTGGCGCAGTCTACGCGACATCCTCTGCGTTTGCCGCGCAACAATTCCCATGCTGGCCGCAAGATTTTGCTATGAAGCAAGTAAATATCATTGCAGCCTTGCGCCGCGCCGCTACACTTCTCGGGTAAACCGAGCTGGAGGCGCGCATGATCTACAAAGACACCGATAACAAGGACGCGGTCCTCGCGATCCTTGGCAAGATGCTGGCCCTGGCGGGCCCCGACAAGCGCGCCCTCATCGAGCGCCAGCTGCGCATCGTGCGCGCCGGCGTGGAGAACGAACGCGCGTCGGCCAGCCTGATCGACTTCTACCTGAAGGATGCGACGCGCACCGCCGTGGTTCACGACCTGCGCCTGGTGCTGGAGGACGGCCGCGCGGCCCAGATCGACCACCTGCTGGTCCACCGCACGCGCCGCATCTACATCCTGGAAACCAAGCAGTTCGCGCACGGCATGAAGATCACCGAACAGGGCGAATTCCGGCGCTGGGACGACAAGAATACAAGCTGGGAAGGGATGCCCTCGCCGCTGGCCCGGAACGAACGCCACGCGCTGGTGCTGCGCCAGGTGCTGGTGTCGATAGGGCTGGGCGACGTGCCGGTCGAGACCCTGGTGCTCGTCGCGCCGGACGCACGCATCGACCGTCCGCGCAAGTTCGATACCGCGCAGGTGGTCAAGGCCGACCAGTTCGTGGAGCGCCTGCACAAGTCGCTGGAAGGCGCGCCGCTGGTGAGCGCCCTCGGCGGCCTGCTGAACAACGCGCTGCCGGACTCGATCGGCGACATCGCGAAGAAACTGGTGGCGCTGCACCGGCCCTCGACGCCGGACTACATCGCCCGCTTCGGTGTACAGCGCGAAGCACTGGTGCGGGCGGCGCCGGCGACCAGCGCCGGCTGATGGCGCGGCCTCAGACCTTCGCGGCCGACAGCATGCGCTCGACGTAGCGCGCGATCAGGTCGATCTCGAGATTCACCTGGCTGCCTGCGCGCAGGTGCTTCAGGGTCGTGACCTCGATGGTGTGCGGGATCAGGTTGATCGAGAAGCGGCAGACGCGGGCGCCATCGGCTTCCAGGTCTTCCACGCGGTTGACGGTCAGCGACACGCCGTTGACCACCACCGAGCCTTTATAGGCCAGGAACTTGGCCAGTTCCTGCGGCGCGTCGATCACCAGTTCGTGCGATTCGCCGACCGGTGCGAAGCGGTGCACGGTGCCCAGGCCATCGACGTGGCCCGAGACCAGGTGGCCGCCCAGGCGCTCGGCCAGGGTCAGGGCCTTTTCCAGGTTGACTTCGCCGGCGGCGTCCAGGCCGGCGGTCTTGTTCAGGCTTTCGCGCGAGACGTCGACGGCGAAGCTGTTGCCGGTCTTGGCGACCACGGTCATGCAGGCGCCGTTGATGGCGATCGAGTCGCCCAGGATGACATCGCCCAGCGGCAGCGCGCCGGCGTCGATTTCCAGGCGCAAGCCCGCGTCAAGTCCACCCGCCAGCGGCGAGACCGAAGTGATGTTGCCGACAGCGGCGACGATTCCAGTAAACATACAGCCTTATTCCTCAGGTTTGGTGTTGGTGTGGTTCTTCGTTTTGAAGGCTGGCTTCGAAGCGCGCCAGGATGCGCAGGTCGGCGCCGACCTGGCACACGCCGTGGAAGCGCAAGGCGGTCTTGTCGGCCAGGCGCTCCAGCGGCGGCAGCGCAAACATGCCCTGCCCGGCGCCGATCAGGCTCGGGGCCAGGTAGACCAGCAGTTCGTCGACGCAGCCCGCGCGCACCAGCGACGCGTTCAGTTTCGACCCCGCCTCGACGTGGACTTCGTTGATGTCGCGCCGGCCCAGTTCGCGCATCAGCGCCGGCAGGTCGACCTTGCCGGAGGCGTTCGGCAGCAGGATGACGTCGTGACCGCGCGCGCGCAGCATGTCGGCCTTGCCGCCCTCCTCGGCGGCCACGATCCAGCAAGGCTCGCCCCGCAGGATGCGCGCATCGGGGTCGATCTCGAGGCGGCTGTCGACGATCACGCGGCGCGGCGGGCGCGCATTGGCGCCCATGCCGACTCCGCGCACCGTGAGCTGCGGATCGTCCGCCTTGACGGTGCCGATGCCGGTCAGGATGACGTCGGCGCGCGCGCGCCAGGCGTGGCCGTCGGCGCGCGCTTCAGGGCCCGTGATCCACTGGCTTTCGCCGCTGGCCAGCGCCGTGAAGCCGTCCAGGCTGGCGGCCGTCTTCAGACGCACCCAGGGCAGGCCCTGGCGCATGCGCTTGAAAAAGCCGATGTTCAATTCTTCGGCTTCGTTGGCCAGTTCCCCCATGGCCACCGCGATGCCGGCCGCTTCGAGCTGGGCCATGCCGCGGCCGGCCACCAGCGGGTTCGGGTCGCCCATCGCCGCCACCACGCGCCCGAGGCCGGCCTGCACCAGCGCGTTCGAGCAAGGCGGCGTGCGGCCATAATGGCTGCACGGTTCGAGCGTGACGTAGGCAGTGGCGCCGCGCACATCGTTGCCGCGCGCGGCGGCATCGCGCAGGGCCTGGATCTCGGCGTGGGCCTGGCCGGCGGGCTGGGTATGGCCGGCGCCGATGACGACGCCGTCCTTGACGATCACGCAGCCGATACGCGGGTTCGGCGCTGTGATGAACATGCCTTTCGCGGCCCATTCCAGGGCCAGCGCCATGCCTTCGGTATCGGTCTTGATCTGCACTATATTCAAAGTATCGGGTTCACGAAGGCGCTTCCGCTCCTTCACAGTTGTTGTCGCGCTGCGGGTCGCACACCCTGGCGCGGCCCAGCATGTTGATTTTAATGCGCCGGATCGCGTTGCCGTAGAACAGAGACAGCGTGCCCCAGCGCGCGGACGCACTGCCGGTGTCGCTGCAACTGCGTCCGGCGCCATTGTAGGCGATGTAATACGGCGCTGCAGGACTCGTGAAGGCAAACACCGAGGCAACGCCGCTCGGCAGCGGCCCATGCTCGGCAATGATGTCGTCGGGCGGACCGGGTGCGCCGTCGCCGTCGCGGTCGGCGAACACGGTCCAGCCGCGCGCCCACTGCGTGCCCTCGGGGTCGCGCGGCACCATCTTCACACGCTCGTTGCGGGCGAGCGCCTGGGCCCGCGCCAAATTGATGGCGCTGTACAGGTCGTTGGTGGCGCTGCGCACTTGCTGAGCCTGCACCAGCGCCTGCAGATTCGGCAGGCCGACCGCCAGCAGGGTCGCCGCGATGGCCATCACGATGAGCAGTTCAAGCAGCGTCATGCCGCGTTGCAGCGCGATGTTCATGGCCAGCAGCGTCCTGAACTGCCGCTGGCGCCCTGCTCGCCCGTGCTGCGCATGCTGAGCGTGCCGCATTCGCTGTCGCTGTAGCGGGCGTCGACGTTGGCGGTGCCCGGACGCGCCACGATCTCGACGCAGTCGCGCAGCGCATTGCCCGGGCAGGCCTGGGCTTCCAGCTCGTAGGCGCTGTCGAGGGCGCGGCTGCCCGACCACCAGCGCTGGCCCTCGACCGGCGCGGCGGCCGAGAAAGCGACATAGCTGTGGTGCAGCGCATGGTGCCGTTCCTGCTGCTGCATGGCGTCGATCAGCGCCACCTGCCCTTCGATGCGGCGCATGGTCGCCAGGTGCTCGGTATAGCCGGGATAGGCGACCGCGGCCAGAATGGACAGGATCAGCAGCACGATCATGGTTTCGATCAGGGTAAAGCCAGGACTGCGGGACATCGTCATTCTCCTTGGGTGGGCAGGTTTCAGAGGGCCGCGGCATGCAGCTCGGGCCAGTTGGCGACTTCGCGCCAGCCCAGGCGCCGTGCAGGCGTGGCGGCGCTCGCGCGGCGGTAGTAGCTTTGCAGGACCACGCGCGTGGCCTCGCTGGCGCCGAACCCGATCGCAGTGATGCGGTACAGGGGCGCGGTGCTGGCGTTCGCATTCGCATTCAGATTCGCGCCAGGATCGTCTAGCAGCTCGACGATGTAGCGCGGCGGCGCGGCCGGCAGCAGGCCGGCGCCGGTGGGCATCGCGGCGCCCGTGAAGCGGCCGTATTCGACGGCCAGCGGACCGGTTAGATCGAGCGCCTGCCAGGCCGGAATACCGGGCGGCGGCACCAGCCGGCACAGGCCTGCGAATTCACCGCTGCCGCTGCAGGCCGCGGCGAAGGCGGCGGCGTTGACGGCGACGAAGATCGCGGTGCGCGGCGAGGCCGGCCCCGCGGCGCCGGCGATGTCGCGCTCGGCATCGAACAGCGCCGCCGCGGCCGACTGGTGGGCGATATGGCGGTCGCGCTCGAACCGTGCCGACTTGACGGCGGCCAGCGAGGCGCGTGTGCTGGAGACGGACATCATCAGTACGGCCAGCATCAGGAACAGGATGGTGGCGAGCGCCGCGCCACGCTCGCGTTTCGGGTGATGGGTCATCGGCGCCTCAGGGCATCGTTGCGCCGGCCGCGTACACGGCAGTGAACAGGCGTCGCGGGCGCGGGCCGTCGCGGCTGGAAAGTTCAGTGTCGAGCAGGCTGACGCCAGGGTCGCCGGCGCCATGTTCGTCGCTGTAGTCTTGCCCGAACAGGTCGTAGGCGGCCGGCGCCGCCACGGTGGATGGGCGCTCGCCATGCAGCAGCAGCGCCACCTTCACGCTCGTCACGCGCTTCCACCAGGTCCTGGTGTTGCGCTCCGCTTCCAGCTCGGCAGCGTTTGCGCCGCTCAGTGGCAGCGCCGCATCGAGGGCGCTCAGCGCGCTGGCGTTCACATAGCGGTTGGCGGCGCCGTCGCGCGGCGTGTCGGTGTCGATGCCGTACATGACCTGGAAACTGTCGACGCCGGCCACCACCGCGTCCGCGCCCCAACTCGTTGCGCCGCGGTATTTGCAGCGCAGTTCGTTCTGGCCGTCGCCGTTGCGCGCCACGTAGAAGATGCTCCAGCCGTCTTCGAGTGCGTGTACCGGAAAGCCGGCGCAATTGAGTACGCTGCCGTCGCCGTCCGGCCCCGTACCCGCGCCGGCATAGCGCACGGCCAGCACGTCGCTGCCGTTGACGCTGTCCGGCAAGGCGTCGTCGATGCCGAAGCTGGTCTTGCCGAGCGAGCGGTCGTCGAGACCGAGCAGCGGCGCCGGCGCGCCCGATGCCGGGCCGGCAGCACCCAGCCGCTCCCAGTCGGCAAAGGCGCCCTGGCGCACGGCGCGGCCGATGACTTCGAGCGCGTAGCGGCCGCTGTCGTCGATCGCGGCGGCATCGGCATGGCCGGCATACGAGGCATTTGCGCCGACCAGCAGGGTGGAACCGGCCAGCAGCACGCCCAGGCCAAGCGTCAGGGCGACCAGCAGCTCGGCCAGGGTCATGCCGCGTTGGCGGACGGAGGCCTTCATCCCGGCACCACCATCGTGACAAAGGCATGCGCGCCGGAGGCCGGCTGCCCCTGCCGCGCATGCATGCGCCAGCCGAGCTTGATGACGATGGGCGCCTGCGCCGAACTCACGCAGTCCCAGTCGGGCGCCTGCAGGGCCGGGTTCCACACCGTGGCGTCGCGGCAGACGGCGATGCGGCCGCCGGGAAAGGCCTGGTGCACGCGTTGCGCTGTTTCGTACAGGTCGAACTGGGCCAGGCTGGCCGCGTTGCAGCCGGCGCCGCCGAAACACTGCATGGGCGGCGCATCGGGCGCGCCGTCGTCGGCGTCGTAGTCGAGCTGGAGGTAGGGATTGGCTGCGTCGGGCAGCGCCATCTGCGCCGGGTTGGCCAGCATGCGCGCCGACAGCGAGGCGGCCAGTTGCACGGCTTCGGATTCGAGCGCGGCCTGTTCGCGCAGGCGCGCCACGGTGGCTTGCGTGGCCGCCGCACCCAACGCGCCGACGGCCAGCACGAACATCGCCACCAGCACTTCGACCAGCGTAAACCCCTTGGCAAAACAGCGTTGCACGGCCACCTCCACAGGTTCGAGCACGCGGGAATGCGCGCGAGCTGTGAAGTTATCAGGGGGTCAAGGTGCGCCCATGCGGCCGCTCAAGCGTGCGCGCTTGCCAGCAGTGCGGGTGTTGTGCGTAGGGTGGCCGGCTGTACCCGGGTGGATGCATCGACGCGGCTTCGGCGCCGCCCATGCGTCCAGGCGCCATGTGCAGGGCCGCGTGGTGGCGAACAGGGGCCGCAAGGATTACTTGCGCGGATGCCCGACTTCCGCCAGCGCCTGCTGGAACTCGGCCAGGTCCTTGAAGTCCTTGTACACGGACGCGAAGCGGATGTACGCGATCTCGTCGAGGCGCTTGAGTTCCTGCATCACCAGCTCGCCGACGTAGCCGGTATCGACTTCGCGGCGGCCGCTGGTGAGCAGCTTTTCCTCGATCGAGGCGACGGCGGCGTCGATGGCCTCGGCCGAGACCGGGCGCTTGCGCAGGGCCAGCATCAGGCTGCCGCGCAGTTTGCTGGAGGCGAATTCGGTACGGCTGCCGTTTTTCTTGACGATGATCGGCATCGACAGTTCGATGCGTTCGTAGGTGGTGAAGCGCTTGTCGCACTGCACGCAGCGGCGCCGCCGGCGAATGGCGTCGCCTTCCTCGGATACGCGCGTATCGAGGACCTGGGTATCTTCATGCTGGCAGAACGGACATTTCATGGGGCGCCGGTGTGAAACTGGGTGGAAAAGACGGCGCGCGAGGCGCCGCCCTTCCCCCTTGCAAAGCTACTCTACTACCGAATCGGCTGCTCAGGCAGCGTAGACCGGATACTTGTCGGTCAGGACCTTCACTTCCGCCTTCACGCGCTCGATGGTGGCGGTGTCGTGCGGGTTGTCCAGCACATCGGCGATCAGGTGGCCGACCTTGGTGGCGTCCTCTTCCTTGAAGCCACGGGTAGTGAAGGCCGGGCTGCCCAGGCGGATGCCCGAGGTGACGAACGGCTTTTGCGGGTCGTTCGGGATGCCGTTCTTGTTGCAGGTCATGTGCGCCTGGCCCAGGATCGCTTCGGCTTCCTTGCCGGTGAGGCCCTTGGCGCGCAGGTCGACCAGCATCACGTGCGACTCGGTGCGGCCCGACACGATGCGCAGGCCGCGCTCGATCAGCGCCTCGGCCAGGGCCTTGGCGTTCTTCACGACCTGCTGCTGGTAGGCCTTGAATTCCGGCGACAGCGCTTCCTTGAAGGCCACGGCCTTGCCGGCGATAACGTGCATCAGCGGACCACCCTGGATGCCCGGGAAGATCGCCGAGTTGATGGCCTTCTCGTGCTCGGCCTTCATCAGGATGATGCCGCCGCGCGGGCCGCGCAGCGATTTATGGGTGGTCGAGGTGACGAAGTCGGCGAACGGCACCGGGTTCGGGTATTCGCCCGCGGCGATCAGGCCGGCGTAGTGGGCCATGTCGACCATGAAGTAGGCGCCGACTTCCTTGGCGATCTTCGCGAAACGCTCGAAGTCGATACGCAGGGCAAAGGCCGAGGCGCCCGCGATGATCATCTTCGGCTTGTGCTCGCGCGCCAGGCGTTCCATGGCCTCGTAGTCGATGTCTTCCTGCTCGGTCAGGCCATACGAGATGACGTTGAACCATTTACCGGACATGTTCAGCGCCATGCCGTGGGTCAGGTGGCCGCCTTCGGCCAGCGACATGCCCATGATGGTGTCGCCCGGTTTCAGCATGGCGAAGAACACGCCCTGGTTGGCCTGCGAGCCCGAGTTCGGCTGGACGTTGGCCGCTTCCGCGCCGAACAGTTGCTTGACGCGGTCGATCGCCAGCTGCTCGGCGATGTCGACGTATTCGCAGCCGCCGTAGTAGCGCTTGCCCGGGTAGCCTTCGGCGTACTTGTTGGTCAGCTGCGAACCCTGCGCTTCCATGACGGCCGGCGAGGTGTAGTTTTCCGACGCGATCAGCTCGATGTGATCTTGCTGGCGGGTGTTTTCCTTCTGAATCGCATTCCACAGGTCCGGGTCAACATTGGCCAGCGTGTGATCTTTTGCAAACATGAACAAAACTCCAATCGATAAGAGAACCAGACAGGGCAGAGCCGGATCGGCAGGAAGCCTGGACGCAACCAGCCGCGCGGCAGAGGTCTGCTGCGCGTGCACTTTGTCGGTTGCCCAGGCGAACGGCGGATGAGGTCTCACGCTCCACGGTGGTAACCACCTTGCCGCAGAGCCGGGCTCATGCGGTTTTCGCCAGTCACGTGAGACGCAAATGGAGCTCGGATTGTATGTGATGCGCTCTTTTAGGGCAAGGCAACCGCCGACCTGAATCGCCCTACCGCGCCGGTTTTGCCGGGGGCAGCCGGGCAACATGGACGTTTCGGCTACAATCACCCGGTTCAGCCAACCCGAGGAACTCCATCATGATCGTTTTCATCACCGGCGCATCGGCCGGCTTCGGCGCCGACATGGCGCGCACTTTCGTCCGCAACGGCCACCAGGTCGTGATGGCGGCGCGCCGCAAGGAGCGCCTGGACGCCCTTGCCGCCGAGCTGGGCGATTCTGCGCTGCCGCTGGAGATGGACGTGACCGACAAGGCCTCGATCGAAGAAGCGCTGGCCATGCTGCCGCAGTCCTGGCGCCAGATCGACGTGCTGATCAACAATGCCGGCCTGGCGCTGGGCACCGCCCCGGCCCACGAAGCGCCACTGGAAGACTGGGAAACCATGATCGCCACCAACTGCAAGGGCCTGGTGACCATGACCCGCGCGATCCTGCCGGCGATGGTCGCGCGCGGCAGCGGTTTGGTGATCAACCTGGGCTCGGTGGCCGGGCATTATCCCTACCCTGGCGGCAATGTGTATGGCGCCACCAAGGCCTTCGTCGAACAGTTCACCCTGAACCTGCGCGCCGACCTGGCCGGCACCGGCGTGCGCGCCACCAACCTGGCGCCGGGCCTGTGCGGCGGAACCGAGTTCTCGAACGTGCGTTTCAAGGGCGACGACGCGGCCGCGGCGAAGGTGTACGAGGGCACGACGCCGCTGACGGCGCAGGATATTGCCGAAACGGCGTACTGGATCGCCACCCTGCCGGCGCATATCAATGTGAACCTGATCGAGCTGATGCCGACTTGCCAGGGGTTTTCGCCGTTTAATATCAAGCGGGCATAGTTACTATCGGCACCGGGTCGCTCTTGTAGGGTGGCACTTGTGCCGCCCTGCGGCTGACTCCGCGCACGTTGCCAAGTACGCTCTACAAAGCACGTCTGCACACCGTGCGCCCCGCCTCTAATAATTGTGAGAAAGTGTTACAGTTGTTGTCTTGACAGGGTTGCATCTCGTCTACTACCCCGAGTCCTGGCAACCACCAGCATGCGCCATGGTCGCGCTTGTCCATCCGTCATGTACGCTACAGTACATATACGGAGCCGAATAGCGTAAAATGTTTCCTATTATCATTTATGGCTTGTAGCATGCCCTCCGTTTTCACCTGGCCTGTCCGGGTCTATTACGAAGACACCGACGCCGGCGGCATCGTGTTCTACGCGAATTACCTGAAGTTCTTCGAACGCGCGCGCACCGAATGGCTGCGCGCTGCGGGTATTGGCCAGCAAGAACTGATCGCTTCCGACAACGCCGGCTTCGTAGTGAAAAGCGCGCGCATCGACTACCACGCCCCGGCACGCCTGGATGACGAGATCATGCTGACCCTGGCCATCGAAAAGCTCGGCCGCGCCTCGGTGCAATTCGCGCAAAAGGCCTACAAGGGCGACCTGCTGCTGGTCGAAGCCAGCGTCAAGGTCGGCTGCGTCGACCTGGCGTCCGTCCGGCCGCGCTCGCTCCCCAACCACGTGGCTGATAAAATGCGTGCCGCTTGACTAAACCGACAATATTGCCCAACCGATGACCCCGACCCACGACCTTTCCTTCATTGCCCTGATCAGTAACGCGCATATTTTGGTGCAGCTCATCATGCTGTTGCTGCTGTTGCTGTCGGTCTTCTCGTGGTCGTATATCTTCCGCAAGCTGTTCGCGATCCGCGCCGCTCGCCGCCAGACCGAGCAGTTCGAACGCAGCTTCTGGGCCGGCGGCAACCTGCACACCCTGCACCAAAGCGCCAGCGCCCAGCGCGACCAGAGCGGCGCCCTGGCCCGCATCTTCGAAGCCGGCATGGGCGAGTTCATCAAAGGCAAGCAAGCCTCGCGCGACGCCCTCGACATGGGTGCGGTGCTCGACGGCGCCCGCCGCGCCATGCGCGCCGCGTTCCAGCGCGAACTCGATGCGCTCGACCTGCACCTGAACTTCCTGGCGTCGGTCGGTTCGGTCTCGCCCTACATCGGCCTGCTGGGCACGGTCTGGGGCATCATGAACGCCTTCCGCGGCCTGGCCAATGTCCAGCAAGCCACCCTGGCCGTGGTTGCGCCCGGCATTGCCGAAGCGCTGATCGCCACCGCCATCGGCCTGTTCGCCGCGATTCCTGCCGTGGTCGCGTACAACCGCTTCACCCACGACATCGACCGCCTGGCGATCCGCTTCGAAAGCTTCGTCGAGGAATTCTCGAACATCCTGCAGCGCCAGTCGCGCTGATCGCAGGAGGAACCGACATGGCCAATTCCAGCAGCATGCGCAGCGGTCGCCGCAGCAAACTGAAAGCCGAAATCAACGTCGTGCCCTACATCGACGTGATGCTGGTGCTGCTCATCATCTTCATGGCGGTGCCGGCCAACGAAACGCCGAACGTGGTGAACTTGCCGCGCGCCGAGAAGTCGACGCTGCCGCCCGACACTTACATCCAGATTTCGATCAAGCCGAACGCGGAACTGTCGATCGGCGTGCACGGCAAGGAATCGACGCCGGCGGAGAGCATGGACAACCGCGCCGCCCTGCTCGCCCGCCTGCGCACCCTGCACCAGGACAACCCGGACTATCCGGTCCTGATTGCCGGCGACCGCGAAAGCAAGTACGAAGAAGTGATCGAGATGATCTCGGAAGCGAAGAAGATGGGCATTGCCCGCGTTGGCCTGGCCACTCAGTAATCAGCGATGCCTGCAATGAAGCCAGCCTCCCCCGGCGCGCAGTACACGGTGCCGCCCGAACCGAGCCGCATGCCAGCGATCCTGCTGGCCGTGGGCGTGCACGTCCTGCTGCTGGCCTTTTTGTATTTCGGCATCAGTTGGCAGAGCAAGACCCCGATCTCGGTCGAGGCGGAAGTGTGGGACATGAAGGTGGAAACGGCCGCCGCCCCGCCGTTGCCCGCGCCGCCGGCCGAGGCCGAACCGGAGCCTGAACCCGAGCCTGCACCGACACCGCCGCCGCCGCCGCCGCCGAAGGTGGTCGAGCCGGAACCGGTGAAGCCGGCCGCGCCGGACATCGCGCTCCAGCGCGAGAAGGAACGCAAGCTGGAGCAGGCGAAGAAGGAACGCGAGCGCGAGCTCGCCGAAGCCAGGGAACGCGAGAAGCAAAAGCGCGAGGAATTGGCCGAGGAAAAACGCCGCGAAGAAGCGAAGGAACGCGAAGACCAGAAAAAACGCGAACTCGCCGAGCAAAAGAAAAAAGACGACGCCAAGAAGAAAGAGGACGAGAAGAAGCTCGCCGAAGAGAAAGCTGAAAAGGCCGAGAAAGCCGAAGCCGACAGGAAGAAGAAACTCGCTGATGCAAAAGCTGCAAAGGCGAAAGCTGACGCTGCCGAGAAAGCCCAGCTGGATAAACTGCGCGACCTGGAGCTGAAACGCATCGCAGGCGCCGCCGGCACCTCGGGCAATGCCCAGAAATCGAGCGCGCCGAAACTCGACGCCGGTTACCAGGCGGCGATCGCGGCCAAGGTGAAGAGCAACACGGTCTATCCGGGCGGCGACGAGCCGGGGAATCCGACGGTCGAATTCCGCATCGAGCAGCTGCCGACCGGCGAGATCCTGTCGGTGCGCAAGACCAAGAGCAGCGGCGTGCCGTCCTTTGACGAAGCGGTGGAAAGAGGCATTAACAAATCGTCACCACTACCCAAGAAAAAAGATGGTACGGTAGAACGCACATTCCCACTCGTCTTCAAATTAAAAGATTTGCAGTGACTCGGTCAGCAACCCGTATTCAAGTATTGAGAGGCCCATGAAGAAACTACATACCATCCTGTTCAGCGTGTCGCTAATGATGGGCAGCGCCGCCCACGCCCAGTTCCGCGTCGAGATCGCAGGCGTCAGCAGCACCCAGATTCCTGTCGCTGTGGCCGCTTTCGCCGATGAAGGCGTGGCCCCCGACCAGGTATCGGCGATTATCCGCGCCGACCTGGAACGCAGCGGCGTCTTCAAGGTCATCGACGCTGGCCAGGTGATCAGCGACAGCGCGAATATCGATGCCGGCGCCTGGAAAGCGCGCGGCGCCGATGCACTGGTGGTCGGCAGCGTGTCGCGCCAGCCGGACGGCCGTTTCGCCGTGCGCTATAAACTGTTCGACACCGTCAAGGGCGGCCAATTGTCGGCCCTCGGCGGCGAAGTGCAGCCGCGCTATACCCGCCTGCAAGCCCACCGCATCGCCGATGATGTTTATGAAAAACTCACTGGCGTGCGCGGCATTTTCTCGACCCGCATCGCCTACGTGAAAGAAAACCGCGCCGGCCGCAATTACGCATTGGCTGTGGCCGATGCCGACGGCGAAAACGAAATCATCGCCGTGCAGGGCCGCGAGCCGATCATTTCGCCATCGTGGTCGCCGGATGGCGGCAAGGTCGCCTACGTGTCGTTCGAAGACCGCAAGCCGGTCATCTACATGCAGGACCTCGTCACCGGCAAGCGCCGCGTGATCGCCAACGAAAAAGGCAGCAATTCGGCGCCTTCGTGGTCGCCGGACGGCAGCAAGCTGGCGATCGCCCTGTCGAAATCGGGCAGCTACCAGGTGTATATCGTGAATGCCGACGGTTCCGGCCTGCGCCGCCTGAGCACCAGCAACGGCATCGACACCGAGCCGCAATTCTCGGCCGACGGCCAGACCATTTATTTCACCAGCGACCGCAGCGGCGGTCCGCAAATCTACAAGATGAGCGTCAACGGCGGCAATGCGTCGCGCGTGACCTTTAACGGCAGCTATAACATCAGCCCGCGCGTGGCTCCAGACGGCAAGACCCTGGCCTGGATTTCGCAGCGCGACGGCGGTTACTCCCTTTATGCGATGGACCTGGCCAGCAGCCAGGAACTGCGCCTGGCCGATGGGGCCACCGAACCGAGTTTTTCGCCTAACGGCAAGTACATCATGTACGCGAACAAAGGCGGCGGGCGCACTGCGCTGGCCGTGGTTTCGGTGGATGGACGGGTCAAGCAACGCCTGACCACCAAAGCGGGAAACATTCGGGAGCCCAGCTGGGGTCCCTTCATGAAGTAATAGCAGTAAATCACCAACCCAAGACCAGGAGAGAAACCCATGCGCAATACCAAGAGCCTCGCATTCATCATCGCCTCCGCTGCCCTGCTGGCAGCCTGCAAAACCCCAGTGCCTGAAACCCCGGCACCGGTTGTCGAAAAGTCGCCTGCGCCAGTCGCCGCCGCCGCCGATCCACGCGACGTGCGTCCAGTTGAAACCGCCACCACCGACCCGCTGAACGACCCGCAAGGCGTGCTGGCCAACCGCAGCGTCTACTTCGACTTCGACAGCTACGTCGTGCGCGAGGACGGCAAGCCAGTCGTCGCCAACCACTCGGGCTACCTGACCAAGAACCAGGGCCGCAAAGTCCTGATCCAAGGTAACACCGATGATCGCGGCGGCACCGAATACAACCTGGCCCTGGGCCAGAAACGCGCCGAAGCCGTCCGCCGCTCGATGGCATCGCTGGGCGTGGCCGAAGGCCAGATGGAAGCCGTCTCGCTGGGCGAAGAAAAGCCAAAGGCAACCGGTTCGGGCGAATCGGCCTGGGCTGAAAACCGTCGCGCCGACATCGTTTATCAGTAATCCTGTCGCGTCCGGGTCGGATTAAGACCCGGCTAATTGACAGCGGGGCGGGTGCAGTGCAGACTGCAACCCGCCCCGTTTTCCTTTGCAACACTGGTTTAGAAAGAACTTCGACATGATGAAACTGGTTCCGTCCCGTCTTGCCTGCCTGCTGATCGCCGCCTGGCTGCCGCTGCAGGCCTCCGCCGGCCTGCTCGACGACGATGAAGCCCGCAAGGCCATTCTCAGTTTGCGGGAGAAAGTCGACAACATCGCGCGCGACCTGAACGGCCGCCTCGACAACAAGGCCGACAAGACCGCCACGCTCGACATGCTGAACCAGAACGAGCGCACCATGTCCGAGATCGCCAAGCTGCGTGGCCAGATCGAAGTGTTGGCCAACGAAATCGCCAAGGCGCAAAACAGCCAGCGCACCCTGTACGCCGACCTCGACGCCCGCATCAAGAAGCTCGAGCCGCGCCAGGAAAACATCGACGGCCAGACCGCCGAAGTGCTGCCGTCGGAAAAGCAGGCCTACGATACCGCCATGGAAACCTTCAAGGGCGGCGACTACAAGGCTGCGGCCGCCGCACTGCAAGACTTCGTGAAGCGTTATCCGGACTCGGCCTATGCCGCGAATGCGCAGTACTGGCTAGGCAACGCCTACTACGCCCAGCGCGACTACAAGAAAGCAATTGCGGCCCAGGAAATCGTCACCACTACCTACGGCACTAGCCCGAAGGCGGCCGACGCGATGCTGAACATGGCCACCAGCTACGCCGAGCTGAAGGATTTGCCGAAGGCGAAAAAGACCCTGCAGCAGCTGGTGTCCAAGTTCCCGGGCACCCCGGCCGCGCAGTCGGCCAAGGATCGGCTGGCAGTGCTTAAATAAAGCTCCAAGGCAAGATTTGGGGCGCGGACGTTTGACAGTATCCGCGTTCGCCCCTATAATCTTGCTTCTTTCGGGTCGTTAGCTCAGCTGGTAGAGCAGCGGACTTTTAATCCGTTGGTCGCAGGTTCGAATCCCGCACGGCCTACCACGAATTTGCAGTAGCATGAAAGCTCCATGAGAAATCCTGGGGCTTTTTTTGTTTTTGCCGCCCCTACCCCATTTGCTGCGCCGTACATGCGACGCGCAAAGTCACATCAGCTAGTGCCGCATGATGCGCTGGCTACACGGCGCCACTCACGCTGTCAACAGTTCTTCCGGTAAGTCGCTGCAAGTCGTCTCGTGCCTCGCTGCTTTCTTCCGGCTGCATGCGTAGCGGCCCGTAGGTCTCGCGACTTTGCGCGTGGACCGCCTTGATGGCTACCTTCAGGCGTTCGTCGGCCTGAGCACGCGACGACAATGCGCCACTGTTCCAGGCGTAATAACCACTGCGCGAAAACCCGAACGCTCGACACAGAGCGGCAACCGGATATTCGAGTCGCATTGTCTTCATTACCGCGTACTTGGCAGCGACTCCCGCGCAAAGTACGCTGCCGCCTTTTTTACGATATCTCGCTCCATACGGGCTTCGGCGAGCTCCTTGCGCAGCTTCGCGTTTTCCGCCTCGAGCTCGGGAACAGTCCGGCTCCCTGGTGCCACAGAGGGCGCGGCGCCATTCTTCGCGGCGCTTACCCAATTGGCCAAAGTCCCCTTTGGAATGGCGATACGTGTGGCCGCCTCTTCAAGCGTCAGGCCTTGGGCCAAGACCAGTTTCACCGCTTCCTCGCGAAGCTCCGGCGTGTATGTTCTCGTTCGTTTCATACGTTCTCCTGTCAGTGAAGTTTACCAAACAGGAGTGTCCGAAAAAGTCAGGGTACCTCACCGTTTCCTAACCTATGTTCCCTACATGCTGATTGGCGCCCTGCCCCTGTTCGCGCTGTACCTGAAACTGCTGTATCGGCGTTCGGGTTTTCGTTATGGCGAGCATCTGGTATGTGCCCTGCACAGCAATTCATTTGCCTTCCTGGTGACGGCGCTCATGATTGTCATACCGGGCAGCGTGGGTTGGGCGGCGATGGCGCCGTTCTTGCCCAACAAAGGCATGCGCGGCGTATCGGCCTGGGATATGTTCCAGTTCCTCCCTTTGCTCTGCCTGATCGCCTGTTTGCCGATCGCGATGCGGCGCGTGTACGGCGGGAGTCTTAGCGCCACCTGCTGGCGCTGGCTGGTGTTGGTTACCGTGCATGTGCTGACGATCGGCACGGCGACCTTGATTGCGGAGCTCATCGGCATCATGAAACAGGCGTGAACAACGCAGCGCCATCGGCAAGTTTGCCAAAATAGAATTTGATACATATGTGCAGTCGCATTGGACGCTACCCTGTCCAATCTTCGGAAGGAGCTTATCCACCTTTCGATGAAGGAGTCAGCCATGCGTGTCCTGCTTTGCCTTGCCTTCGTTTCATCCACCGCTTTCTTTTCGTCCAGCCTTGCCGCGCCCACGCCTGATCGCAGCGATGCGGAAGACCTGAAGGACGCCGTCGCCGGACAGTACCGGCTGGCGAGCGGCCTCGACGTGCGCCTGCGCCTCGTCGACCAGCAGCTGTATGTCGACCTGAACGATCATTACCGGCGCCAGATATTCCCGGTTTCGTCCAACCTGCTCAGTTCGCGTGACGGCAGCCTCACCGTCGAATACCTGCCGGATGGCCCGGTCGAACGCATCCTGATCCGGCACGGACGCTTTCCCGAAGGCCAGCGGCTCGGCGAGCGCAGCTGGATCGGCAAATGAGAACCTATCGGATTTGCCGATACGACGAGCGCATCTATAAGTCCGGCTTCTGATCTGGCGCCGCACGGTTGCCGCGCACCTCGAAGCGGCTCGTGGCGAGTACCTTGCCAGCCGCGTCGAGCAGGTCGAGGCGGTGGCTGCCGGGCAATGGGCGCCAGACCAGCACCGTGTCGGCGGCACCGGCCTCGGCATTGTCGAGGCGCCAGCGCAAGCCGTGCGCGGCCTGGGCCTGGAATAGCACGCGCTCGCGTTCCGGCGGAATATCCGGATCGGTGGCCAGGATGCTGCCGTCGACCGGGTAGAGGATCTTTGGCACGCGGCGTTCGGGCGCCACGGCTTCGACCAGCGTGGTCTCGGTGCCGCGCAGGAACCATTCCTGGCGCGTGGCTTCGTGCGCCGGCGCATAACTGACCTGGCGGCTGAGCACGGCGCCGGGTGCGGCAGCCTGGCGCGAAGGCTGCTCGCGGTGCAGGTGGTCCAGCACGTCGCGCCAGACCGGCGCGGCGCCGGACACGCCGGACACGTCCCACATCGGCTGGCCGTCGAAATTACCAACCCAGACGCCGACCGTGTAGCGCGCCGAATAGCCTACGCACCAGTTGTCGCGCATGTCCTTGCTGGTGCCGGTCTTGACCGCGCTCCAGTAGGCGGTGGCGAGGTCGCTGCGCAGGCCGAAGGTCGGGCTGCGCGCGGCGCGGTCGGACAGGATGTCGCCGACGATCCAGGCCGCGCCGGCGTCGAGTACGCGGCGAAAGGGCTCGGCTGCGCGCGGGCGCAGCGTGATGGAACTGTAGAGACCGCCATTGGCCAGCGTACGGTAGGCATTGCTCAGTTCCAGCAGCGAGACGTCGGCCGAGCCCAGCGCCAGCGAAGGGCCGTAAAACGCGGCGTCTTCCTTGAGCGAGCTCAGGCCCAGGTCCTGCAGGCGGTCGTGGAAGCGTTCCGTGCCGAGCAGCAGCAAGGTGCGCACCGCCGGGATGTTCAGCGAGCTGGCCAGGCTGGTGCGTACGCTGGCATAGCCCTTGAACTGGCGGTCGTAGTTCTGCGGCACGTACAGGCCGGCTTCGCCCGCGACGTCGACCGGGCTGTCGTCGAGCAGCGAGGCAGCGGTGAGCATGCGCCGCTCGAGCGCCAGCTGGTAGAGAAAGGGTTTCAGGGTCGAGCCGGCCTGGCGCAGGGCGGCCACGCCATCGACCTCGCCCCTGCCGGCATTGCCGACGTAGGCCAGCAGCTCGCCGCTGGCGTTGTCGATGACGACCGCGGCGCCGTCGGCCACGTTGCGGTCGCCCAGTTCGCGCAGGTGGCGCCGCAGCGATTCGATGGCGAAGCGCTGCAGGCCGGCGTCGAGGGTGCTGCGCACGTCCTGTCCACCCTGGCCGAGCAGCTTGCGCGCCACCTGCGGCGCCTGCGCCCTGATCGCGGCCGCAGCGGGACGCCCGAGCGCGACCTCGGTCTGCCATTCGATGCTGTTGCAGCCCGCGCGCAGCTTCAGTTCGCCGGCCAGCGCACAGGCGCGCCGCGCCACCGCTTTCGGCGCGGCGCCGGGGGCGCGCAGCAGCGCCGCCAGGATCGTCGCTTCGGCCAGGTCCAGGCCGGACGGCGCCTTGCCGAACAGGGCCTCCGAGGCGGCCCCGATGCCCTGCAGTTCGCCGCGATAGCTGGCCAGGTTCAGGTAGGCCTCGAGGATCTGCGCCTTGCTCCAGCCCGCTTCCAGCTCGCGCGCGGCCAGGGCCTGGTTGAATTTCTGGGTCCAGTTGCGGCCGCCGGCGCTGGCCTTCAGTTCGGCGTCGAGCAGGCCGGCCAGCTGCATGGTGATGGTCGAGGCGCCGCGCGGGCGCTCGCGGAACAGGTTGTCCCAGGCGGCCTGGCCAATGGCGCGCACATCGATGCCGCCATGCTCCATGAAGCGCTGATCTTCGGCCTGGAGCACGGCCACGCCCAGGGCCGGCGAGATGTCGGCCAGCGGCGTCCAGGCCATCCTGCGCGCACGCATGTCGATGCGCACCGATTCGACCGGCACGCCGTGGCGGTCGAGCAGCTGCGCGTTCGACGGCTTGAAGGCGGCGCGCACCTGCTGCGGAGTCGGCACGGCGGCCAATGCACCCAGGTGCAGCAGCGCCAGCGACAGGATCAGGCAGCGCCGCATCATGGTCCCACGGCCATCGCCGCATTCGGCAGCTCGCCGAAGGTTTCGGGGTTGTACATGGCCTCGACCCGCGTCGCCGGCAGGCTGAAGTTGCCGGCGTTGTTCAGGCGCACCGTGTATTCGATGCTGAACTGGCCCTTCGGCACCCAGGCGTAATAGCTGCGGAAGGCGCCGTGGGTGCGCTCCTGGTATTCCGGCCAGGCGCGGCCGCCGCTGCCACTGCTTGCCAGCGCCGAGTCGCCGCCCAGGCCGCTGCCGAGGATGGTGGCGCTGGCCGGAATCGGGTCGTCCACCACCACCCAGCTCATGTCGGACTGGGCATCGACCGTCAATTGCACGCGATAGACGTCGCCGCGGCTCCAGGCGCCCATCTTGGCCTGCTCGACCGGCGTCACGCTGCGTGTGATGCGGTAGCCGGCGTTCAGGGGCGCCTTCAATGGCACCGCCGCCAGGCTCTGTACCGTCGCCCAGGGCTTGCCACCGCCTTCGTGGCGCAAGCTCAGCTGGCCGCCGCCGGCCTGTGGCCAGGCTTGCAATACGGTCGCGGGCACGTTGCCGCTCCAGCTAGCGGCCTTGCCTGCGTCGGTAGCACCGGCCGCGCCGGCCAGCACCGCGCTGCTATTGCCCGTCACCGGCGTCGCCTCGAACTTGCCTGAAAACTTTTCCATCGCCAGCACGCCCCAGGCATTCGCCAGCGTGGTGTTCCAGTGGCCGCGCTGCTGGCGGCCGAGGGCGCCGCGCGCCAGGCGGCCCATGTCGGTCTGCCAGGACGGGTTGTCGAGCATCGCCAGCAGCAGGCGGTTGGCGTTCACGTCCGGCGAGGCCATTAGCCACCACCAGTCGTCGCTGGCCTCGGTGGAAAAGCCCATGGTGGTGCCGGCCAGGGTCAGGCGCGCGCGCAGGATGCGTTCGGCCTGGGTCAGCCGGGCCTCGCGGTCGGCTAGATTGGAAGCGCGCTGCAGCACCAGGTACCAGTCGAGCACCGCCGAGGTCGGCCACAGGTTGGGCTCGATGCGGATCGATTGCAGCCACTCGTCGCGCACGTCCTGGGTGCGCGACAGCGCCTCCAGCGCGGCGAGCTTGCGCACCGCGAGGTCGCCGCTGCGCACCGAATAGCCGCGCGTGATCCTGCCCTCGACAAAGGCGACCAGGGCCGCCTCCATGCGCTCGCGCTGCTCGGCGTCGATCTCGTAGCCGGCTTCGTGCGTGACCGACAGCACGTAGGCGGTCAGGCTGTCGCTGCCCTGTTGCATGTTGGCGAAATACTTGAGCAGGCCGTCGCCGTCCAGGTGGGTCGGCAGCGTGGCGGCCAGGCCGTTCCACATTTTTTCGTCGCGCAGGGCCACGGCGCGCGAGGTGGTCTGCTCGAAGCAGGTGTAGGGATAGGCGGTCATGTAGTCGCGCACGCCCGGCATGCTGCCGGCCAGGCGCGGCGTGAAGGTGGTACGCACGCCGCCATGGCCCGGCAAGGCGTCGGCCGGACGCGCCACCGGGATGGTCTTCGGTGCGTCGAGCTGGAGCAAGGTGGCCTGCAGGGTACGCACCGGCACCGCGGCCGTCACCTTCTGGACGATGCGGATGCTGTCGCTGAACCCCTCGGTGCGGGCATCGACCTGCCAGCGCAAGGCCTGCGCCTGCGGTACGGCGTAGTCCCAGCCGACCTCGCGCGACTCGCCCGGCTCCAGGGTCAGGCTTTGCGGCGCCTGCGCTCGCGCCGCGGCGCCGTCGGCGCTGACGCTGGCGGTCAGCTGCACCTGCAGGCTGCGCTCGGAGGCATTGCGCAGCGTGAAGCCGGCGCGCAGGCGGTCGCCCTCGCGCACCAGCGGCGGCAGGCCCGACATCAGCATCAGGTCCTGCGTGCTGCGGATATCCAGGGAGCCGGTGCCGAACATGCCGGTGCCGGCGTTCGCCACGGCGACGATGCGAAATCCCGTCAGGGAATCGTTGAGCGGCACCGGCAGCGTGGCTTCGCCCTTCGCGTCGAGCTTGACCTTGCCCTGCCACAGCAGCAGGGTCTCGAACAGCTCGCGGCTGATGCCGCGCCCGCCGCCACCGCCGTGCGCCACCGCCTTGCGGCCGAAGTGGCGCTTGCCGACCACCTGCATCTGCGCGGTCGAGGTCTGCACCTGCAGGCTGCGCTCGCGCATCATGGTCTCGAGCAGCTTCCAGCTCTCGTTCGGCATCAGCTCGAGCAGGCCGACGTCGACCGCGGCGACGGCCACCTCGGCCCCGGCCGGCGGCGCCTTGCCGTCGGCTCGCGTGACTTTCACCCGTACCTGGGCGCGCTCGCGCACCTTGTAGACTTCCTTGTCGGCGGATACCTGCACCTTGAGTTCGTGCGCGGCCCAGCCGACCTTGATGTCGGCGATGCCGAGCTTGTAGGCGGGCTTGCCGAGGTCGACCAGCGCGGTCGGCTGCACGCCGGCCACGCGCCCGCGCACCAGCATCGCCGACACGTAGACATTCGGCGCGTAGCTGCCCTTGATCGGCACCGAGATGACCGGGTTCTTCGCGGAGAAACGCCGCACATACGTCTCGAGGATGCCTTCGCGTTCCACCGTCACCAGCACGGTGGCGGAGCGGAACGGCGCGCGCACCTGGAAGCGTGCCTCATCGCCCGGCTCGAAGCGCGGCTTCACGGGCAGCAGGTCGATGCGGTCGTTGTCGGAAGCCTCGAACCAGTTGTCCTCGCGCGCGCCGGCCCAGACGTCGGTGTGGGTCGCCAGGGCCTTGCCGTCGAGGTCGACCGTGCGTGCGCGCAGGATCAGGTTGCCCTGGGCCGGCGCCGGCATCGCGCAGGCCACCAGGCCGTCGGCGCCCGTGGTGGCGCTGCAGACGAGGCCGATGCGCTTGACCTCGCTGCTGTTCTCGTAGGCGTAGAAGCCGCCCACCAGGCGCCGCCGGTGCGCATAGCTGACGCGCTCGAAGGCATCGACCTCGACCTGCCTGCCTGCCACCGGCTTGCCTTGCGCGTCGACGACGGCGACCTGCAGCTTGACCGGTTCCTTGCTCAGCCAGTTGCCGGCCTTGACGCCGACCATCAGTTCCGACGCCAGCAGCGCGACCCGGGTCGACGTGGTCAGGGTTTCGCCGTTCGCGTCCTGGTAGCTCAGCTCGGCCATCAGGGTACGCGGACCGTCGATCGGCGGCAGGTCGCGCACCGCGATGCGGGCGCCGCCGTTGCGGTCGAGCGTGGCGCTCTGGGTGCGCGCGGCCGTGGCGCCGCCGGCGGCGCCGCGGCCGGTCTTGCCCTCCTCCTCGGCCCCGCCCTCTTCCTCGGCCCCGCCTTCTTCGTCCGCGTCGTAGTCATCCCCGCCATAGCCGCCTCCCTCGCGTTCGACGCCTTCCTTGACGTCGCCGGCGGCGAACGTGAAGCCCGGGAAGGCCGGGACGGAGGCGCTACCGCCTTCGATCACCGTGCGCAGCTTGACCGGCGCACGCGCGGCGGGGCCGCCGTTCAGGTAATTCACCTGGGCGTCGATGTGCACGCCGCGCGCGGCCACGACCGGCTCGCTCGGGCCTTTCAGGATGGCCTTCATGGTCGGCACGCGGAACTGCTCGACCCGGAACTCGCCCGCCACCTGGCCGCCGATCACCACCTGGTACTGGCCGAGCTTGGCCTCTTGCGGGATCTTCCATTCGCCGTGGGCGGCGCCTGCCGACCAGCGCAGCGGGAAGCTGACCTTCTCGCCGCTGCCGCTGTGCACCAGCCAGGCCCGGGCGGGCAGCGGCCTCTTGTCCTTGGCGGCCTCGTTGGTGGTGTCCCCGGCGCCGTCCCCGGCAGTGTCTTCTTCCGGCCATTCCGGCACCCCGGTCGGCGCCTTGTCGCCAGGGCGCACCAGGGCGAAACCGGCGGGCACGCGGCGGCGCAGGAAATGCTTCATGTGCACGGTCTCGCCGGCGCGCAGCAGCGTGCGGTCGAAGACGGTGGCGACCAGGCGGCTGTCGGCGTCGACGCTGGCGGTAGAAAAATTGAAGCGCCATGCCTCGATGCCGCGCTGCCAGTCCGACAGGGTAAAGGTGAAGTCGTCGCCACTACGCGCCGTGACAAAGAAGCCGCCGCCGCCCTTGCATTGCGCGGCGCGCAGTTCCTGGCGGATCCGGGCGACACCGTCGGCGTCGGCCGTACCGCTCCACAGTGGTTTGCCGGCGCAGTCGCGCACCGCGACCTGGGCGCCCGGCACCGGACGGCCCTTGTCGAGCGAGGTCACCCAGACCAGCGCCGAGGCCGCGCCGTGCTTGAAGTGGGCCGCCATGTTGGTCACCAGGGCGCCGGTGTGGACATAGGCTGTCTTGCCCTTCTCAAGCAGGGCCGCGCCCAGTTGCGGGCTGCTGAGCTCGACAATGTAGAAGCCCGGCTTGCGCAGCGGGATGCCGATCACCTCGAAGGCGCGGCGGCCGTTTGGCTTGGGCAGGGCGAAGCGTTCGATGCTGCCGCTTGCGTTCTTGCCCAACACGGACCGCTCCAGGCTGCTGCCATACTGCTCGCGCGGCTCCCAGTCATCGGCCTGCGACCCGTTCAGGCGCCGCATCCAGGCGATGATGTCCGCTTCCTGGCTGACGCGCACACTGGCGCCGCTGCTGCGCACGGCCGTGGCCAGCGCGGGTTCGACATTGCGTACCGTGACCGGCAGCATGCGGTCACCCTTCGCTTCGATGATGCCGAAGGGCGCGGCGAACTTGACCAGCGGCGGCTGGCGGTCGGTGCGCAGCACCAGCTTGTTCTTCGCGCGCAGCACCAGGCGGCGGCCGGCGTCGTCCTTCAGGTCGGGCGGCAGCAGCAGGCGCAGGTCGGCACGTTCCGGGAAGGGGCCGGCGAACGAGAGTGCGGTGACAAACCCGCGGTTCTCCTCGTCGAACTTGGCCGGGAAGCGCTTGCCGCCCGGGCCTTCGAGGGCGATGGCCTGGGCATCTTTCAACGGAACCGGCGCGCTGAAACCCACCCGCACCGGCAGGAAGGGCACGCAGCCGGCACGCGCATTGACCCGGTCGCAGCCCATGGTCATGGTGAAATCGGGCCGGGTTTCGAAATCGAGTTGCTGGTCCTCGGTGGTGGCGATGCCGTTCGGCGCCGCCATGCCCTTGCCCCACATGATCGCGATTTTCTTGTCGGCCGGCAGCGTGCGGCGGCACTGCAGCACGGCCAGCGGCAGGTCGCCTGCCAGCGGCTTCTTGTCGCTCCAGGGCAGCTTGCGCGCCTTGAACCAGCGGCCGATGTGGCCGTCGATGAAACCGCGCTGCACGGCGCGGATGCGTTCGCGCTCCTCGCCTTCCAGCACGCGCACCGGGATCTTCTCGTTGATGCCGTCGGCGCGGCACCAGGCATGGCGCTCGACGCTGGCACGCGCCACCTGGGCGTCGAGGGCCAGCACGAAGATCTGATTTTCGTCAACGCTGCCCGAACCCTCGTAGGGCTGGGTGCGCGCCACCGCCGGGCCGCCGGTATTGAAGCTGAAGACACGCTGCCCGCCCAGGGGCCGTCCGGCGAGATCGCGGCTGTTCTCATGCAGCGTGAAGCGGCAGCCGACGGCGCCAGGCAAATCGGCGTCGAAATCGTAGCTCCAGGTAGTGCCGTCAATCCACCTCCCCTTGCCCTGCGCCATGCAGTCGATGGCAAAGGGATCAGCGCCGCGCGGGTCGCCGAAGGTCACCATCGGCTGGGTGAAGCGCGCGGTGACTTGCCTGACCTTACGCACCTGCCCTTCCGGAGAAAAGGATTCGACGACGGTCTGTGCCGTGGCCGGGGCCGGAGCGGCGGGTGTGGCCTGCCCCTGCGCTGGCGCTGGCGCTTGCATTTGCACTTGCGCCTGCGTCGGCATCTGCGCCGGTGCAGGGCCTGGCCCCTGCGCCTGGGCCTGCAAGGCCTGGCCGCAGAAAGAGTAAGCCATCAGGAACAACACTCGGGGCAAGGCGCGCATCGGTTCTCCGACTGGTAATGGCTGCCAGCCGCATGGCGCGCACGATGCATGCCCTGGCTCGACAGTCACCCGAGTGTTGCAAAAAGGTATGAAAGTGTCAACACATTAGCGCTGGGCTCGCTTGCTGCGGCGGCGCCAGCCGACCAGGGTGCAGCCGGCCAGCAACATGCCCCAGGTAGCCGGTTCCGGCACGGCCGGCACCAGGTCCAGCCTGACCGCATGGCAGCTGCCGTCGCGGCAGGCGGTGCCGGCGATCTGGCCGAGGTCGTTGATGGCATTGGCTTCCGAGATGACCCAGCCGGAGGCCGGGTCGACCAGGGCGTTCACGTCGAGGAAGCTGCCGGCTTCGAACAGGAAGGCGTGCGGGTTGCCAAAGTCGCCGAACCAGCCGACCACCTGGCTCGCGTTATTGATACCGTAGGCAAAGCTGTTCGCGCCACCGCTCAGCGCGCCGATATCGGTGAGCACGCCGTCGTCCCACATGAAGGCGGTGCGCGGATACAGTTCAGGGCCGTTCGGGAACAGGTTGCCGAAGCCGACGACCTGGTCGTGGTCGTTGATGGCCGTTGCCTCGCTCCATGGCCCTGGGAACTGGGCGATCTCGGTCATG
>Ga0265798_10001463_pt1 | contig 36827 bp, 30 predicted proteins | sample P3T30metagenome_FD_192430 | JGI IMG/M metagenome (GOLD analysis project Ga0265798, IMG submission 192430) | Plant litter microbial communities from East Loma Ridge, Irvine, California - P3 T30 | ecosystem: Environmental > Terrestrial > Plant litter > Unclassified | place: USA: California...
CGTTGTCTTGCAAGTCGATGTTGCCGATGACAGCACCGCCGGACTCAGACACGCAGAAGATGCCGCGTCCGCCGCCGCGCGAGACTACTTTGTCGACTTTGATGTTCTCCGGGTATGTGCCGTCGGGATAGCGGCCGTTCTGATTTGCGAAGCGAAGAGTGGCGTAGCCGACTCCAGCGGCGACATTAGTGCCGTCAACGAGGCCTACTTGAGCGTCCCGAGTATTTTGGATGAGCAGACCGCATTCGCCGACGTCTTGGGCGATGACTTCGTTGATGGTCAGCCCGTCGATGTTCCATATCTCGACAGCGTGAGAGCCGGCGCCAGTCACGGTGATGCTGTCCATGGCGACATTGGCGTTAGGCGCGCCGTCGCGGTCGAAGCGGATGCCGAGTCCGTCGGTCAGGTCCATGGTGATCTGGCCAAGAGTGAGATCGCTGACACCAGAGAATTGCAGGCCGAAGTACGGAGTGCCGGTCATTGAGAGATAGGGGATCGAAACTCCTGTCTGGTCGATGGCACGAATGGCGCCACGGCCGCTGTTGAAGCCGACATCGATGGTGCCGCAGCCTTCGAATGTCTGGCCGTTTGAGAGGGAGATGGTGCTTGCCCCAATAGAACCAGAGGCCAAGACGGCGATTCGTTCACCAGATGCAACAGAAGCAAGACCGGCGTTGATGGCTTCGAGGTAGTTTGTACCAGAGTAGAGTTGTTCAGATCCTCTGACGGCGGTGAATGCGGTACCTTCCCCATCGACAACGACTTCGGGGCTTCCAGAGCCACACTGGGCGTTGGCAGCAGAAGCTAGCGCCAACGCTGACGCGAGAGTTGAAAGACGCAGCATGGTTTCGGCGATGTCTGTGGAATAAGTTTTATGAGCAAAGACCTGCACGATTTCCTTACCTGCTGAAAGACCAGGAAGGCCTTATATCATCTACGGCGCCCGCAGAGAGTTTGTCTCGCGCAGCGCTTGTCTGCAACGCTGTAACGCTGCCAGGACGGAGGCAGAACGCATCTGGCAGCTGCTCGTCCATCCGAAACTCGGTTCGCGAGCCCAAGAGCGATGGTTGTGTCACGCTGCATGCTTAGCCCGATGAATCAAAGGCGTTGTTGTACAGGATAGGTGGAAGCCGGTGGGAGCGTGAGTGTTTCGGTGGAATCGACCCCGACCTCTTGGCAATCAATCCGGAACTTGAGGCGGGCTTGGAAGGATTTGGCAGGAGGCATCGCGTATCCATTCTGCTCTTGCGCTTGCATCGCATTTGTACCATCTTTGAAAGAGGCAAAGATGACGGAGATCATTAGGGTTCTGCTCTTCTTCATGTTCACATGATTTTTGCGCTCTTCCGTCGTCCAAACTCTCACGGGATATCTTTTCCATCGAGATCGCCACTCGGTGTTCCAGGACGGACACGGAGCAAAGGCAATACGACAAGGTCTTGTTATCAAGCCGATGTATTGCTTTGCTGCACTTCGATATGGCTGCAACTACTGCGTCACCATCATTAGACAAGTGCCGTCTGTAACGTCTACTTTTCACGACCAACTCCGGTTCGAAGGATTGTATGACTACCGGTCTTCCTCGCAGCGATATGAGTGTGGTCGCGAGCTCCACTTCGCAAAAAGCTCTGATGGGCTCGCTTCTGGGCTCGCAATCCCGCTTAGCCATCACTACAGCTGTCGTTTCGAATGAGTTACCTGTAGGGAGACGTTATTACTGCCAGACTGCAGAGGCTGACTTTATCATCAACTAATCAACAACATGGGTGTCCGAAGGTGCACAGAAGCTGATACTGACGCTGTGGCAGGAGTCTGCGTGAGAGGTAAGCTAGCAGCGCACCAGAGTCTTCAACTCCTCATGACTGCACACATCACTAACGTGCATACAAAACTGCAGCATGCGCAGACGATCCATTGCTGGGCGACTTGCTGCATCCCTACAGGAAAGAATACCCAGAGGACTTCCTAGCATACTTCCGTAGACGTTTTCTCAAGAAGATCGGAAACACTGCAAGTCACCACGTTGTCTCCATAGAAGTAAAAGACAGCCAAGAAACCATCACCGGCTACGCAGAATGGGTTCGCCGACACGCTGGCGACGATAATCAGATGCTCTCTGAGGGCCCAACAGCCGGTAAAAGATGAGCCCAGGTGCGGTTCATTAGCCGAGGACAGTATCACTAACACTCAGACAGACGAACCCGAAAACCGCGCAGCCGACCCGACCAAAGCAGACATCTTCGAACGCGCGCATCCATTCACGGCCCACTACTGGTCCGGCACACGTGCGGAGAATTGGTCGTTGGATCTCCTTGTGGTTGATTCTGCTCACTGGCGAAAGGGATTCGGTCGCGAGCTCGTGCGCTACGGATGCAAGCTTGCCGACGAGGAAGCGATCTGCGCAAGTCTGGTCGCTTCCGAGGCTGGTGATCCCCTTTACGTTTCTTGTGGCTTCAAGCCTGTGGGTTGGTGTCAAGAGGGCGAGGGGAATCCTTTCAAGGGCTTGCCCGGTGGGCGTATCCTCTTCCGCGATCCTGTCGCGGCGTAGATCGGATGGCGGTTGTGACGGGCAATGGGAAGGGTCTATCGTCTTGTTCTCGAGACGGCGGTCTGTGGGAAATCGATGTATGCGATGATTACAGAGTTTCGCCTTGTCCCAGGACACAAGCTCCGTCCGCACTCCCTCGACACTTTATCATTACAGAACAAACCCATGGTCTCCGCAGATTTGCATACCTGTCTATTGCGTTGAGTCTCAGAGCTGAGCTGAATCAAGTGCGGGAGTTATGCCAGCATCTGCGCGACCGAAATGTTTCCGGTCTGCTGATCGGCAACACTTTGACATGTGTCATCTCCTTGACAGTTAGTCAGCAGGCATATCTCCGCACTTGCTGATGGGAGGTCTTTGCACTAAGCCTGGAGGCCGTTAGATGCAGTGAGAGGGCAGGTGGAAACGCCATGCGCGAGGCACAGTCCGTTACATGTGTACTCAGGCTGGATGGTGCAGATTGCTGACGGCTCGCGAACAAGAGTCGGTTCTGCAGTGTTGTGACTGCTGGCGTCGAGGGCCATGGTTGTGGCAGTCGGTCGCTCATGATCATTCATGCGGCACCTTGAATTCATCGAGATGTACAACCGGAGCTCCCCGCCTTGCTTGATGGATGGAAATGGAGAGATCAGATCGGCCTCCATGAATTTGAATCGGCAGTCGGAGCACTTGTATTCATCAGCCCAACCATCTTCGTTTCCCCACCTTCGCATCATCAGGTAGCAGAAGTCTTGGGTTGCGCTTGGGGTATAGTCAGCCGACGGACATCTGCTGTGTAATATGGTACCAGAGCTTACGAATCTCTCAGACAGAGCTTGTGGTGTCTGTCGATTATCCGATCGAACGTCGTCGCCGCAGGGTAATCCAGATCATCAATCGTGACGACAAAGTTGTCGCATGCAGACTCGACACTTTTTCTCGTCGAGGCCAATGAGTCAGAACATTTCTGTGTACAAATGGCCTCTAGGTTCTCCGAGGTCAGGTGGAGTTGGTGAGAATCATCTCCCTAGTGACGGATCACATTGAAGTCCAATGTTCAACGCGGCTTTGCAAGTGTCGCTCAATAGATCAAGGCTTGCTGGGTCGTACCAGAAGCCTTCGAGAAAGCTTTGTGCTCGGGCCGGAGGGATCAAGAATAAGATCATGCATGTACGCAGCAGATGTAGCATATCGTCAGGTGGTTCGGAAAGTCTATTTCTCCCGAGGGGATTAGTGGGAGTTGGGAAAGATCTGGCCTCTAAAATGTCGCTGTCGAACAAAAGATGCGCGTTGATTCTTCCCAGGGTCCAGAGATGTACTTGTCGACATTACCGCATGTCGAGACAATGTGATCCACCGAAGAAGTCGGTAGGCGACAACTCGTGACGCAACGAACGTAGAAGGTGGCGGTGCATCCATCGTACCGAGCTATCAGTGTTGTGGATGCTGTTGAGCGCTCCCGTCGGGATGGATCAGGGGTTGGGTGATGAAAATTGTGCACAGTGGAGTGGCGCAAAGTCGCACCGGTAGACTCCGAGGTGAAGCTGAAGATCCAGGCTTGGTGAGACGTTGACTGACTTATTTTACTGTAGCAAGCCAAGGCCGCGGACGAACCCGCTCGACCTATACTGGTATAAAACTGCATCTTCCGTCCGCCCCTGAAAGTGAGTACAAGGTCAGTATGAACATTCCACAACAGCGCTGCTTGTGGCTGGCCTCCTAAGAGCTGGCTCGAATACCCCTCTCACACAGGCTTCAGTATCCTTTTTTAGCCGCTGGACCTCGCCTTCGCTGTACATCAGATGTGATTCGCAGCATATTAGCTGAGTTCCCCAGTCCATTCTGGCATCCCATTCAGTGGGTGCAGGTCGTGCATTATGCCCCCATAACAGTGACCACCGCCCTCAGGTGATGCCATGACACCGTACAGCTCCGCCAGACCGACGATGGACACGTCTCCGACCCCACGGTAGGTTTCATTGGCCTTCACCTCTGCTGGTCGACGCCAAGTGCCGTCAATCGCACGCACCGTCAAGCTTCCGAAACGTTCCAAGTCATCTTTCGGCTCGCCAAAGGTGAGATCAGCAAGCTTAAAGATTGCTGCTTCATCCAGGGCCAGACATATGTTCTCGCTCGGGTTGTGCATCGTAGACAGAAGCGCCCTCGGATCATTTTCTTCCTCATCCCTCGGCGTGAAGTCCAGGCCCTTCATCCATGCGCGAAACTCTTCTCGAACGCGGTCATCGGAAGCATTCTCTAGTGACTCGTCTTCGATAACGTCCAGCTTGAAGCGTTTGAGAACCTCTTGTCGGTAGTCAGGCCGGCTGATGGCTTGTTGGCAAGCCACTTCTTGGGCTTGGGTCCAATTGTCGAGGGCTCGAGAAAGCCTCTCCCGCGCTGCCGGAGAATACGATGTTACGAAGACGCGGAATCCCCAGGTCGGATCGTTGGTGGGCTCTAGATCTTCGTCGTGGCGGCACCTGTGCGCAAATTCCTCTGTATCCTCGAGCAAAACGTGATACCAGGAGCCACTCGTTAACCGCATATCATCTTCGGATCGTTCGATGTCTTTTGCCGGCCGTACTCGTGACCTGATGTCTGGTGCTGCACCGGAACCAATAGATCGTACTGTCGCGAATAGCTTTGTTTCGGGTACCAAAAGCGAATCCGGGGCGGGAGGTGTCACTGGACGAAATGGTATTGCCGCAAGTCCGCGACCATCTCCTCTTCCTCTTCCTGTCATGGTGAATGTTGTGTTGTTTCAAGTCGATGTAGAAGTCGAGTAGGAAATCGGAAGAGATATGACTTAGATGCCATCTCCATTACGCCAAGACGTTAGGTCCAGGCAGACGCGCCTAGTAGTGTATTCTTTTGACGCGATCAAGCATTCAGGCAGACGCGGCTAGTGATGTAATCATTTGACAAGCCAATGAATAAGTATGGCAAAGTGGATGTCAGTGGACTCTTGGAATTAGCAATGTACGTCTCGGGAGGTAGAAAGTGTCATCGTTGTTTTCAGCCAAGGAAACCCCTTCAGCGCCAGTGACGGGAGTTATCAGGTCCGGGGGTGTGATTCGTTCGAAAATATGGCGGTGACAATTGAGAAGACGCAATGCTTACCAATGAGATACACGGCTTCTGAGGACGTTGAATTGTATTACTGGCACGCTGATACCCGAGCCCTTCTACAGGGAACGCTGCTCCATAGCCGCCTGGATGTGGCTTTGCGGCTGTCTACTCCAACTTACGCCATCGCTCATACTTCAGTAGCAGCTCAATCCCCAGCATCAGAAACCTCCTCAACAGAAGCGGGCTTGTAGTTGCCCGGAAACTCCGACCACTCCTCGCCCTCCCAACTGACGGGAGCAAGCGCCGGTCTCCTCTTAAGATCCCACGAAAACCTCTGCTGGCCTATAATGCGCTCTTCATACCTCTCCTCCGCTGCGATGGTGCTTCTTATGGCGCTGGTAGGAAAGCGCTCGTTGGAGAGCGCGCTTTCGGACAAGTGAGTCTGACTGGGTAACACCAGTGGCGCGGCCGCGTCATTCACATTCCGACTTCCATAGAAGTTGCTGTAGCGGGTGCAGGTACACCATCCCAAGCATAAGCAGAGCTTGAGCGTACGTCTTTTAGACTCGAAGTCAAGTCGGCGCAGCTCGGGATCGACTGGCTCAGGTGTCTGCTCCAGTTCGGAGAGCGATGAGTCGGAGCCTTGATCACTTGAAGAAGAGTCTGGGTCACTGGCGGGGTTGTGGTTGTTACGGTGGTTGATAGGAACGCGAACGAAAGCGCCCATGGGAGCAAGCCTTACGCGGTTTGGTTGGCGTAGGACAATCGTGTCGGCATCAGAGTCTGAGGTGTCAGAGCGAACCACAAGGTCATCGGAGTCATCCTGAGAGTCTGCGACCTCCTCTTCGCTTAATGGGGCAGCTTCGTCAGAGTCCTCTTGCGAGTCTGCTAACTCGAAGTCGCTTGATGGATCAGAGTAGTCGGCAGCGTTGTCATACAGGTCATCAGAGCTAGCTTGCGAGTCTGCTGTCTCCTGGTCGCTTGATAAAGCAGCTTCGCTGACACTATTAACTGGGTCGACGGGCTCTGTGCGCGGGCCTGCTACTTCTACTTCGGTCCATGGAATGACATGGTTGGCAGTGTCATCGAGGCCGTCAGAGCCGGCTTGTGACTCTGCCATCTCCTCGTCACTTGATTGGGTGGCGTCTTTGTTGGTATTCTCTAGCTCGTCAGAGTCGACTTGTGAGTCTCCTACCTCCACCTTGATCGATGGAGCGGCGTCATTGATAGAGTTGTCTAGGTCATCAGAGCCGGCTTGCGAGTCTGCGATCTCCACATCGCTCGACGAGGTGGCGCGATCAGTCACATCCTGAAGTGCGGAAGTGAGGCGTGCAATGAAGTTGGGGTCGTCAGCGCCATTGTCGGAGCGGGAAGGCGGGTCGGCAGACCAGGGATTGTACTCAAGAGGCGAGGGGAAATCTTTCCCGTCGTGGATGTAGTCGCCGTCGTGAATGTAGTCGCCTTCGTGGTCTGGTCCGTCGTCCTCGCTCGCCTCATTACTGCCGTCCTCGTCATGTGCTCCATCTTCCTCACTCACCTCCTCGCTGTCGTCGTCTCGGCCTGCTTCATCTTCCATACTTGCCTCGTAGCCTTCCATACCGCCGTGCACGGGGAAGAGCTCTCCCTCGGGAGTCGTGTCGTAGAACACCTGCGAACCGATCTGCACCTCTCGTCCGTGAAGGGAGGCGCGAAATGCTACACGTCTCGCCTCGCGGGCGTCCGCATCGGTTTCTGGACTGTCTCTGTTACTGCCACTGCCAGTGCCGCCGCTCCTGCCACCCACCACGTCGCCACTGCTCTGCTCGCCTGGGAGGGTATACTGCTCACCTGGTGAAAATGGATCTTTCGAGTCGTCAGAGGCTGGCTGCGACATCTTGTTTGCGATTGCCGAGGGCGAATTGTATGATGTTGCTACGGAGTGGCGTTTTTGTTGTCGCGCTAGAAAAGTCGCGCTTTTTGCAGAGGTGGTCGAAAATTGGTGTAACACAGCGCGCGCGTCCGTTTGCGCGGACAGTTTCCAATGACGTCGTCCCATGCGATGAAGTGAGACTCTGTGCTTTTGAAGCAGAGTGAATGCATTTCTTTGTCGTTGCTTGTAGTGGACAGGCAGACCTGTCTTGCAGAGCCTCCTTCACGCAATCACCAGTCCTACACAATCCGCTGCGGCACTGGTGGTTGCCAGCCAAGAAGACAGCAACGGGTGTGCCGTGGCGACGTCTTTGAAGGTGGTGTCGTCCTCGGTGCCAGGCACATCGTAGAGCCATATACCATCGTTTCCGAAGTAGGCCGGATCGAACAGCTTCTGCATCTGCAACTCGTCCTGCGCTTTCTTGAACAGCTCTTCAGGCTCCATGGTCTCTTCCACGCCCTTCTGTGGGATCTTCAAACCAGCAGATTGCGCCTTGTCCACAGCTTTGCATACACCCTCCAATACACCCAAGCACCAACCCGCCTTCAGGCCGATCTCAGCACCCAGGCTGTATCCCTCGTCGAAACCAGCTTGGATGAATTTTTCTTTGCTCTCTGCGACGCCTTCCCGGTATCCCTCTGTCACATGTCTACTCCTCAAGCGTGGGATGTCTGAGACTTCGCTGGTGTTTCCTCGCTCTGCGGCACGCTCGTCACCATGGCTTCCTTCTAGTGTTGGCGAGGTGGGAGCAGATCCAAAGATGTCGTCAAACAGATCGTTCGTGTGGTCTGGCTGGTCTTCGTGCATGGCTGGTGCTTCTATGGTGATCTCGTGCTCGACGAAAGAGGGAACTTCACGCAGCATGTCTCCTGCGCTCCAAGAATGGACTGAGTATGGTTGGCTAGAACCGACGGTCGGATTAATTGTTGGAACGACTGGCTAGGTCGATAGGAATCTGAGCAGTGGTGAGGTTCGCGCTCGCTGTGAATAATCATGGTAGTCCGGCTGAAAATCCACGAAGTCAAACGCCGATTTCCGACACCAACCCTAACCCTCCGCCACGGCCAAGACACATCAGAGCATGCTATGGCTACATCGATCTTGAATCAGTCGCTTAAACGTTCACTCGAGAAGACGAGTACAGTCAATAGTGGCTAACGTCTTTACCAATTGAGATTTAGTGAATTGGATCGGTCGAGTCATTGATTGCGAATAAGCTAAAAGACAACGAGGGTCGATGAGCATGGATGTCATTTCACATGCAACAAAACGCAGTAATGACTATTGAGAGAAAATCTCCTATCAAAATTTCCGGTGTAGCAGACCTTTCTCAGTATTGCCGCTTCTCGACGTCAATCATGCAAATTCATCTCATGGCACCGACGACATATGGTGCAATGAGCCCACACGTGGTTGGGCAACCATTTTTGCTCACAGAAAGAGAACTTCCACACGTCTTGGATACCATCGCCTTCGCCATGTCGAAACTTGACCACCGCACGTAGTCAAGTTTCGACATGCTTTTCGATTGGCGTACCCACTCCACAAATTGGCCTTCCAAGCGCGCTGCAGGAAGCTTCTCTATCAGCCTCATTTCTGTGCTCGAGATAAGCCTGAAGCGAGGCCTATCTGGTCCCTGCTCGCACGAGGACATTGCCCTAGAAAATGCAAAAACCACTTGAACACAAACTCACCGTTTGGTTCGCGGTAGTTTGTATAGCCATACCATTGGCGAGTGGGAGAATCAATTTGCGCATAACGTGTCGTTTGCGGGCCTGCAGCTTAGATGACCTGGACATCTATATTGAGAGGAGGCGGACTCGCAGCAGTGATACACAGTCGCCAGAATGGAGGCTCATATCTGGGAGGGTTTCGTGACATCGTGATGTGAGTGTCAGTATCAGCTTTTCGAGGTGGCGTAACAAAATTGCCTCTCATCAGGCCAGTCGCATGGAGTTTCAGAATACACCATCAAAGCAGCAAACCATCGTGGATCCTCATGTAGTCATCGCCATGGCGTCCGTCGTATAGGGCACCTACGTCGAGTCTGATGAATACCGGGCCTTCTCGCACACATGTTCCTTGATCTTCAATGGGAGTGAGACGCAGTGGCTCGGTATGCCTTTGAAACGTGTTCAGGAGAGGTTCCGAATGAATATCGTCCGGATAGTCAAATGTCTGTATGTCTGTCCGTACACACGTGTGTACAGACAGATGTACATCCGCCTGTGCAGTATATCTGCTTTCCTCTCCAGATGAAAATGAATCCTGCGGAAGCGGTAGTTCTTATGGGCACGATGTGTCAAGGGAATTGTGCAGCCGAATGCAAGAATGATTTTGTAACTGGTTCTGAGAACCAGTTTTGTAACCGGTTACAGTTGTAACTGCTAATGTTGAGTCCATGGCCAAAACTCGGCTTGCGGGGAAAAGACTCGGAAACACGACTTCACGTCTTTAACACGTCGTAGAAGAGGTTACAATCGAGTGTCAGGTACATGTATGTAATCACACATGAATGACAGCATGTCCGAAGTCCACACTATCTAACCAGAGAAATGGTTCGACGTCTCTACGGCGAGGCGAACGAATGGGTCCGTCCGAGCAAACGCGTGCCATGTTCAAACGGAGTTAAACCACTTCAGAAGGTGAAGTGAAGACAGCATTGCTCCAAATCAGTCGTCATTTCTTGCAGAGGCAGAAGCCGCATAAGACGCTTTCGTTTGCCCTCCGCTGAGTAGAAGACCGACGTGTCAGCTAAACTTCGCAACATCCTCCTACTCGATCCTACCCACTAACCGACTCCATCATGGAGTCTGAACAAGCACCAGCACCAGCGCCAGCGCCAGCACCAGCACCAGCACCAGCTATAGCTGATGCTGTCGCTCCGCTGCTGTTGCCGTCAGATTCGACGCAGAGTCCCCCATTGCTGTACAAGACGTACGTCAACGAGCCCACTTTCTCCGACTTGATCATCAAACTCAGCGACAGATCGGTGTACGTACATCGCATCGTTCTGTGTCGTGCAGCTGAGTACTTTTCCATGCTCTTGACCAGAGATTCTCAGGTACGCAATTCCCGTACTCATGCAAGTCCACAATCTCGTATTTTGTACTAACATGGGACCAGGAGAGCAGTTCTAACGAGGTCGGGCTCTGCGAGGATAATCCGGAAGCCGTCATGGCCCTTCTACGCTATCTGTACGGTCTACCATACCAAGGGGATCATCCTGAGTGGTACGATGGACTCAGCCTTCTGCCTCATGCGTTTGTATACACAGTGTCCGAGAAATACCAGATCAAGGAACTGCAGGCTGCAGCGTGTGCAAAAATGAGCGACATTATCTGCATCAACAAGCAAAACAGTATGCGCTTGCTGGAATCTTCAAACCTTCTCGATGCCATTCGGACAATGATCGCTGGAACCCCGAGGAGCGACGAACTTGGCCGCGAGCTTCTGGTCCAACACTGTGTGGATGAGATGTGCTGTTTTGTCAAGAACGAGAACTTCATGGCTACCGTTGCAGAGCTTCCAGAGTTGAGTGCTGAGCTTCTCGGTCGTCATTATGCCGGGCTAGACCCTAGCGATGACGGAACATATGACTCTGGCGAAGAAGACCAGTCGGAGTACTGCGAAAATTGCCAGGAGATAACAAAGGTGGTCTGTTCGTGCTGTGGAACCTGAGAGGCTTGTCTGTTCGAAAGCCGGTATGGTTCAGTGGTTTTGCTAGTCTATGGACAAGCAGTGAGTGCACGCGTACAGATCGACTGTCCCAGATGGTGCAAAGCAGTTGAGTTCAGAAGATGACGTATTGCAGAAAACAACCGCTCCCAAGAAACCCTTTCTCAGACATACGTGATCAGGTGACAGCGGTGTGTCTTGATCTTCCAGATCTTGCATGTTCCTCGTGTCTTCCACTTTCACTTTTGAGATGTACGTTTGTTCATCTCCGGTGAGTTTAAACCCGGAACTGTGGGTCGTGAGCCTGTGAATGCTGAACGTCACTCGCAGCGGCAGCGGCAGAACCCAAGACTAGCGCTAGCGTCATGCGTCTTTTCTCACTTGATCCCAGCGATCGCTCCATCTCAACAAACGACGCCGCCTCTCAATCTATTCACTCATCGCCAAACCTTTGGCGCTTGCAGAAGACTCACTCTTCGGCCGACACAACACAGATCGCACAATCACCAAGCTACAATGGCGCCCAAGATACCACAAGTGAGCCAGGGGACAATTGATCAAAAGAAGAAATCACGCGCGATCATCGCAGCGCTCTATCCTCAGTTCGAGGAGAATGAAACACTGCAAACCACGTGCTTGTCGAGAGATGCTTTGATCCACATGGACAAATTATGCACTGAGATACAGCAGCGACACAGCGAACAGTCACTGGAGGATCAATGGTCGCATGTCGTCAACTTCTTGAACGACGCTCTTTTGAAGCGGATTGAGAGCAGGGCCGGTGCAGGAGAGCTTCCGGCCGCCATCCCGACTGCCATGTACAGCCTCAAATCCGACGATTCTCGCGACGCGCACAAATCCGCCAAGCTACACACTGTGAACTTAGCCAGCCTTTTCGCCACTGCAAGAGAACTAGACTTGGTCGAGAACAGCCATGGTATCTTGGTGCAGCGCCGCGCCACACCGCCGCTCGAGAAGGCAAAACCTGTCCGCAATACGTCCTCTAATTCGTCTACTACGAACTAGAGGCTTCCCCAGCGCGGCGGAGACGTACCATCCCGCCTCTCGTCAACTCCTTCGGGTCGCATCGCAGTTCTTGAGAGTCAGCGGAAAAATCATCTCAACGTTCCGAGATACTCAGATCTCACTATCATACTGAGCGACCGACGTGTACACGTGCACCGAGTCGTATTGTGCAGTGCTTCGGCACATTTTGACTCGCTTCTTGAAGACAGTCACCCGGTATGTTGAACCCAGCGGCACTGTTTGACCTAGCTGACCAAAGATAAAGGGAATGCAATTTCAATTGAACGAAGACAACCCAGAAGCTGTGATGGTCGTGCTGCGTCGCATGTACGACATCCCGTACGATCAAGTTGTAAACCAAGACTTCCGACTCCTGCAACATCACGCTTTGGTGCTTGTGCTCGCTGGCAAATACCGGCACCAAGTACTTGAGGTGGAAGCTGGGGAGATCATGAGAACCATGATCAATTCGTACGCCTGTACCTTGCAGGACTTCACCCAAAGCCTACGTATCGTGTTCGCTGCCGCAACTCGAAGTACCACGGTAACCGCTTGCTTGGTGACAGCATGCGTCGCTAATTTACGTCTGCTGAAGCGAAATGCCGGGTTTCTGTCGTTACTACAGGAGTTCCCTGAGCTGGGATTCGAGATCCTCAGGCACCAGGATCTTGAGGACATTCTTCCTGAAGCTGGGGAATGGGAAGGTGAGTGATACGGTGGTATATAGGGCTGCTCTGTCTGGTCGTGGAAGTATTTTGGCCGGCACATGAATCATGATGTGTCCATCGTCCGGGAAGTCAAGGGGATCGGTGTTTTTTGCTTTTGGGAGCTGCATCAACAGATTAGTAGGAATTGCGGATCGAGTACGATAGGGCTCTCGGGCGATTGCAGAGTGGAACTTGCGCACAACATCCCAAAAAGGGGAATCTCAGTAAGTTCTTATGCCTGACACCATGACTAAGGTCGCGAGATAACTGTAGAAGTAGCAAATGAAGCGAAGCCTCGAAGATTAGAGTGAAGACTTATAAGCGTGCTCACTTCAAGAGTTGGCGACACTGCAAACGCCGTGCGGAGATCCTTCACTTCACTCACTTGCAGCAGCCAAAGCGGGCCCACTTCCGCTGGCGCAATGCGTCATGTTACGTGGGAAGAACACATGCAGCTCCCGTCTTCAGCTTCGCAAACAAAACACTTTTCACGCCACTCACAAACATTCGAGCTTACCACCCACGGCGACCGCAATCACTACACGCGCCCATCAATGGCGCCCTCAACGCCCATCGTGGCCCGCAGCCGCGATATGGTCAACTCGCACTTCGACGACCAGACCTTCTCTGACCTCGAAATCAAGCTAAGCGACCGAGTCGTGCACGTCCACCGTGTGGTGCTTTGCCGAGGGTCGGAGTACTTCACTTCGCTTCCCACCGGCAGCTTCAGGGTAGGCTAGCACTCGCGACTAATCATCCGACAAAAGCTGATCATAGACTTAGGAAAGCAAATCGAAACAGCTTGAGCTCTGCGAAGACGATCCCGAAGCCATGATGATCCAACTGCGCTACCTCTACGCACTCCCGTATCTTGCTATCAAGCCCGATGACGTTAAGAAGTCGTGCCTGCAAATCCATACGCAGGTTTATGTCGTAGCCGAGAAGTATCTGGTTGAGAGACTTCGAAACGAAGCCTACGCGAACATCCGGACCATAGCAGGACCGACTGGTGTGAACGACTACGACTTTGCGGACTTCACTGTCACTCTCCGAGCGATCTTCACTGCCACACCGCCCGACAGTCCCGTCCGGGTTCTCATCATGCAAGCCTGCATCGCCAATCTACACAAGTTGAACGAAGATAAGAGTTTCGTAGCCCTTGTGCTCGAGGCACCAGACTTAGCTGTGGCGATCATCAAACACACCGACTTAACAGAACATTGGCTGTGCGCAGATGGACACAAGTGTGGCGGGTTACCGGCCTGTCCCAACTGTGCCAATGGCAAATCGGGGCTCGTCGCTCCGTTCGAGCAGTCAGTTTTGCAGGAGTATCGCAGCCAAAGGAAATGCTCATGCCCGGTTTGCAAGCACCTTTCCGCACCAATTTGTTCGGACTGTGGCGGATGGATCAAATGGTCAGGCAGACTCCCGACAAGGGAGTCTAGATACGATAGACGAGTGAAAGTGTAAAGGAGCTCTGAGTATGACGGACGGAGCAAACGTGTGAGTGACAGCGGAAAGCCAGTATTCAACCAGTAATAATGAAGATTCTCTTCAAGACTCCAGCAACTATTTTTCTTCAATCGCCACCTCTCACAGTCCCGGAGTTGCGGGTGTTCAGCTTGTGACATTCACTTACAGCAGCGGCGGGATGACCCACAACGTGCATTAGCGTCGTTTGCCATGCTGCGTAACCTTAGCAGACTCATTCCATCGACAACTCAAACGTGATCTCCTCGAACCACTTGTCAAACATCAATCTTCCATCGAATGCGACAACGACTGGCAATTCCTCTCAGCGATGGCAACCCCGAACCTGGACCTCTACAATTCCTACTTCGACTACCCGACGCTCTCAGATCTCACGCTCAAGCTCAGCGAACGGACCGTGCACGCTCATCGTATCGTGCTCTGTCATACGTCTGAGTACTTCACATCGCTCCTCGCAGGGAAGTTCCGGGTGAATTCGATCCACCAATTCTCGACATTCTGGCACTTAAGCTAATATTGACCTCAGGAAAGCGCCTCGAAGGAAGTGGAGCTCCATGAAGATAACCCAAAAGCGATGATGGTGCTACTGCGCTACCTCTACGGAAATTCATACCCAACAACAGATTGCTACGATGAGAGTTCCATTGGAACCAGCCTGCAAGACCATGCGCAGATCTTTGTCGTGGCCGACAAATATCAGATTCCCAAACTACGCGATGAAGCCTTGGAGAACATGAAAGGAATAGGGTTTAATGAAGAAACATTCGTGCCTGCCCTTCGAATGATCTTCAACGCCACTACACCAAACAGCATCGCTAGGAAGCTCATGACGGATGCTTGTGTTGATCAACTTTACGATCTGAGACTCCAGGACGCTTTCATGGCTCTACTACCAGAGCTCCCAGAATTGGCCGTTGAAATCGTCAGGCACCCTCACCTCACGTACCGGCTGGGAAATGGTTTTGCCATGGGTGTGAATATGATACAGCGGGTTGCGGTGTAGTACCAATGAGCGAGTGCCATTGTGGGTTGTATGATGAATTCGAAAAGTCGTTCGCATGGGAGCACCGCTACAGAGACGAATGGCCGTGCCCAAGATATTCCCGAGAGATCAAACCCTGCTGCTCTGTCTGTAAACTTGAGATCTCCTGGGAAGAGCCTTCATCATAATGAAGAGGACAAGAGTGCTTTCAGCCGGAAGGGTCAGCAGAACATCGGGCCACACACGACACCCATCAGCAAATTTGATGCCTCGACCAGCGAGAGTGGACATGCAACGTACCCAGCTTCCTACTCTGCACTATCGCGGCGCCACGCTCAGCGCTGAGACCTAATTCATTGAACTTCTTTCCTTCGACTATCGTACCGAGTGGCTCCTCCGCGGGCGAAGAAGACCCATGGATTAGCTCAAGCAGAAAAACAGTCGAAATAGATATGGAGAACAAAGTCAAGAAACCTTCGTTTGAACGTACTTGTGTACATTCCTGTGTCTTTGTCTGGCCCTCATCTTCACCTCTCTCACGTCGGTGACATATCACGCATCAACTCCTCAAAGAAGAAAGCTCCCTAATTGAGCATTACTATGTCTGTCATTGAGGAGCTGAGCGTGTGATGATCCTCTTTGCGACAAAGGCGAAGAGAAGTTTCTTGATTCTTGGGAACTCTCGCAATACAGATATGCCGACTTTCCTCTTCAATCTCATGGGTAAGTTACCAACCATCACGGCCCACGCCAACCTGCGTAGACAAAGCTGAAACGAGAAGCCAACGTCTATTTTTCACCCCTGATACCTCCAGGTAGCAGCTTGCGAGGACCTTTGACGTTCTCATTTGCCAAACCCTGCGGCACTTTGAAAGCACACTGGTTGGCTTTAGATCGGTCGATGATCTCGAACAATGGGCAGTCAGAAATTCTGATAGGACCATTCTTGTTGCATGTCTTGATCGCGTCTTGTAGGAATTTCGGATCCCAACCCGTCACAAAATCACCGTGGTAGCCAAATCCTAGGTACTCACTGTTAGCTCCAATAGACGGTAACACATCAGTGGTTAATTCCCTCACCTGTAGAATCGCCATTGGCAAGGACGAATCGACCATTTCGCGATGTGAATGCTCCTGTGTTCCAAATGACTTGGTACAAAAGTGTAGGAAGTCGTACGTTGAAGCCTTTAGGGCAAGTACCACCAGTGATGTAAGCCGGAAAGGCCACATGACTGGCGTGGTTCTTGCTGTCAAGGTCTTTGCCGTTCCAGCATGAGGGAAACGCTAGCTCAATGCGAACACCATCCCGGCAATTATCATCAAGGAATGCTTTATCTGGAAGGTAATGACGGGATAGGGACGCCTCTGAAGCCTCTAGATAGTTCAGGCACTGGAACCCAATAGCGCGTTGGGCTAGGATGTTCTGGGTGTTCTGTTTCAACGACTCCCATTGCGATTTAGGTGGGTCGGGCTCTTTGTAATTTCCAGCCGTGTAGCTCCGGCGAGAGTTGTCTCCAGAAATCATTCGAAAGTCCTTGGGAAAGGCAGTAACGCTGTCGCCTTCGAGAAGGTAGTAGCTGTGTAGGCATTAGTTGCTACTCCCTGGAGTCAGACACTTGTCTGCAAACATATCACTCACGACTGGAGCCCGTTAACTTGCTCAACCAACTCATATTCACCAGTGCTTGCATCCTCAAAATAAAGGGCAGGATGCCAGTATGCAGACTTGTCTTGTGTAACTAGGCACGAGGTACAGCTGCCAGCCAGAAGGTCGTTTGTTGAGGACGTTTGAGAGAAACCTAGAAGGCATGATTATGAGTACACTATGGATCAGAGCGACAGAAGAGCTGGGTGGTTGGGCTTACCTGAGGATCCGTGAACGGCATGAGCGTGCGAGGAAATCCCGCCAGGGCTCACGATTGGGTCCAATCGCGCAAGACCAGTACGCCCTGGGCATTCCATAAGCCAACTGGCATAGGCGGGACCAATGGTCAATGAAGCAACTGAGGCAAAAAGCAGCTTCATCACGGCTTGTAGGGTAGTACCAGGTTTGGTAAGAAAAGTGAGACGTCGGATTTGAAGGCAGGAAGGGTGAGCAGATATAGCAAGAAATGAAAGATGTTCGATGTGAAGGCGAGAATAGTGAGCAGATATAGTATTGGTGGTCCTGTATAGAGGTACATCTGTCTCCGGGATAGCGCTCCCATAATCTATCTACATTTTAGGAATACATTGCTCAATCTAATCCAAGGGTCTCGAACACAATAGTAGTAAAGAAGTCGATATAAACAAGAGGATGAACAGCGAATCAATACAAAAGTAGTCATGCAGAGGGCGGCAGGAACAAGTAGACGAGGACCTAGACTACTAACATCATATCGCTAGCACCCTCGGTAGTGACTAGTTTTTCGAGGCAAGGAGTAAACCTCCCACAATTAGGCAGGGATAAGTACATCTCGGGACCGAAGAGCCTATATCCTGAATCCTCCTAGCAATAGACATACTTTTACGATATAGACTGAACCTCCCAACACATCAATAACTAGGTGCTCAAAAAGTTAGGCTATGCTTGGAGTACCTCTACCAACGGCAAACCAACATCAATAGTACCGCAAGACCTGAGTGTTCGGCTAACATGGCTTGTGACGCACAGGGATGAAGCGATGCTTCTAGTCCGGACTATTGCCTCGCGTAGCACATTCGCGGCTCGGGGGTCGCTTCACAAATTACATGCGTGAGGGCCCGGACAGAGTTGTTGTCACTAGTGAAGCAGTCGCTCAGGGTTTGTTGTAAGGGTGAGGCTGGTTTGGTCGGACACCACATGCTTGTCATTGTTGTACCCTTCGGACGTGGAAGCTGTGATATGTACACTGTGTCTCCATCTGCCTTTTGTGCATGCTGCCTAGGTACCTGCCATGCATGCTACCTTCCCGCAGCCGAGAAATCGCAAATCTCAGGTATGACCTCAAAGACTCGTGAGTGCCATTGAGATACTTACAAACACGTCGCCTGCTACCAAAGACCATTTCCGTGCTTCACATGAGGTTGCGAGGGATTGGAAGTCTTCGGTACTAATGGCAAGGATTCGTGCGTACCATTGAGATACCTACGAACGATCCGGTTGCTATTGAACACCATAATCTTACTCTCATCGTTCAACACTCGCTTTTTTTCGGTACTAAGAGTCCGATACCATTCTCCAGTTCTCCATTACTCAACCATACCACTCATCCAGCTTGCTCAGACCTTTCATCGCGTCGGACTCTTCGATCTGGATGAAGACCTATGATGTAACTCAATGTTAGCAATCGACTTTCAAGTCATGGTAAAGATGTAACGCTGGAACCCTACCTGTTCGCCCTCGATGGCTTCGTCTGCGTCCGCATCGGCGTCCACGTCTGTCAAATCCATCTGTTCCGCGCCGCTCACAGCAGTCTCTGGAGGACGCAGGGCGGGCACCCCCGGGGCGACTGGCGTCTGGTACTCGCCCGAAGACTCTGCCGGCAAAGCATCGATCGCCGCCAAGCCTTTGGCGAGGGCTTCGTGGTCTTCGTCGTCGAACGCGCTAGATTCGGCCAGGACCTTGCTTGCCAAGTGAGTCTCCGGGGGCGAGACTTCGTCGGTGTCCGCGGCCAGTAAGAGCGAAGCGTTGTTGTCATTGTTTTGGCACGCGGGTGTCGTTGAGCTGGCTGCCTCAGTAGTGGAGCGGTCGGTGATGCAGGAGTCTTTGCGTTCCTGCTCGGAATCTGGAGTGAGCAGCCCGGTATTCACCAGCGTAGCACCCTTCGCCTCCTCTGTCTGCAGCCTAGGCAGCCTAGTCGAGATAGAGGGCAGAATTTGAAGAGGCTCAAGCAAGTTCCCATCCTCCTCAAACTTGGTAATCGTCTTCACCTTCTGCTTCCCAGCAAAGTGAGTCGTCGGCGCAGTCGTAGAAACCGTAAAAGCATCATCTCGCTTCTTAGCAATAATGCCCAACTCCCTCTGGAACAGCCAGGGGAAAGAGATGAGCGGCATCGTCTCTGTATGCCTGAAACGCTGTGGCACGTACTCACCAGCAACCAAGATCCTGGCATTACACTCTGCGTTCGCGGCTGCGACTTCCTGCGCGGTAACGATGTACATGGCCGCAACCCACAGCTTCAAGTTCTCCCACTCGCGCTCCCTGGAAGTCGTGCCCGCGGCTTCGTAGCACATGTCCTGGAACTGCGTCTTGAGAGCAGCAACAGCCTCGCCGAGCTCTTCCTGGATCTTGTAGTCGCGGTTCTCGTGGTTGTGCTCCAGGATGAAAGTGGTCCAGACTTCGAATTCGGTCCGGATGCCGTGCTGGGCCATGAGTCTGCGGAGGGATTCGTCGTACAGGCGTTTGGTTTCCTTGACTTTATCGAGCAGGGCCTGATCATTGACTTCGTAAGCCTCGAGAACGCGGCTGTCGAAAGGAAGTTCCCAAGCGGGTTCGAACGGAACCCTGTCTACTTCGTCGTAGAGCTGGCCGAGGACCTTCTTGGATTTGTAGCTGCGGTGTTTCTCTTTTTCCGCCCAGTGGGGATACCTCTTGATCTTCAAGTCTTTAGGCATCTCAGCTGGTACACCTGTCTTTGCGTAATCGACGGCCATGCTGTGCAGAGCGGCGAGCTGGAGGCACTTGTCGTGCTTGACGCCGTCGTCTTCCTTGTCGGCCCAGTAGCGGTGGGCGGTGGCGATACGGCCGAGGTTGTCGTTCTTCATGTGGGTTACGAAGAAGGACGTCATGGCGTCGACCGTTACTGGGCCGTCGCTGATGATTGGGGGCGGAGCGGTGTAGTCCATTGGGGAGTGGTTCCACTCGTCGGGAAGAAGATCAGGATCCCACATGACGAGGTAGTCGTCGCCGTCCAGGTCACCGCCGGAGCACATACTGGCAATATCTCGGTCGCCGGTCGAGGGAAGCAGGACGCAGTTGCGCATGTGTCGTAGCTGGGGAAGATCAACCGCACGAACCACTCGCGTGTCACCGGGGTGAAGCGAAGGGTTTCTGGCGAGCGTGCACACTCCTTGGACGACTTTGAAGCCCTCGTTTTGTGAGTCAGTGATTTGCAAGAAAATCTCAGGCAGCAAATTCACGTCGTGAGTGAAGTCCGATGATGGGTTGGAGTTGTTGTGACCCTTCAGGATGCCAGTCTCGTCAACACAGCCCAGTACGAAAGCACCTTTCTCGACGAAGATCTTGGCTTTCTCCTTTAGGTACTTGATGCTCCACGCCCTCCACAAGCGCAGACAAGACATGAAGAAAGGGTCGCTGGTTGCCATGAAACCGTCTACAATCATACTGGCCAGCTGCACGGTCGACTGGTTCAGGTCAATGTTCCGCAGCAACATGTCCGTTGCTACAGTCTGGTCCGACATCGCGCTTTCGAGCCTGGAAAGCATGTTGCGGACCATCCTCACGAACACTTCGTCAGGCACGCCCAGCGCAGAGAGAACCAGCACGATCTGTTGGTTGAGATATGCGGTGGCGAACTGCGAAATGCGGCAGATCTCCAATCCCTTGTATGCTGCAGGGAACTTTTCCTGGCTAGGGCGTACTTCGATGAGCGAGCCTTTTTTAAGGCTCAAGTCGACAGAGAGAACCCCCTTGAGACCTCCGAGACGGAATTGGAAGACCGAAGGGCAGTCATCTGCGAAGCTTGACAGTCCTATCTCTAGGGCTGTTATCTGGGCTAAGAAATGGGATATCTTGCCCACGCCATCGGTGAAGCAGTAGCCGTTCCTCTCGATGTCGGGGATGCGGTTGATGTTAACGGTGGTTGGCATTGCGCGCGTCGTGGAAAAACACTGTCCAATTCGGGAGGCGTACTTTGCAACAGTCTTGATGCCTTCGAAGTCGCCCATCCAATCGCGGATCATCTCGGCGGTGAGATTGCTTGTGGGTGCAAAGAAGTAAGCGCCATGCTCGCGGAACTGCGAGTTGCCGTATGCTAGAAATTCGTAGTGGCGATCACCGACCACGATTCCGTTCTTCATGGTGCGCTTGACTCTGGTGAACAGTTCGTCAGATGTGTCGTCGCCAAAGTTCATGATGGTACCTTTGTACGACTCATCGCGGAACTTGACGCGGAGGAAGCGGTCTTCATGCTGGCGGAATTGGCGAATGACTCGGTTTGATGTGTCCATGGAAGGGGTGTTGAAGTAAATAGCTGTAGCCGTGACAGTCGCTGAGCGTACCATGGTGCAGTATCGAGGAACCTTCTTCTGGTTGGTGTTGACTTTGCTGAGAAGCCCGAAGATGTCCATCGCATTGTAGAAACGCTGCTTGGATTCCAAGACCTTCTCAAGCAGTTTTGTTGCCCTAGGGTTTTGATTCAGCTCGTTGGTCGTTGGCGTCAAAGGCGAAGTGTCCAAATCCAACAGCTTCATCGCCCAGGCAGCGGACAGATTGCTCTCGTGAAGACAGCCTTGGCTGATACATGCTTCCAACTGGTATCGTACGGTGAATGGGAGATGGACTATCTCATTGTTCATCTGCTCGAAGAAGGAAGTCTTGGAGCTCCCCAGCCAATCCCAAAGTGAAGGGCTTCCTGGTTGAACGCCACGGACCGATTGCTGTCGGACATGCACACCGTGTTGGGTAAGGGCAGCCCGCAGCTGATGTAGCTGTGGCGCTCCTTGGAGCTCGAAACGATAGCACAGCCATCGCCCAACATCGATGAACGATTCTTCGTTTTGCAGCTGTGTTGTCCTGCCTGCCGCAGCTCGAGCATCAGTTTCTACTGACACCTGCCGGTACCAAGCTTGCCTGTCGTTCCATTCCTTGCTCTTCGGATCGTGTGTGTCCTGGACGCGGGAGGTCTTGCGGAACGCGAGTGGCGGACTATCGAGGCATATGACGAAAGAGATCCTCCCGGCAGCGTTGCGATCTTCGATGATGCCCTTCGACATTTCGGTGAAAGGGATGCGGAACTTGAAGTAGCGCTCAACCGTGCGATCGCCCAGTCCAACTCGGATGCTGAATTTCAGTTCAAGGTACTGCATGCGCAGATCCACTGTCATCTGTTGACGGCCGTTTCCAGGGGCGCCAACGTAACGCATGACCAACATCTCATCCGGATGTCTCGTGATCCCGAAACTAATGCCGACACCGCTGACGTGCAACTCCTCGAAAATTCCTTGCAGTCTTGCAATCCTTTTGTGCTGTCTTTCATCCTCGATCCTAGAGGAGATACGGACTGTCGACTCTTTCCCTTCCTGGGCCGAGGTGATTCCGAACCCTTGTGAAATCCAAGCAGCGTTGGCGGGAGGTGGGTGGAAGATGATCTTTGCGTTTCCAGGCCTGCTGTACTCAGGCACCATGTCGATGCGAGTAGGCTCCGAACCATACGAACTGAGGAGGTTGTAGACTTCGGCGGTGCCCCACGAAAGGGGGAGGCCGCTCAGGATTACAGACAGTTCTTGCCAGCTTGCCCAGTATGGGACCTGGTCATCTTGGAACCGTTGTCTGTTTTGTGGTAACGGTTGTCTATGACCCGGCTGCCTGTAGGATTTTTGAGCGCCCGGCTTGGATTGCATTCTCCAATCATTTGATCTGGGTCCGGCTGCTCCGTTCTGGATCGTGTTGTGCTCACGCGGCCTGAATGGAAAAGGGCTAGAGTTTGTCTTTGCCACTGCAACTCTGTTTGGGTTTGCCATGACCTGCCGAGGCGGTCTACGTGATCCTGAAGAGTTCGAGGAGGTGGTACCTGGCTCTGGGGTAGAGAGAGGGTGAAGCGGTAGGTGGTGCGGTGGTGGTTCCATGATAGCTGAGAGTAACAGCTTTGTTGTGTCGTGGGATGTTGTTGTGATGTTGTCGGGGTCTTGCCGGGATGTTATCGAGGTCAAGGAATGTTTGATCAATCTTGTGTTTTTCAACTAGGGTTGCCTGCTGTCATCTGTGACAGCTTCTATGGACTTCTTTGTCTCGTGTCAACCACAGTAGACTGCTAACAACATATAGTGTCTCGTGATGATGTTTTGGGTTAAAATCATTCCTAGTCGCTCGTGTTAACTCGTGACGGCTCGTACTAGTCTGTTCGTAAGTATATACCGCGTGTAATCCAACCGCACACGTAAAATCAACGATTCTTAAGAGGCGGGTAGCGTGAAAGTCTGATGGTTCTAGCGATAGTATGTTAGTTTCATGTGAAAGAATGTTCCCAATCAACGACGAAGTGACGCGGCAGTGTGGTGTCGTAAAAGCAAAAGGCATGTATATGGTTTGTTTACCTTGTTTGCAGTTTGCGGGTGACCTTTGATTCGTGTAACGAGAGATGTTACAAACGGAGGCGCGCTTGCTTGCTGCTGCTACCAGTCGGTTGCTGCCTGCTTGATATCAAACGGGGGAATTGGGGCGAGTTAGGCGCGTGAAGGTCAATAAGCGATACCGCGACTGGAAAATAGTGGTTACTCGAGCGCGATCAACACATAGGGGCAAAATTACTCACCGTGGGTATTTTTTGGCATTCCCGACGCCAATATTCTGCGTGTTTGACATCAAGTGAGGGAGCAATCGAGGCTTGCAAGAACCGTAGGATTCGAAGTGATACTGCGGCCAGAGTATCAGAGTCATTGTAAAGCGGTCAACAATCGAGAGGATGTGTACTCACTGTAGGTAGGTATCCCAAAGCGATCCCAATGGCCTGGTCTCAGCAAATCCGATCTCGACACAATCCATCCAATGCAACGCAATCCAAGCCTATACCATCTCTGTATCATCATCAGGCAAGACCTCCCCATCGCCACGCCCACCCGCAATCCCCGGTGTGCTGGTAAAAACCTCGCTGCCATCAAAAGTAGTAGTATCCTCGAATCCGACACCATGCTGACTCTCACCCTCGTCATCAAAGCCCTTGAACCCACCACCGCCGGACATACTCTTCGAAGGCGAAACGTTCCCATCAACAGCCCTCAATGGCTGCCTCTTGACCGCACTTTCCCTCCCACCACCCTGCGTACTACTCCTCGTCGCCCTCCCAGCACTCGCACGTGGCACACCCGGCGGAGCCATCGACTTCCTCGAGCGCGCTCGCTTCGGGCTCGGAGCCAGAAGACTCTGACTACCATCTTGCGTAGCACCAACAGTATCACCCTTCCCGCGCTGAGTCGCAGGAGCAGCAGCAGCTTGAACCTTCGCAGCGCCCAGAAAGTCGATGAAAGGTACCGAAGACTCTGTGTCGTCAAAGACATCGGAGTTGTTTACGTTGCTGTTACGGGTGCTCCGACGCTTGGCGGATTGACTGCCTTGTGGGTTCATTTTGCCAAGACCCATGGCGGCCATGAGATTTGAGCGCATGGCGTTTGCTTCGGCAATTTGGTCGTCTTTGTCTGTGCAGACTTGTTTGAGATGGTCGATCTGTTGGTTGGGTGGTTAGTTAGGGGGTCTCGTATTGGATGGTTGAGGACTGGACACTTACCTTCTTGTGGTACTCGGCGAGCTTCTTTTCTCGCTTTTCGAGTTGGGTTTCGAGGTCGGCTTGGGCTTGTTTTGATGCTTCTTGCGCGGAGGACAGCTTGATGGACAGCTCGCTCAGTTTGTCTTGGTGATTGTGTTGCATCTGTTGCAAGTCTTGCTCACATTGCGTGCGGACGGACTCAACCTTCTCGTGTGCCTCGCGCTCAAGCTGAACCGAACGCGCCTCGAGAGAAGCCTTCTCGGTAGCCGACGACTGCCTCAAGGTCTCCAGATCAGCGCGAAGACTTGCGCGATTCTTTTCCAGCTCATTTCTAGCCTGCTCTACCGCCGCGATCACTGATTTGTGCTCCTCTTCAGTCTTGTGCCAGTTTCGCAGCTCAGCTTCCATGGCAATGTTTCTCTCGCGCGCATGGCCCATCTCACTCTGCAACTGCTCGTATGCAGCCTTTTTGCTCTCCCTCTCAGTTTGCACACCCTCGAGTTTCAACTCAAGCTCCTCAATCTGCTCTACAGACTGCGCCGAAGCAGTAGCATGATCCATCTCAGCATTGGCGAATTCTTGCTTCAGCCTATCCAGCTCTTCGCGGGCTTTCGACTGGTTCTCCCGCAGACTGGCTTCCAGCTCGCCCACTCTGGTCAGTAACTCGTCATTTTCGTCTTTACTCTGCTCGAGATCATGCTCGAATTCGCTCTTCTCGGCTTCGAGGGATTCCACTCGCAGTTCCGCGCGACTCTTGCTGTCTTCGAGACTGGTGTAGGCACGGTAGAGGTTGTCGTACTGATTTTGTAAGCCTGCACGCTTCTCTTTCTCTTCGCGCAAAGGTGCTTCGACTTCGGAACATCTCCTTTCTAGGTCGGCGCAGGCGTTGGAGAAGAAGGCGGACAAGGCGGTTTGTTCGTGTCGCGCTTTGTTCTGGAGGTGGTCCCCCAGGGCATGTTGCCAAGATGTGCCGGGTTTGAAGACGTCGGCGGATTGTTCGGCTGATGTATGGCGTTGAGTGGGTGGCTGAGTAGCAATGTGTGTGCAATACGGACTGGTCTGGACGGACAGGGCATGCGTCTCCACCAGCAAAGGGTACAGTTCCAGGTCCACGTTGGTTTGAGAGTGATCTGCAGAAAGAGCGGCTCCCAAGAAGAAGCCTGAGATTGCATGTCCGATCAATCTCCGCCCAGATAGAACAGCAGCACCACAGACGCCGTCTTTGGAAGATTCGGCGGTGGCTGCAGTGCTGAACATCTGTCGCAGCCTCGTCAAATCCTGCGCAACAGCCGCTGAGCCCAGAGCACCCAGTGCGCCATCCACGACCGACTCGTGTGTCCTCGAGACCTGAGACAGGCATTCGACAACCGCAATCACAATGCTCGCAAACTTGATGATTTCCGTTGCGGAAGCTCGCACAGCGAAAGATGTGATCGAGATCAAAATCTCAGCAAGCTGCACACCATTGAGTACGCTCGCGAACCACTTTAAAGACGGCTCGCTGCCAGTAGTCAATCTCGCAGTCAAATTGTTCGTCTCCGAAAGTATGACCGCCAATCGATCAATCATGGTCTCAGGGATATTCCTCGCGCGACAAAGGCTGCAGATGAAAGCGAAAGCGGGCAACTGCACCCTAGTCTCCAGCTCGCTCTGCACAGCCTTCTCCTTCAACTTGCGAACAACAAGCGGGTTCTCATCGCACCAAGTCTCCCGAGTAGCCTCAGGCAAGAACATAATCAGCTCGTTTGCCAGCCCTAGACACTCGACCGTCTGTTCGACAGTGTCTTCGGCCGTGGCCCTTGAAGCCCACAAAACGCGGAGCACGATCAAGTGTAGAGTTTTGGAGGCCTTGTCGCCAGTAAAGTACTGCTTCATGCTCTTCGGTTTCCATTTGGGAGAGTTGGGCGTGCTGGCCAGCAATTCTTGCGTTTCGTACGAGGATGCTGAGGCGAACGAGGGGTCTTCGTCGGCGGCGGTCACGATGGCTTTCATGATTGCTAGGCAGTAGAGGCTGAGGCATTGGTCTTCTCGGCCGATCGTGTTACGGAGGACGGCGAGGAAGTGGCGTTCGAGTTGAGTGAGGGTGTCGTGGGAGAGCAGGCCGAGTAGAGGGGCTAGGCCGCCTTTGAGAAGGAGGTAGATTGGTTTGATGGAGGCTGTGGAAGGCTGCTGGGTGGCGTGGTCGACGATTCCTAGGAATAGGTTCTGGCTTGCTGCTGGGAGGGTGATGTTCTGGGGCAGCGGATGCGACAGCATGGCGATTGAAGCTGCGCTGTGCTGCCAGTCGCCGCTGACGGCTTGAGCCACCGTTTGCGAGAGCAGAGTTGGATCATATCGAAGCAAAGCATCGCGGACGCTCACGGATATGCAGAGCTTGGTGATGATCTCCAGCACGTACGGCCATTGCTGAAGGGCTTGGAGGAGGTTTTTCGCTAACGCGTCGACCTGACAGTTACGCGCCGCTGCCCATTCTTGCACGTCGGCATCTGAGCATTTCTGACATGTAATCGTGTGTAGTTGCTGTCATCGTCAGTATTTGTCCACCTGAGGTTAATTATCGCGAATATTGGCGCGTTGTGTACTTTGGACCTACCTTGAGCTGCGTCGGGTAGGGACTGTTGACCACCCTGTCGACCTCTGTCACGAGAAGCTCGTAGGCTTGCGACATGTTTTGGGTGGGATTATTCTGATTTATACCATTACCTTCGCCGTGGTAATAGTAATGTTATTCGCCACTGTCACGATGATGTTCTGGTCTCGTCTTCTTCCGGCTTTCTCGATCGTTGCGGTGGCAACCAACCCCCTAACACCAACACTAACCCTAATGATCTCAAATATCTTGACCTGCGTCGATGTGTTTCGTCCTGTCTGACTCAATCATAGTATGCAACAGCATTCTAAAGGTCAGTGAGCGACCTCTATGCGTTTTAGAAAGCATACGACGATTGTTCAAAGAAGAATGGTCGGAACATTTGAAGTTGACCCCGACCGGAGCTTTGTCAATGGCTGACCATGATTGATCTGGATCAAATGATGCACACTTTCACGAGTTCGATGTCGTTCAAATTTATTGAATGCTATAACAACTTGGATGAGCCCAGAATGTCAGTCATGTGATGCGTCGTTGTTCCCAAACAGCTCATCGCTCTTTACGACTCCGCGATCGCCTACCGGGTTTCCAGAATTACTTGTTCAATCAGAGGGGATGTGATTCTGATCAGCGGTAGAGTAATTGGTAACCTCTTGTGACCCATCAGCGAGGACACATGGCCATCAGTGCTAGAACAACCGACCCAACACAGTAAATGGCTGCCAGGGATTCACACTGACCACCCGTACAACACATACAGCTAGATCCACCCTCCTGGAGCTGTCGTGAAGCTAGTAGTCAGGCTTCTCGCCCTCTGGAACGATGCTTTCAAGCCAATGCGTGTGGCAACGACCGAGGTGACTCGACACCGCATGGTCGGAGCCAAGGCTCTTGTGGTCTTTGCCGTACGCTCCGGCACACGCGAAACAGTACCAGACATGTCCGTGGGAGTCGCTTACGCCCAAAGCGTGAGGTCGCTTGATGTTCGAAGGCTCGTGGTGGCGGCGCACGTGCTCGATGATCTCGCCGAGGTCTGCGGAGGAGAAGGACAGGCATTCTTTGGATGTGTCTTTGCAGGCGGATGTTGTAGGCATTTTTGGTCTGATGTCGGGTTTGTTTTTGGTTGTATTGTATCGCATCGTGTTGTGTTTTGTGTTGGTTTCTTTTCGGGATCAAGAGAGAGACTGAGTTGAGTGGTGAGAGTGCGTCTACGACCTATTGAAGATCACTGACTGATGTATGCACTGGTAATGATTGCAGTTTTGGAAATTGGGTGCGCAAGTGCAAGGTCTGTTAGCTGTACTCATAACTTGTGGGCGTTTGCTCGCTCTCGCTGTTGATCACTGCGCTTCGAAAGCATGTGAATTGAGGCATGAGGGTGTCTTGAACATTGTTTGATACCATACTTTCCCACAATAGAACGTGGCGGGAGAAAGACTTATTGATAAGTCTGATGCTATCCATGTGACGTCCAGATCCAAGTTCAGCAGTGAAGGAGCCTTGACTGTCTGACGAGGACATGATGTCGTTGAGTGGTAGATTTAGAGCAGCGTCTTAGTGAGTAAGTACTGAGGACTGCAGACCAAAATGACGGACTGCTATTTGTCCATTACAGTAAGTGAAGTGAAGGCAGGACCTGCACATCCCACCTCAAATCCAAGGCGGATCCAATGCGCGCGTCGAATGCGGAGGCGTGAGATCTGCAAGCGAGCACCAAAATTGATGGAATTAGGGCGGCTAGGCGTGGCGAGACATGCATGCATGGGCGGTTAGATGAGACAGGCTGGAAATGGCAAAAACCTCACTTACGGTGTAGACACAGCGTCTGGGGGAGGCAAAGGCGGTGTTACAATTTTCCCCGTTTACTGTGAGATGTTAGATAGGTGTAAAATCGGACCGGAGTAGGTTCAACGAGATGATGCCGCATCTTGACATGAAAGCATGTCAAAGATTTATCATGATAAGCCCCGCGCCCGTTGTAGTGGGAGTGAAAGTACCTGACCACGACAAAAGGCGTGCCTCAGTAGTCAGTATATAGCGGGATATAAGGCAGTCCTTGTTATCTCAATCGTTTGGGCTTCGATCCGCGAGAACAGTACGGGTAGGGCGTAGAGGAAGCCGGCAAGCGATCCGTTCACATTTCAACGATTGCGGAGAGTAGACCGAGCGGGCGGGTATCAAGCCACTTTCTGATCTTTTGATTGAAAGGGACAGATTGAGTTTTGGGCTGCAAAATAAGGTAGGGCAGATAGGTGCGAGCAGACGTAACGTATCCGGATCTGTACAACAGTACAGCAGTACAGCAGTACACGTAGGGCGCCAGCGAAGCGCCTGACTCTGTAGTCGGCGTGGGATCTATGATCTCTCTCTGCTCGCTTCACTCCACGCACGGGATTGTGGACACTCCACTCCACCTGTTATTTCCAGGCATGGATGTTTGTATAGCGTCTCGGAGACAGTCCTGCTTTGAGCTGGGAGGTGTTCAGTGAGTAGCAGTTCGGGCCGGGCATGGCTTGGATGCATGTTTGCCTGTTTGCCCTGCCTGCCTGCCAGCCCTGCTTCGCTCACACCAAGGCTTTCACTATTGGTGTGTTTGTTGGAATCCGAGGCGTGCCGCGTGAGGTTGTGGGTGATGCAGGGCGTGACCGACCACCGGTGTGGGCAGACCGCATCAATGAATGAGAGTCAGCGGGCGCATGAGAGGCATGTTTGTGCCGCGTCACGAGTGATCACGAGCTGATAGGTAGGTACTGGTGATAACCTATGCTACTATTACTGAGCACATGAGAGAAGATGAGCTCTGAGCTTCACTGCAGGAGAAGGATTGCAGCTTGCAGCAGACAAAGGCGGAATTCTCTTTGTTGGTGTCGTGCTATGTATTAAAACGAATGCATCACTGGGTTATCGTGTGAGAGGGTAAGTAGGTACTGTACATGACATGTCTGGCAAAGTCTAATGAACGATACTTTTCACACATCGTTCATCATTCATCATTCACACTGCCTACCAGACAGTCGCGCGCAGGCAAGGCAGGCAGATCGTCGGGGCTTGACGTTTGTTCGAGGTTTCGTTTGCCGGCCGGCCTCCAACTTCTCAAAAGCCAGAGCCACCCCTCACCCGTTCTCTCTCTCACACCGTCTTTGCCTCCTTGGCGCCTGCCTCCGTCCAACAGCCTCGCAGCCTCGCAGCCTCCTCGACAAAGCCCGCGACCACAACGACACACCAAACACCGCCTCTCTCCCTCCCTCCCTCTCGCAAACCACCCACCCCTCTCTACCACCAACACACACACCCACACCACAACCCACGGCTAAATCCTCTTCTCTCCGCCAACATACACCTCTACCCTCACTGAGCACGCCAGCGCCCGACACACTCGACCGCCGCCTCATCAGCGAGGTCAATCACAAACATGACGACCATGGTGCGTGCCCTCTCAACCCGCGACACGCGACTACACTCCCTCCTATACTCCGCAAGAGGACAACACCACTAACAACATGCAGGACCTCCGCGTGGGCAACAAGTACCGCATCGGTCGTAAGATCGGAAGTGGTAGTTTCGGTGACATCTACCTGGGTAAGACTGTGCAAAAGTATACCGGCATGGCGGGACCTCACTAACTCCACACCCAGGCACCAACATCATCTCCGGTGAGGAGATTGCCATCAAGCTTGAGTCTGTCAAGGCCAAGCACCCTCAGCTCGAATATGAGGCTCGTGTCTACAAGTCTCTCGCCGGCGGCGTCGGCATTCCCTTCGTCAGATGGTTCGGCACCGAGTGTGACTACAACGCCATGGTTCTCGACCTGCTCGGACCCTCCCTCGAGGACCTGTTCAACTTCTGCAACCGCAAATTCTCCCTCAAGACCGTCCTCCTGCTGGCCGACCAGCTGATCAGCCGCATCGAGTACATCCACGCCAAGAGCTTCATCCACCGTGATATCAAGCCCGACAACTTCCTCATGGGCATCGGCAAGAGAGGCAACCAGGTCAACGTGATCGACTTTGGTCTCGCCAAGAAGTACAGGGACCCCAAGACACACTTCCACATCCCGTACAGAGAGAACAAGAACTTGACTGGTACCGCCCGCTACGCCTCGATCAACACTCACTTGGGTGTCGGTAAGTTTTGCCCTTCATATCCACCCTCGAACTCACACTGACAACATCACAGAGCAGTCTCGCCGTGACGACATGGAGTCTCTCGGCTACGTTATGCTCTACTTCTGCCGCGGCAGTCTCCCGTGGCAGGGCCTCAAGGCTGCCACCAAGAAGCAAAAGTACGACCGCATCATGGAGAAGAAGATGACCACGCCCACCGAGGTCCTCTGCCGCGGCTTTCCCAACGAGTTCGCCATCTACCTCAACTACACCCGCTCGCTCCGCTTCGACGACAAGCCCGACTACTCGTACCTCCGCAAAATCTTCCGCGACCTCTTCGTCCGCGAGGGCTTCCAGTACGATTACGTCTTCGACTGGACCGTGTACAAGTACCAGAAGAACGCACAGGCCATTGCTCAGCAGAACGCGCAGGGCCAGGCCGCGGGCGACGACGAAGAGAAGACTGGTGCTGGGCGTCGCACTGGTCAGGCTACCGCTGGACAGACTGCTGGCCTCACTGACAAGCGCCGCGGCCCTGTCAACCCGAGAGCCGAGGGCACCGGAATGTGAGTTGCCGAAAGCACCAGACTCTGCCCTTGTCCGCTCTTGTAAGCCCCTTCCTCTCTGCGTTCGAACGTTGCTTTGGCGCGAGGGGACAAAGAAAACTTTAGCTAACGATGCTTGAACCCTCAGGCAACTTCGTTCCAGCAAACGTGGCGCCGATCAGCCTGGCTACGGCGGCTACTGAATGGGCCTCTCGACAGGGCAGGGTTGCTTGCAATGGCATGTACAACTCGGACTTTTAACTCAACTCTTGGCGGACCTACCCGCTCGATGTTTCGGCTTGCTCTTGGACGGCTGGACATTACAACATTTTCATATCGGTATCACTGCGTAATACATGGCTGAGGGTCGTCACTCGCTCGACCGTCTGCAGCGCAAGAGAAGACAACTCACTTTTGCGGATGTTCATCTTGGCTTTCCTTCTGGGGAAATCGGACAACACCGCGGAATGTCTCGTGCAGCAGCAGCAACGACGGGCTCAACAGCATGATGGGCAGCAACCTGGCGTGTCACTCGGCAGGGCTTTCGGTACGCGATATCTTGACGGACATCGAACTGGATTCACCTGCAGGCCATCTGGCCAAATCGAAACACCGTTGCTTGCTCAGGTCTTTCCTTCCGCAAATATCGATTCGAAACCCTGGATTGCGAATTCCACAACAAAAGACAAAATCACAAAAACATGACCCTGGAGTGGGAGAGGACAATGGCGGAGATCAGACAACACGGCGGAGGGCCCTTTTGCTTTCATTTGCTTTTCTTTTTCCTCATCAGACTGCTGCAGACACTGTGCGTTTGATATTACTTTTTGCTTTTTTGGAAGGGTGGATTTGGGCGCGTGGGGAGGTAATTCGCGACTGGTGGTGGTGGTTGCTGACGGCGAGAAAATGGGGCATGCTTTGTAGCTACATCTCGAAAGAAATGATACTGCGGACGTTTCCCGACACGTTGATCGACTTGGCTGAAGTGATTGCTCTTGTCGCTTCGTCTTGCCTTGTGCTATCGTCTGCATCTGCATGACGTTCTAGCTCTCACCCAAATGTGATAGGCACTCGCCCTGTGAACTTTGTTTTGTCGTTCGAATGTCTTTTGGGTGTCTCGATGACCACACTCCGGTCCAAGTACCTTCGAGAACTCTAGTGTGCACTCTATCCGCTACAGCTGTTGTGCGGCGTGGTTGCTCTCCATTGAATCGGTCTTTTCCTGCCCGTAGCCAATCACCATCTTCGAATTCGAGATTTGAGCATCATCTCTAAACATCAGACAGACGGCCTTGGAGGCACAGACGGAGACGGGACAGACTAGACCAACCTACCCCGGACTTTCGATTCGGGAAAAGAAACAGGAACGCCCTCACTTTTCCCTGAGATCACACTTGCCACCGTTCATCCCATCGAATTGCTTCATCCCTGACGGCAGCCATTCTGAAACCTTCCATCGGTTCGCCATCGCGCTCTCTGGACCGGCGATTTCCTTTCCTACGACTCGCCGAACTACATACACACACACCACTTGATGCTCTCAAGTCTGCAGCGCTCGGCCTGCGCCGCCTGTCGCTTGCGCCAGAACATTGCTGCCAAAGAACTCGCCAGGACGAAGTGGTCACTTTCACCTCTCATCGGGAATCAGACATGGGCGGCTCGGAGAGGGTTTACTGCCGGTGCTGCTGCGGCGCAGAGGAATATGAGGGTTGGTGCTGTAAGCAGAAGGAGACCCGAAAGGCAGGAGGTGAACAACAGCAAGAAGCCAGAGGAAGAAGAAGAAGATGGAACTCTGGAAGGCGACCTCGAAGCCCTGGGCATATCAGAAGAGCAAGAGCGGCTGTCCCGCTTGCTGTTCCTCGCGAGTCTGAAAGTCGGCATGGATACACAGCGGCTGGTGGATTTGGTTGCGGAGCTGCAGAAGGAGGGGTCGAGTGTTGAACATAGAGCGCTGAAGGTGCGGGAGGCTTTTGGGGATTTGCTGCCGGAGGGTTTGCTTGGGGAGGAGGAGGAGAGGGTTTATCTCATGTTGTATGGGGAGCCCGTGAGGCGGATGAGAGAGGCGGATTTGGAGGCTATTGAGGAGGAGGTTGTGAGTGAGTTGGAAGGGGAAATTGAGGGCGAGGGTGAGGTGGAGGGGACTGGGGTTGAGAGGATGGGGAGGGAGGGAGAGTTTGAGGAGGTGGAGTTTGAGGATGAGGATGGGCTTGTTGAAGAGGATGTGGAAGGCGAGGAGTCTGTGGATCCTGCGACTGCAAACGCGAGGTTGTATGAGGATATGCGGCAGTCCGTGGCGAGAGAGGAAGAGCTGGAGGAGAACGACGACGAGGACAACGATCCGACTTTACGAGCACATCCTTTGACTGTCGAAGGCCGGTTCACGACATCTCCTTCCAGTGTGCAGCTTCCCAAGGCGACTTTCGTTCAGCCTATAGACCTCTTGCTTACTGGCACACCACACATCCACATCAAAGATGCGGCACACAGGGTCTTTGGCGGGATCGGGTTGCCTAACAGTACTTCAACACCTGCTCTGGCGAAGACGATGCAACAAAAGCCGATTCCCATCGACGCAACACAGGGCAGAATGACTGACATTGACGCCAACACTTTCCTGGCAGTCCTCATGCCGGCTATGTACTCTACAGTGATGAGTGCGCTTGTCGAGTCGAGGAAGCGTTTGGGAACGGCATGGGCAGAGAACCTCGTCCGCAAAGCAGAGGCGGGAGAGCTCAAGATCCTGGATGCTGGCGGCGCAGGCGCCGGTGTATTGGCTGTCCGCGACATGCTCAGGGCTGAATGGGAGCGCATGCACGAGGACGATACTGAAGCAAGCTCAGGCATGAGTCTAGCAGAAGCTGATGGCAAGATTGGAGGCGCCGGATTGAGCGCGCCTCTCGGCAATGCCACTGTTCTTACGGGCTCTGATGCGTTGAGGAAACGTGCTTCGGCTCTTCTGGAGAACACTACATTCATCCCTCGCTTGCCTGATTACTTCCACACCGAGACTGCCAAGGAGAGCGGAAAGTTTGATCTTGTTATTGCGCCTCATTCTCTCTTCCGAATCAGAGAAGACTGGGCTCGTAAAGATCACGTCGACAATCTTTGGTCCCTGGCGAGCTCTGAAGGCGGCTTGCTGATCATGCTCGAGAAGGGAATCGCCCGTGGGTTCGAAGCCATTGCTCTTGCTCGTGAGCACATCTTGAAGACACACATCGCCGAGCCAGAGTCGAAAGTACACCTGTCAGAAGAAAGTACAGACGAAGTGCAAGAAGTGCAAGAAGTAATCGAAGACGAAGAAGTCGACCCCGACGAGCCCGACATCGTCTGGGACGGCGAGGAGCCCGCCAAGTCTCCCAGTAAAGAGCGCGGTATGATCGTCGCCCCCTGCACTAACCACGCCGAATGCCCAATGTACTCTGGCAAAAACAAAGGCCCGATCAAAGGCCGGAAAGATATCTGCCACTTCGAGCAGCGCTACACCCGCCCGCCCTTCTTGCAGAAGATCCTGGGAGCAAAGGACAAAAACTTCGAAGACCTCAAATTCTCCTACGTGGCCCTCATGCGCGGCCGCGACCTCCGCGTCCCCAGCACCGAAAGAGTCGACGCAGCCGCTTTCGCCTCGCAGCCCACCGTCATCCAAGGCGACGAAGCCACCGACCGCGCCTTCGAAGGCTACGAAAACCTCGACCCGGCGGACGCCGAAGCAACCCCTCCATCCTCCCTCTCCCTCCCCCGCCAAATCATGCCGCCCCTCAAACGCCGCGGCCACGTGATCCTCGACCTCTGCACCCCCGCCGGCAGCCTCGAGCGCTGGACGGTGCCGCGCTCCTTCAGCAAGCGGGCCTTCCGCGACGCCCGCAAGAGCTCCTGGGGCGATCTCTGGGCGCTGGGGGCCAAGACGAGAGTGCTGAAGACTGCGCGGGTTGGGGACAAGAAGCGCGATCGCAAGGCTGAAAAGGCTGGGGATGAGCAGGCGCCGGAGAGGAAGCCTTTGAGCAAGAGGCTGGAGAAGGAGAAGAGGCGGGTTAAGGAGCGGAAGGCGGGGAGGAAGGGTGAATTTTGGAATAGGGAGGATTGATGAGTGAGGTTTAGGCATGCTTGGAGGGGAGTTGAGTAGTGAGGCGGGCGGGGGGGACGGTTGGACTGTTTTAGGACTGTACTGATGTGTTTGATATGACTAGACTAGACGTGTAATTTTATGTGTACTACTACCATTTGACTCTTTTACGAATTTATTGGGATTTGATGTGAAATTGCTTGATGTAAATGTGAGGGACATGGAGAGTTCAGTCGCTGTTTTTTTTTTCTCCAGCAATTCAAAAGGTTTCTTCTCGCTTTGCCAACTTTACTTCACAAGCACTGTTTGGTTGATAGGTATTCTGCCCAACATCCAACCCAGCAATCTCGTCAGTCACATCAGCGCTCCCAAGGACGTCCCTGTTCAGACGTATGGTCAACTCAAAAAGGGTACCGTCGGATGCATCGTAACAACCAAGCAAGGCTTCAAAAAGGGCAACATTTCATTCATCCAGTGTCATTACTAGGTACTTGATCCAACTTTCCAACCCACCAACTCTCTTAAGAGTAAAACGGCGTCTGCGGCACCAGCCCAGTCAACCGATCGCCCTCGCCCGGCCTGAACTTGGGCTCCTTCGAGAACTTAGGCGCGTCCGGCGCCAGCTTCTCCACCTCTGCGAAATCAAACCGCTCATGCTTGAACTTTGTCAAGTCATACACGCCGCGCGCATACTCCGGAGCGATGTTGTAAATCTGCGCCAGGTAGCGCTTCGAGATGA
>Ga0265798_10001464_pt1 | contig 36815 bp, 48 predicted proteins | sample P3T30metagenome_FD_192430 | JGI IMG/M metagenome (GOLD analysis project Ga0265798, IMG submission 192430) | Plant litter microbial communities from East Loma Ridge, Irvine, California - P3 T30 | ecosystem: Environmental > Terrestrial > Plant litter > Unclassified | place: USA: California...
CTCTACCCAGCCGCCACCGAGTTCGAGTTATCCGCACAACTCCAAGCAGCCGAACCCCCCGACTTTTTATACGCCAGCATGATTTCCACAACCGACCCGTAAGTCCCGCCAATCATCAAGAAAGTCCCAATGACTATCACAAAAGTACTCCAGCCCACCATCAACTTCCACTTCAACCCCTTCCCATTCTTCGGATTCCGCAAGTTGTCGTGCAGCCACATGAAGCCCATCGGCTGGAAAGACATGAGAGTGCCCAGCAGGGCTCCAATGAGCGACACAAGCCCGCCGAAAACAGGGATGGCGCTGGCGATGACGTACGATATCAGAATACAGCCGCCGGTGCAGCTTAGCCAGACGACCCAGTGGGTGAAGGAGTTGTTCGTGAGGTGGCGGGAGCCCCGGAGGAGGCGGATGAAGATGTACTTGGCGGGGAGCTGGGAGAAAGGTCAGTCTTGGATGCGGATTATGGGGTTTCCTCGGGGCTCTGACGTGGGAGATAATTGTCACGGTGACTATGAGTCCCGGAAGTGCCAGGCCGTAGCAGACTTTTTTCATCGTGATGCCTGCAGAGCCTAGAGCTGGCGACGCCACGAATGAGCCGCAGAAGTAGTAGACGACGACGCCGATGACGAGGTAGGTGATAGTGACTGTTGATTGGCAGATTATGAGGGATCGGGTGTATTGCCGGGGATCTCTCATCTCGGAGATGATTGAGAAGAACTGGACAGCTTGTTAGCCTTACGGTCGTTCAATTTTGATAGGTGAGAACCTACTGCTGGGGTACCTGCAAATGCGAACACGAGAGAAGAGCAAGCAGAGATCGATGCGGACCAGCCGGAGTCGTTGATGATGTGATAGTCGCTCACGAAGGGGCCGTCTTTTGGCGCCTCAGCAGGGCGATCCTGAACACCCACCGCAACTGTAAGGGTGAAGATGGCGGAGAGAATTCCAAACAAACCGACCCAAGCCAGCCAACTGATCTGTCCGAGTGTCTGTGTGCTGGCTAAAGCGAAACCGATGACGGCTGCGGCTGCGACATAGGCTGCAGTACATGTCGCGTGATCAGAGAGCGAATTCAGTGCAATGGATATGCCGAGCATGCCAGCTCCTGCGACAAAAATCCAATATAGCACGAAAGCTCCTCCACTTGGTGTATGCGTTAGTCGATGTCACTGCTTTTGGTAAGTGTAGAGAACTTACAGGATGATCTGTCCGGGTTTGCCGCTGTGCATATGCGTTAGCCAATGCCACTGCTCTGGCAGGTGAGAGACACTTACAATATCATCTTTCCGACATCATCAATGCCGTACACTTCGGGGTGGTTGGCCTTAAAGACGCCGACAACATAGCCAGACTACGGCGAGGTCAGAGGGATTCCGTGCTATGAATCGGATCATCGCTCTTCCTACATACCCATGTAGTAATAACGGCGATAGACACAAGAATTATGATGCCTGGGATCATTCCCAAGGTGTCAAAGACCAGCGGAATCGATAGAACACCAAGACCGATTTGAGTCTTCATCATGAGAATCGCAGCTCCCAACCAGCTAGCCTATACAATGTGAGAAACGGTGACCAGACGTAGCCATGCGGAGCTAGTGCGTACATTGCGATAATTCGGGCCTCCTTCCTGGATGTCGCCGAACACGGCATCAGTGATCGAGACTCTGCGTCCATTGGCGCTGAAGCGGCGCTCTTCAATAGTCCCTTCTTGCTGAGTACGAGTTGCCGTAAGGTGGTCCAGGTACTTGTCCTCTTTGTATTCTTCCATGCTCGGCGAGTTGGCCAACTACGCGGCGTCCTTTTGGCGGCTGCTAGTGAATAGACTCGCAAGATGAATAGACTCCAACTATGTGGAGAGCAATGTGGACGGTTGTGGGGGGATGGGTGAGGTTATGTAGTTGCAGTAGTATCCGACTAGCGGTCAGTTCAATGCTACTGTGCTTGCTTTCGATCTTTGGCTTCTGCATGATACGTAACGATCAACTCGACCGCAGCATGAATTGGCTCCACGGTACGAACCACATGATGCCGGATGCCATCCGTCATGTCCAATGTTGCGCTAGATCCATGTCGATCTAGGCCTTAGCTTGTTGCAGGAAGAACTCAGATTATCCTTAGACAGCGGGGTGTCGAGAGTGGCAGGCGCGTGGTCAAGTATCCATCTGTTGATACCGATAGAGGAGATCAAGAGTATTGGCCAGCAGACGCGATAACCGGATCGTGTTCAGGCGCAGCCTCGAGTGGGGCTGGAAGGCTATCCGATGTTGATGACCCCTTGTCGAAGAGTTCACAGACGCGCCGGTCCTTCCGGATAGCTGATGTCTAGACTCTGATATGCTTGACCTTACGAAGGGATATCAGCGGCTCACCAGTTCATGAGGCGCACTACAGCACCATGATTCTGATCATCGGCGGCGTTCTGGCACATTGTGTCTAGAGGTTGAATGTCAAGGTTGTTGCAATAGCATTGGACGCCTCGCGCGCTGTCCGAAATAGCGCGTGTCAGAAAGGCATGGTGGCTTTGAGCCAATCAGAGCATCGCTTGAGGATCTTATTGGAGGGTCGCTTCTCGGGGGAGTTGTAGAGCATAAGTAGTTTTCTAGATATATCCTCATGACATAAGTGGCATCGAGTTTCAATTGTCGGATTCGTTCGGTCAGCTTGATACAAATTGACCAAGACATATCCACTACCGTTACAGAGAATTTCGAGCATTGGAATTAGATAAGTGTAAGAGCAAGACAAATCCAGAAAGTAAAAATCGCCATTGACAGTCAACTCGTGATAGCCGCATTCAATGTTGCAAAAATGGCATGAAGTAGTAGACAGGGTAAAAGCCATAGCAAAGTAGACCCGCAGAATCTAGGCGAGACAAGCCCCAGATGTGCGACGTGTAGTACAGCCAGATCAAAGGTATAAGCAAAATAGTGTCAAGATCAAAGCTTCCAGGCCACTTGTTCTGTTTGTATGAAAAGTGTCAGCCACGTATGTCGAGACAGCAGATGAAAGATTTAGCAGCGGGCGTCACGAACCTAAGATTGCCAACCTAGCATTGGCGGCGTAGCACTGCACCTCATTTTCGAGACAAGAGTCCAAGTCCTCCCAGATCTTGCGACCGGGCTCATGGCCGAAGATGCGCTGGAACATGGGTTTGCAGTAGGTTCGCACTGGATGACCGTCCCCGACAGTCCATAGCGCTGCAATGTCGTGGGCATGGGCGTCCAGGGTCTCCCTCCTGGCCGTGTGGAGTGAGTCCAATAATTGGCTCACTCTGCATTGAGTAGCTGTGCCTCCTGGCAATTGCGTGTTGACCGGTTCGGACAGGGGTATAGAGGGTGATCGCAGTTCGCCACGTGGTGGCAGTGTTCTGTGATAATTCTTCGGGATCTTAGAGTAGTTTGGGGGATGTTCGTAACGTGGAGGCAGCGTTCGATCTGCCATCGAGGCGGCGTTGTCAGACGGGACATAGCGTCTTCTTGGCTGGTTGGTCTGGGGGGCTACCGCGGAGTAGGGCGGAAGTTCTTCATGAGTTGGAAGCACCGCTGAGGCGCTTGCGTTGGATGTCATCATGCGTCGTCCTAGCTGGCTGAGCAGATAGGATGCTGTGTGGTAGAGCGCGGTAACTTGCTCGTGAGGTATATCGGGTTATAACAGAAAAATCTGAGCGTCCTGCAGATGTCAAGAAGGCAAGAGAACAAAGAGATCAACGCTTTTCGCCTTTCAACTCACGCTATCGTGTTGGACGAGTAGCAAATCGAGAATTGCAATTCTCGTGTGGCGTGCTTTCTGTCTGGCCGGCTGTGTATTGGTAAGTCTGCGCACCTCATGTACAGCCTTGCTTACGTCCCCCAACGCCAGCGTATTGGTCCAGGGCGGCTTCGAAGCCGACTCAGCTCAGCCTCCTCCAGACTGTGCGCAGCGAATAGGAAAGCTCAACGGAGCGCATCCAGGCCATTGGGAGATCCGCCCTTCTCGAAATCTGGCAATGATACAAGATCTTTCATCGTAAAAACAAAGCAAGGAGACGAGAAGTGTATTCGCACAAGGTTGTAAGTACAATTGGGGTAAAATATTACAGGGCAAGCGCCTCCTTTTGCGGAATTCCTCCCCAGGCCAACTCTTCGCGGACCGTCCGGGGAATAATGTAATGGTATGGCATCGCGTGTTCTGGTATCGTACAATTCTTTTCCGCCGTTTTACTCGTTGATCTTGGCCAGGAGCCTGTGCGCATCGTGTTAGTGCCTGTGATCCGCCATTGTGATTTCTTGATGGATTGCGCGCGACGTACTCGTGGTCCCTGAACAGAGTGAACTCCTCCTCGCCGACCTTGATGGGGCTGCCGCCGAACTGAGGGATGAGGACCTTGTCACCGGCCTGGACGCCCAGAGGTATCCGCTTGCCGTCCTTGTCGTGGAGGCCGGGGCCGACGGCGAGGACCTTGCCCTCGTTGAGCTCCTTGACGGCGCTGTCGGGGAGGAAGATGCCGGAAGAGGTCTTGGTCTCGGCCTTCATGCGCTGCACCAGAACGCGGTCGAGGAGAGGTGCGAGGGACTTGATGTTCTTGAGCATGGACTGATGGAGGAAGATGGTGTTAGCGGATGTTGTTCGATTGATAGACCGGAAGAGCTTACCATGATGGCGGATGTGTTGGGTGTGGGTTTGTTGATGGGAATTGGCGAATGCAGATGTGAGTTGTTGGATTATTGAGATACAGAGTTCGTCGAGATGGAGATGTTTAGACCGGCGGACTCCTTTAGTTTAGAGCCGCGGAATTTCTCGAGGCTCTCGAAGCCGTGCTCAGGCCAACCCGACCGAGGCCTTCCATGTTGTCTTCCATCGTCTTCTCCAGCTCCTCCCAGCCGCCAACCCGCAACATCTGGATTCTTCGACACGAAACTGTGCTCTATCTACCGCTTGTCTGAGTTGTACGATATGGCTTCTGCGCTGGCTGAGCAGGAATCAGCGCATTCAGACGCCTCACCAGAACTCCAGCCGAGATGTATTGCCAGTACTGGCACGTCCTTCAATGGACAAGTAGACACTGTATCATCTGAAGCAGAGACAACTCGCAAGTGTAAGAACAATTTCTTCAAAGAAGCTCAATTCAGCTGCGACGGTACGGCCGTAGTCACTCACAACGACGATGGTGGTCTTCGCACGTTTGTACTACCTCAAGACCTTCTGGACGAGAGCAAGCATCCACACAAGCTTGCTCCATACTCCATTCTCCCATCGCCAACTAACGTGCAGAGCTACGCGTTGTATTCGGGCTTCAGTCTTCAGGATATGTCGACTACGTTGGTCTTGTCTGCACCGGTGGACCAGCCACTCCGCCTGACGAACGCCTTGGACTCGACCTTTACACACGCCAAGTACCCATACATCCACACCAAAACAGAAGCGTACATCGCCCCAAACAGTCTGACATTTCACCCGGATGGCAGTCACTTCGTTGCTGGAGCACGCGGCTCCGTTGCCATTTTTGACACATCACGCGCGAACGAGGGACCGATCGCCATGCACATCACAAAACCCAAAGATCCCAAAAGAGCGGTTACGAGCATGCGTGACAGTGGCCTGATCATGGCGTTGAGCATCTCTACGGACGGATTTCTTGCAGTGGGCAGCTCAAATCGCAGCGTCGGCATATTTTCGTCGTCCGGACACGGTGGTTGTCAGACTGCATTCTCTGTGGCGCCAGGACTCAATGATTCTGGTGCGCCGACTTACAGTGGTTCGGGCGTCACGTCTCTCACATGGACTCCCGATGGCAATTACCTTCTAGTTGGCGAAAGGCAGAGCGACGGCATCCACGTTTACGACGTTCGTAACCAACTCCGCCGAGTCGCGTGGTTGGCTGGTCGAGATGCTTTCACCACGCAAAGACTTGGTATCTCCACGGTACCTACGTTATCGGGATTAGAAGTGTGGGCTGGGGGTATGGATGGTGCTCTGCGGATGTGGCAGAATCCCGGAAAAGCAGAGGGAACACAGGAGCCGGACGCTGTGTTGTCTGGGATGCATGGTGACGCGGTAGCGAGCGCCGTCTGGCATCCTGGTGGTGTTGTTATGGCTACCTGCTCGGGTCAGAGAAAATTTTGTGGTGCAGACGAAGACGAAATGTCGACACCACCGGACAGTAGTCTGAAGATATGGAGCCTGTGAACTTCGCTTGCAGATCTCTTTTTCTGAAACCAGAAGTGTCGTTATTTGTTTTGATTTAGATACCCATGGAATACTCGGTACATGCTGTTGAACGATCCGATCACCATGATATTGCCTACGAACGAAAGCTCAATGCGAGATCAACGGTATTCTGTGCATCTACGTCCACGTGTTCGCCCCCGACAATGGCATAATATCAACGAACGCTTATGAACATGGTAGCGGAGCGGTATGCAGCACTAACAAAAGCACGCCACGGGCCACTTTCACAGCAAGATAGCGATGGTAAACTAACCCGAGAAGGAAGCCATGGATGTAGGTCAAACGGGTCCAGACTACTTTTGCAGGTCTTGTAGGTGGGGAACTCTGGGTGCTAGAGCGTTTGAACGAGCCGAGCGTGGCGGATTGGCTTAGAAGGCAACTCATGCCCATGCAGCAAGCAAGACCAGCAGCCCAGCGAGCATTACCAACCACGGGCAAACTCGCCGGCACGCGCATCGCAACCTCACTTCACTCTTCCTCGCCCTTTGACCCTACCTACCCTACCTATCTGTTCCATCCCACCGCCCAGTCCCATCCACCCTTCCCTCCTCCTCTCCTCTTCTCCGCCCTATCTCCACGCACCGTTGCTCCCGCGGAAACAGTCTCGGAGCAATGACATAGCCGCAACGCCGCCGAACTTGGACGCGCTGCCATCCATATTCCGTACCCTGATCACCGCTCACGCCGCTACCCGCCAGGAACATCGCCCATCACTGCCTCGCTGCCGCTAGAGAGTTCTGAGGACTACCACCACCCAGGCATATATCCGCGCGACACCTCGCCCACCTACCGCCGTCACCGCCCATGACGGGCCTCACGGCCAACCCCGACGCCAGCATGCCGCACTCGAGCGAGAAGCAGCGAACCTTCTCTGGCCAGGCCATGAGCCCCAACGCCAAGGTCAACAATACTGCCGGCCAGAAGATCAAGAACTTCTTCCGCATCAACAGTCTCTCTCGGGAAAACTCCGCCCTCAATTCCGAGACTGCCAGCATCGAAAAAGGCCACGAGGGCACATCCACTCCGCAATCGCAGCACAACAAGAGCAGCTTGCGACACAGCAGATTCATCCCACACCTCACCCGTGGCAGGAGCACAACTGTCGCCTCCGAGGGCAATCCTCTAGACGATGGCACGAGCCCTACAGCGTCCGCAAATCCTTATTTCCAACACCAGGGCCTGCCCGCGCTACGACATCACAACGATAGCAGTGTTCCGCCCTCGCCGCCCGATACACCGAACAATTCGCAGAAGACAGGCGACAACAACCATCTGACAGTTCAAGGTCAGGGTCACACCGGGAAAGAGGATTTGGCCAGGAAACTTAGGAGGGTTGCCAGCGCACCCAACGCGCAAGGGCTTTTCAGCAGCAAGTCCAAGAAAAAGAGTGATGGCAGTGAAGACAGCCGGCCGCCTACCTCGGACTTTGAGGCGCCCAAGATGAACGGCCTTGGCGTACACGGCAACAGCAGTGCGCTCTCAATGGTGGAGACTATGCCTGGAGATTTGCTCCCGATATCTGGCATCAATGGAATACCCAGTCCGGGTAAGATTCGCGAAAGTGCTGCGTTCCGTCGGACGTACAGCAGCAACAGCATCAAGGTGCGAACTGTAGAAGTTGGACCTTCAAGCTTTGACAAGATCAAGCTCATTGGAAAAGGTGATGTTGGAAAAGTATATTTGGTGCGAGAGAAGAAGAGCAGCAGGCTATATGCGATGAAGGGTGAGTTTGGAAAATTCTCAAATTTCCATACACATGCTGACATGACACAGTGCTATCCAAGAAGGAGATGATCAAGCGCAACAAGATCAAGAGAGCGCTTGCGGAGCAAGAAATTCTCGCTACTAGCAACCACCCCTTTATTGTGACTCTCTACCACTCTTTCCAGTCGGACGACTCGCTGTATCTCTGCATGGAGTATTGCAGTGGTGGCGAGTTCTTCCGCGCATTGCAAACAAGGCCAAATAAGTGTGTTGACGAAGATGCTGCACGTTTCTACGCTGCCGAAGTCACGGCTGCGCTAGAGTATCTGCATTTGATGGGCTTCATCTACCGTGATCTGAAGCCAGAGAGTGAGTCTACAATTCTCGTGTTTCATGTAGCATCACGCGCTGACAAGACTTGACAGACATTCTCCTCCATCAATCCGGCCACATCATGCTTTCAGACTTCGATCTTTCCAAGCAGTCCGACCCCGGCGGAGCGCCGACAATGATGTACGCTTCCTCGCGTTCATCCGGCGGCATTACCTCGAACCCGAACAACAACAATCTGCCAACTATCGACACGAAGTCTTGTATTGCCAACTTCAGAACGAATTCGTTTGTGGGAACAGAAGAGTACATTGCGCCGGAAGTGATCAAGGGCTGCGGACACACGAGCGCTGTGGATTGGTGGACACTGGGCATCTTGATCTACGAGATGCTGTTCGGCACCACCCCGTTCAAAGGCAAGAACAGGAATGCCACATTCGCCAACATCCTGAGGGACGAGGTGCCCTTCCCAGAAGGCAATGGATCGCCCAACATTTCCAAGTAAGTCTCCTTTGCATCTTCGCTGACTCCCGGCTATTCAACTAACGTCTTGCTACCAGCCTTTGTAAATCATTGATCCGCAAGCTTCTCATCAAGGACGAGCTCCGCCGCCTGGGATCTCGCGCTGGTGCATCCGATGTGAAGAACCACCCATTCTTCCGCAGCACCTCTTGGGCTCTGCTCCGCCATTCCAAACCGCCTATAATCCCCAACCAAGGCCGCGGTATTGATACCCTCAACTTCCGCAACGTCAAGGAGTCGCACAGTGTCGACATTGGCAACAGTGCGAGCAAGATGAAGGGCGTACCTTTGGACTCCGGCCTCGCCACTCCTGGCAATGAGATCGCAGATCCATTCGAAGAATTCAACAGCGTGACCCTGCATCACGACGGCGACGAAGCGCACCACGAGCAACACGGGGGCCACGTGGGTGAGGCACGGTGATCGCGCATGAGACGTGGGAGATCTCAGCCCGTGCACCTTTCTCCCAGTCTTTGGGCAGAATGTGCCAAAGGGTCAAAAGCCAGCCGCCGCCAAGATTGCGGTGTATGGAGGGTGGAAATCATCCCCAGTCGATGGCAAACTTGCATTTACAGGGCGAAAAAATCCGGAGGGAGGCGACATGATTGAACGACACAATCCTTTATTGATTATTCGATGTTTTTTGTTTTCTTGTACTTGGGGAGCAGCAGCGAATGACGCAAGTCCTAGCAGCAGGCGCAAAAGAGAGAGAGAGCGAGAGACGGAGAGAAAAGTGTGTACATACAAAGTCTCTCTTGAAGACCGGGAGTTCGCTTTTGGGGGGGTTCTTGGCAGGTAGCTTGCTTGGTTTTCGGAAGTGAGTGAAAGTATATCTTTATCGAACGGACTTGTTGCCCTTTCTCTGCCATGCGCGTCGAGATATCCGGTATGCGTAGAACGAATTATCCATGAATCGGCTAGAAAATGTCTGAACAAGTATCTCGTTCGTAAAAGTCATTTCATGGTATGTATTTATTATATACAACGCTCCATGCATGTGGGAAACGCGCCAAGGCGTCACTCATACATAGCGCGATCTACTCGATCTTGATGCAAAGCTTGCCAAAGTGCTTCTGATCCCACATGTACTGGTACGCGTCCTTGGCCTCGTCAAGGGAGAAGACCTTGTCGTCGACGATGGGCTTGATGTCGTTCGCTTCGATGGCGCGGTTCATCTCTTCGAACTGCAGCCTGCTGCCGACGAGGACGCCGCGGACGGTGCAGATGTTGTTCTGGTTGATAGTCAGCTTTCTGTTGCTTTCTTTTTTTTCTTTTCATCTCGGATAATGAAAAGATATTGTCATGACTTACCAGGCAGTCCAGGAAAGTAGGCTGCTGCTCGCCCTTGACGCCACCGAGGAAACCGACAATGGAGATGACGCCGTCGAAAGAGATGGCTTTGAGGGATTGGGTCTGCGGAGGTGGGAAATGGTTAGCGATACATCATCTTTCGAACGATTTGCTAGACGGGACACATAAATACGCACCATAGTGTTAGGTCCGCCAACCTCAAGAATGTGCTGCACACCACGACCACCAGGCGTAAGCTTCTTCGCCTCCTCGCCCCAGTTCTCAACTTCCTTGTAGTTGATCACGTGGTCGGCGCCGAGAGACTTCAGCTTCTCGCCCTTGGCCGCCGACGAAGTCGTAGCAATAACCTTCGCGCCAGCCGCTTTGGCAAACTGCACGGCGAACATGCTCACACCACCAGTTCCCTGGGTCAGAACCCAGTCACCGGGCTTCAAGCTGCGGCTCTCCAGACCGTAAAGCCCGTTCCAGGCAGTGAGACCGGCGCAGACGAGTGTGCTGCCCTGCAAGAAATCGAGGTTGGACGGCATGGCGACGAGGCCTTGCTCGTTGAAAGCGCCGTACTGCTGCAGGGCGCCGTCGATCACGCCGCCGACGCCCGTCTGCACGGTGGTGTAGTCCAGGGAGCCCGCGAGGTGGCCTTGGTTGAAGAGGGTGAGGACTTTGTCGCCTTTTTGGAAGCGAGTCACGCCGGAGCCGACGGCTTCGACTACACCGGCGCCGTCGGAGGTGGGGACGATCGGGGTGCGCAAGGCGAAGGGGTAGAAGCCTTTGACGATGGCGAGGTCGCGGTAGTTTAGGGAGGCGGCTTGGACTGGGTGTGGTGTTAGATGTGTTGAGAGTTGAGAGTTGTGGTTTGGTTTAAGAGATCTTACACTTGACAAGAACATCTTTCTCGCCGATTTGAGGGACGGGGGCATCAGTGGCGAGCTTAAGGCCGTCGAAGCCGGTCAGCTCGGTGACCTTCCATTGCTTTTGGGTCGAAGGCATGTTGAAGGTATCAGATTGTGTGGCTGCTCAATTCAAAGTGACGGTTGTAGGTAGGCCGGTTTGGTTGATATGCAAGTAGATTGTTCTAAGAGAGAAGTTGTAGAAGATACTTATCAAGTGAGGTAAACAAGCCACCTTAATAACATCACGAAACCAGAGAGGTGACGTTTAAACCCGGGGTCTGCCTGTAGGATCGAGCTGCCGATTTCTAAGCCTGGCCCCGTCCCTTTGGTCAATTCGCAGAAGGAGCGAGCTTCCCCTCGGTAGTTACTAGTAAACATTCTCTTGGACGGGCCCGCCAATGGTCGATGTCACAAGGAGTGGAGATGACGTTTTTGGTTGGAGAATTGGAGAGCTCCAATTTTGCATTGCAGCATGTGGAGAATTCTCGGATCTTGGCCGCCTGTGCTCGCATCCTTGCGCGATGGGTATTAGATAATCAGTTTTACTAAACCTTCAAGACACATGATATAGTAAGCAGATGATCGTCAAGCGGGATTATCGGCTGGATCGATGTCTTTACACTTTCCTGGGATCGCTTTCCTGGGATGACCGATCGTCAATACCTTCGACAAGAAATGCGGTCCTAGGGGAGAATTGGAGAAAGTGAGGTTGGAGCAGATTCCGATGCATTCTTTCTAATCTGTCTGAAGGTCATTTACAGTACTTTTCAACACCATCGAGTTCGTCAGTTCGTCAACTTTGGTCCATGCCAAAGCAAAGGCAGAAGAAGGAGCTACAAGAAAGGTATCGCGTGGCCGCCTGGGCCAATTCCAAAAGAAGTGAAACGCTATGTCCACGCATGCAGACTGTCCTAGGCTCCAACAGTACCTGCATCACACTTGCTGACACCAGCAGACCAGCCAGTGAGTCTGTTGGCGATGTCGCTGCTGTAGCAGTGGGTGGCAACACCAAGTCCCAAGTTACCACTGGGGTCGATGGAGCCGGAGTTGTACATGCGGGCGGCTTGGTAGAATTTCTGGGCGCCGTCTCCAGTGGCAGCGTCTAGGAGCTGCTTGAGGCCGTCGCCAGCTGCTGTGCCTACCACGCCATCCTCTATCATCTGATGGATCTGGGTTTTGGGACATGGGGTCTGCACGTTCGAGCCGTCGTTGCAGGAACCTGAGCCTTCATGGGACTGGAAAAGACCTGGGTTGGCGTGCGAGTACGATGTGGTCTGCACGCGCACGCAACCGTTGGACTCTTGCAGCATGATGGCGAGCATGAAAGTCTTGTCGACTCCAGTGGAAGACGAGATGTCTTCAACGGAGGACTTGATGTCATCAAGCTCTTGGTCGGAGTTGTCGATCTGGCTGAAGGCGCTGGAGCATGAGGATTTCAAGATCTTCTGGTTTGCCTCCCACATGCTGTCGAAAGAAAGCCACTCGCTCTGGCTTGGCCAGCCTTCATTGGTCGAGCCATCACCTTTGTAGGTGCGGACGTAAGATCCATCCTGGCTTCCACCACTGCCACCCGACGTTGGAGCAGGAGCCGCACTCCCGTAAGATGATGGCGCGGAACTGGCATCGGTGGGTGATGCAGAGGAGGCAATTGATACGGGAGGCGATGATTCGGCTGTGGTAGGCTCTGCTGACAGAGTCGGGTATGCCGAGGGCGGATTTTCCGGAGCGGTAGACTGCTCAGTCTGAGAAGAAGGCATAGCTGGTATAGTCTTGGTGATCATGGTCGAGTGCGGCGCTCCGTATGATGGACGATCAGGCCTATGTCCGTCGTCATCGGAGCCTTTGTTGGCCAGCGAGATCGCCATCGAGGCGCTGGATGTCGAGGCTGCCGAAGTGGATGAGGAAGAGGAAGTGATTGGAGGGAGCATCACTGCAGTGCTGGTAGTCGATCCCGGTGCTGCTACGATACTTTGAGTTCCCACCATGCTAGGTTCGGGTTCGACGTAAGACGAGGACGATGATCCAGAACCGCAATCTCCAAAGCCAGCCTGGCAGCCAACACCGCAGTGCTCAGAAGCGTTACCACACCAGCCGTTAGGACTGGAAGAGTCGTGTCAGCAAGAATTTCATCGACAAGCCCAATCTCGTGCATCACATACCCGCAACAGAAGCCTTCCGCGCAAGTCATGCCGGACCAGGACCCGCAAGAGCCGTCATACGAGACGGAGCGGCCAGCGATTGAGCCAGCGTGTGCGACTTGGACGTGGTGCTTGATACCATGAGCGAGTTGGTGGGCATGAGCATGGCCGCGACCGGCGTGAGGAATGGCGGAAGCGAACGCCGCGAAGGTGATCATCAAGATCTGAGCATGTTAGCCACGTGCTGAACGTTGTCGAGGGGTAGTGTTGTTGCTTACCACGAAGAAATTCATTTTTGCGGACAGTGAGGGAAGTTGTGGAGAGCAAGAATGTATGGTGTCTGGAAAGGAGCGTATGCGCTCTGTCAAAGAGGGCGGTGGTTGAAATGAAGTGGCGTTGATCAGTCGAGGGCTGTAAGGAGTGTGTTGAGTTGTGATGAAGCGATTTCACGGGCAATTGCAACAAAGAGTGTGTGTGTGAGAGGTGGCGGTAAAGGACAGATAGAGAGAGTGGAGCCACTCGACAAACAGTTATACCAAACGACGGCAGAAGGAGGAGCGATGGGAAGTAGTTGTTGACAGGTCTTCACCTGCCTCGTGAAAGGTTCATGCGCATTTATACTACAGATCCGATCACATGCGACTAGTACCAAATACTCCGTGTTCGGTGGTGAGGGATAGCCTCTGTGCCTGTGTGTATCGCCGAATCAGCTCATGGATGCAATCAAGTCGAGCGAGTGTGGCATCAGCCGGTCGTTTGTATGTCTGTGAAGCCGCCCGTTCTGCACGCTGATTGGCTGCCGGGGGGAAGGCTGGCGAGCGGGAATTCGCATGAACTTGCAGGGGGGCAAGCGCCACACGGCGCGCAACGTACCTGTAGATTCGAACTCTTTCGCTAGATCATACAGTAGGAAGTCCAGCAGAACCGCGTTCACCTCGGTCTTGGCCTCTGGGTGGTCGCTGACAATTTGTCGCCTGAGCATCTCTACCGCCCAGATGCTGCAGCCGCGAAGTTGCAGCTCCCAGCTATCGCCCGACTTCAGCTCTTCCATCTTGCGCAACCGGCTCTCCAACGGTGGAGAGAACGTGATGACGCCGAGGTTGTACAGCATCTGGGGTACCCGGTAATCTAGACCCAGGTGTCACTATTACCGACGTGCAGCGAATCGTTTCACAAAAGGTACTTACCAGCGAACATGGTGATGTGGCCTATGTCGTGAAATTCGCCGTGGCTTGTACTGTTGAACGCAGCCCACAAGTCGGCCACAAGGATCTGTGCTCGTTTCAGGAATCGCACTTTGCGACCTTCGAAGCGTCCTTGGTCTTGGAAGCAAGGGAAGTGCTTCGCTAGGAGGTTCACCAGCTTCCCGGCAGAGTGGTCTGCTTCTTGAATCAGACGCACCACACTCGTGTCAGGTCGGGTCTGGACTTCAGTCGACTTGCTATCAGGGTGCTCCGAAACGGCCGTGTTAACGAACTCGCCATTCGTTGTCGAGACGCCGCATTGTTGTCCAGCGGCCTCATTGGAAGACGTGCTGCTATCGTTGACGTTAGAGGATGCTGTGGTCAGTACTCCGTTGACTGAGCCGTCGCATACGGGGGTAGAGCCTTCCAGGTGCTCCCCCGATGCGTCAAGGTCTTCGACAGGTAGCTCGTGATCGACGCCTCCGTGCGGCCCGTCTTCGCTCATGGCTTCCATGTGATCGACCTCGTTGTCAAAATCATCGTCTTCCTGATCGTCATACTCGTCACCGAAATTCTGTGTCGGGTCAGCCAGCTCATCATTGTCAACCCACACGACCGATGTTCAAGTTACCTCGAAAAGCACCTCGGCCGCCTCTTTCAATACCGCCACCCTCTGATCGAACAGAGGGATCTGCTCGTTCGTTGCACTTCGGAAAACATGCTCCATTATGGCACCAAGATCTTTTGTGGTTCTCCAGAACCTCGGCGTGGTGATCGGAATGCCCTCATCCAAAGCGCGCCTCAGGCAAGCCACTAGACTGTTGTAACCAGTCCATTGCTTCTCTCTATACTCAACCTGGAAACGCTCCTCGGACGACTTTTCAGACCAAAACGAGAAATTAAGAAGATCCATCGTAAAGACAAAGTTCACCAGTCCAACTTCGTCCACGTCAACGCCGAGCTTAGGGTGAAGTTCATTTCCATTCCAGCTTTGCGTGGAGTAGTTGCGCTCGCACATGGCTTTGTAGAGTTGACTTGCCGCATCTCGTGTACCGTACATCTCTATCGACACATCGATGGCATGATAGGCGACATACTCGGCATCTTTGAGGACGCCTAGGTGGTTGTTAGCGACAATTGCGAATGAGAGTGTTGTTATGCAGTAGTCGCGTGGAAATTCAGGCAATGGTAGTAGCGATCTCAGCGGCCTAAACAGGTATTTTGCGATGGTTGGAAAGAGAAAGATTATCGCCCTTACCAGTATCGCTTGTCACGATGTCTTGCGCTTTGTTTGAGATACCGAGACTTTCCCTTAGGAGAGCTATCAACTCGTGGTCGACATCAGGATCATCCATCTTTTGCAGTGCTTTTCCGAGGTACAAGGCGATATGTACACACTCCAATTACATGCAGGTACGAGATGGATGACTTTGTGTAAGGTCGTAAGCGAGCGAATGATGGTGATGGGGGAGGCGCTTAAAGAAGGTGGCTTGAACGCGAAGAGCTTGGCGACCTGCGGGCTTGCTTGCTTGCTGACTTCACGACGGCGGCGGTCTGTGTTCTTCTCGACCTTGCTAAAAACATCACTTGCTCCTCTTCATCGCAATATTCAATTTTGCCCAGTGATCAGCTCGATTTGCGTTCTATGGCGCGCCGATGTTCACCTCTAGCTTGAGCATGAGCATGACGCCGCTCAAACGCGCTTTTTAGCTTTCGGCCACCGCGACCAGCAAAGGTAGACCGGCAGTGTCTAGAGACCCTATGGTTCCGATTCCTGTAGGAACATGGCACTCGTCATGAAGGCACTACGACTGGCGAGAGATCGCATTCCTCGTGGGCTGTCCACTGGTGCTCCTCTTGCCAGAGTCTCATCTACGCGACTGACCCTTTGGCTGGAACACGCTATTGCTGCTATTTCATTCTACCATTCCTGCAGTCTTCAGGTATCAGAGCGGAGAGCCTTTGTGCAAATGTCCTACTTAGAATGCAGACTGCGCGTTACAAACGTTCGCACGGTGTGCGGATTCTTGCTCAAGAGTAATTTTCACTCAAAAGGACTACTGACTTTACATACTCAGGCATACCTTTTGGACTTTTACTTCGACGCAAATCCCTCCCAGAAACAGCTCTTCCTGTCATTTGTCTGGAAGAAGAGCATCATGTCGGCCGGTCTACATGGTGACGTCCGCACACATTTGGGTGAGCGAGATCAAGACCCTTCCACATTCCTGGATCACCAGACCTCTGGCGCAACCGAGCAGGATGCTGGTATAACTGGACACTCCTTCCGCTCGGTTGAGAATATTCTTGAGTTCTCGTTCCGAGGTAAGTACATTCCTCCGTGACTCTCTGCGCTTCCACATATCGTATGTCCATCGCCATTCACTCTTGGCGGGCAACATTCATAGGGAACAAGGACATCAAGTTACCTCAACTGAACAATGAACCACCTTCACGACAGCGACGACTTCCAGGAATCGTCTCACATGGGTTGGATTCACCATTCACTTGGCCAGCGTAAATACGCAGCTCTTGGGCTGAGGGATTCTCTTCCAACGCAACATCTTCCAGTGCATCCGCTCGTTGACCAGCAACCCACTCTTGAGACTTGTTCCACTGCGATCTGGTTGTCATCAAATAGCGACTTCAGTTCAACGACCTACCACCAGCGCAACACAAACTCCATACTAAAAAAACAACTCTGGGATTCAAGATGTCCCAATTTAGCTTCACTGACCTTCACGACAGTCTACCGCTTGAATTCCAGCTCTCTTCCAACTTGCACAACAGTGCAATCAAGCACGAACCCATGTCGGATGGTAGCATGCCTCTGGATGACCAGCCGCCTGCTGGGCGACCGCCTGAGCTTGTAGATCATGGAGTTCACCAAGACTTCTCCTCTGATAACAGCATGCCTCTCAACTGTGAGGCGCCTCTCGATCAACTGCTCGAGCTCCCTGATACTAGTGCTCCACAAGGCATCGCAACCGATACCGCCATGGACATCGACGTCCAGCCGCCAGCCGAACAGCCGTCCGGGCTTTACGGTGATGGCAACGCTCAGGACCTCAAATTCGACGAAGACGCTCACGCAAGAGATTTCGATTACTGCATGAATGATCCGCAAGGTTGGTGGGTTTATCACGGCGGGACTCTTCACAGTGACGGTTCTATCGATTTCGGCCCTTCCGCCAACGACCCTATTCTCGATTTTGAGATGGACGACATCACTCCTCCCATCGATTCTACGACCCAAGCGCCTTTTGCTGAGCCCAAGAATCCTTTCGGGCTCTGTGGTCTCCCAACAAGTCTTGTGATCACACCAACAAGTGAACAGTCTCAACAAGCGTTTGCACAGCCTGAATCTGGCCCAAACCAAGATTCTCAGACTCCTACTGCCCACTCGCTTCCATACGCTTTCGACTGGGACGACATTGCGAAACGACAATCTCGCGTGAAAGCCGGCAACAGGTGCAGTCAATTCTCCACCAATAGCGGCACAGGCACAGTGCTAGAGGCCATACCGGAGAAGTATGATCGAACACCTGGCATGAGTTTCCCTCCTGTCCAGCTACCGTCAAGTGTCGCCAACCTTGATCTCGCTGCGAGAACCCTGACGACTCCAAGCTCTTCTCCCACTTTGCGAGCCGCGACCTTGAACAACCAGTCAATAGCAAGAAGGCACACAGTAGCCATCGGTCGCAACCAGCCAACCGGTCGCAACCATACAGCCGTCAAGTTCCCGATCTACACCCAATCCCTTCTGGTGAATGGCCTTTCCGAAGCGAAAACCATGACCAGCTCACGTATCGCTCTGGATGTCATAGACGACGACAGAGATCTGGTGGCCGCTCAAGCACAGCTTTGGGTTCCGCTCATCTCCCAGGCATTCGACAGCGATTTCCTACTCCAACCCGACGACGGAACGAGGCTCACCAATCTAGGCCAACTTGAGTGGACACGCTGGCAGACCGAGCACGAGAACAAAGTCTGGAACATCCTTGAAAAGCACCCAGAGCCGTCCAAGTTCGTCCAGTCCTGCGCTTTCATCTTCTACGCCCTCGTCCTCGAAGCCCACGAGCACGGCAAGGGTCTACCGAATGTGGGCAAGGCGATCTCCAACCCTGGTCCGAACATCAGCCTCAAATGTTCGGAGCGCATCAACGAGGCCATCGAGGTGCTGAAGAATTTCCCCATCGTCCGCTACGACTTCTTGAGGCAGGATCGTTTGGACGGCTTGGCGGCCAACCCCCTTGGGTTCGTGAACAGGAAGATCGAGAACATGTGGGTCAACTACAAGAAAAAGGCAGGAACCGGACCAGTAAAGGTAGAGCAGATCAAGGCCGAGCCTACTACAGATGCCACCAAGGGCAAGGTCGCTGGGAAGAAGCGTGGGCTTGCTGAGATGGAGCAGCAGCTGGATGCGAACGGTCTTCCCACTGGCAATACCACTACGCAACCTGGCCGCAAGAGGGCGAAGGCTACGCCAAAGAAGCGTGCCAGCCAGGTCGTGGCGCCGAAAAGCGAGGCTGCGGTTCCGATGGAGGGTGAGACCCGGGCGGACGTCAAGGATGAGGATGAGATTATGTGAAACGGAGTTACTGGACTCCTTTCAATAAATTGCTTTTGGCGCGCACGGAGTCACGAGAAATATCGGTCAACCACATGCATGGTTCTGGGGTGGTAATTACAGCGACCCTTCCGTTATTGGTATGGAATATGAAACTGTCTAAAGTGTTCGGGGCCGTCTGGAGCGGGTTTTTGCTCCAAGTCACTCATCCTTCGCATGGAAGGCGCGAACCTGCTCGAAGGTTTTGGGTTATCTGGCATGGAGTTTGCTTGGACGGCGCTTTGTTTTTTATTTTGCCATTGCTGCATTGTTGAGATAGAAAGTAGATAGAGACACTATTCATTCACAAAGAGCTGCCACAGTTGCTTTCCCGTCTCAGGCTTTGGCCAAGGGCAACTGGGATAGTCTCATATGGACGTGAAGTGGATTCGAGAAGGCTTACAACATGGTAAAAGTGAAAGGACAAGGACAAGGACCGCAAACAAAGTCTCGCATGCCGCACGCAACTCAGCGCTCATCAGGTGGTGGGAAACATCCAAAAAGCTTTATTCATCTACATGAACAAGAAGTAAAGCAAACCGCTCATTGAAATCTGGGAATCGTTTTCGTCAAACTCGCTGGTGGCGAGTCTTGCACAACATCAGCAGTCGTTCATCTCTGCGACTATAGCTTCATGCCCAGCGCCTTGTGAACACGGAGTGACTGCCTCATGCTGAGGTCAAGCATGATTTCCTGTTTCGATTGTCAGTGCGAGTTCCACATTACACCATAACAAGAACACGTTAGAACGTACCTCTGATCCACCAGGAATGGCATAAGCCCTAACATCGCGGTACAAGCGCTCGACCTTCGCGCCCTGACCGCCGCGAGAATAGCTCAACCCGCCGAAGATCTGCGAAGCCTCGCGAGCGCAGAACTCGAAAGTAAGAGTCGACTGCGCCTTGCAGCCGGCGATCGCACCGCCCAGCTTCAGCATCGCCTCGGTGTCGCTCATCATCTGACACTGGTAGATCAAGCTCTCGAGCCAGGCATAGGTCGCCTCGATCTGGCGCGCCATCTGCGCGAGTTTCATGCGGATTACCGCGTGGTTGATGAGCTTCTGGCCGAAGGTGCGGCGCTTGTTGGCGTACTTGACGCTCTCCTCGTAGCAGACGCGCGAGAAGCGCACGGCTTGGATGATGATGCCGATGCGCTCGTGGTTGAAGTTGGTCATGATGACTTTGAAGCCGCCGTTTTCCTTTCCGATAAGGTTCTCCACGGGGACTTTGACGTCTTCGAAGGTGATGTAGGTTGTGCCGCTAGACCAGACGCCCTGGCAGTCCATGCGGCGCGTGCTGACGCCGCCGAAGCTGCGCTCGATGAGCAGGACAGAAATGCCGTTCATGCCTTTGTCGCTGGTGCGGACGGCGGTGGTGAAGTAGTCGGACCTATGTCTTGTCAGTATTGTATCACCAGGGTGTGCAATGTCGTTTTGACTTACCAGATACCGTTGGTGATCCACTTCTTCTCGCCGTTGACAATGTAGTGTTTGCCATCCTCGGTCAACTTAGCCTCGCAGGTCAGGTTCGCAACATCAGAGCCAGCATCGGGCTCAGTGATCGCAAGACAGATACGCTTGTCGCCACTGAGGATCTCAGGCAAGATACGGTCCTTGAGAGCCTTCTTTCCATGCTTGTAGACAGGCGGGCAACCAATGCCGAAGCCTCCAAGAACATTCCACACGAAGCCACCAGAGCCCGAACGCGACAGCTCGTCTGTGATCAAGAGCTCGTGGAACAGATCCCACTTGTCCGCCGGAACGGATGTGGGCGGGTTCTTGACGAGGTGTGTAGGGTATGGGTGCACGCCGAGAAGACCCGCCAGCCAGCCACGCTCGCCCATGGTCTTGTACACGCTGTCCGGGACCTTCTTCGCCTCATCCCATTCTGTGACATTGGGCATGATCTCGTCCTCCATCCACTGGCGAATCTCGGCTCGAAGGTCGGCGTGGGTCTGGTTGAAGTATGGGCTGTGCCAGCTGTGGTACCATGCCGGATCGGCATAGGGAATCATGTCGCCGAAGGAGTCCAAGGGCTCGACCTCTTCTAGTGCCGCCGGACCTGGAATGGCTGCACCAGTGCCGGACTCTGCTTGTGGTACTACTGCCTCTTTCTTCTCCGCTGAGGGTGTTGTTGGGGGTGTGGGTGGTGCGGCAGCTTTGGGCTTCGAGTCGAGAGAACCGACTTGCAGCTGCTTTTGGTACTTCTTCAGGATGGACTCGTTGTGGTATTTCCAAAATTGCTTGCTGGCATCTTTGCCGGCAACTCGTTGGAGGACTGTAAGCAACGATTAGCTATGACATCTCCCGCGGCTCGACAGGTCACGTACTCTTCTTTCCGCCGGGGTGTTCCTCTTGGAACTTGGTCAAGTCGTAGACATCGTGATCGACAATTATGTAAAGGTTGTCGGGCTTGTTGTGCGACGCAACGTCGTTGGCTGTGAAGGATTTAGACATGTTGTGTTGTGGTACAGTGGATCGAGGAGATCGGAGAGTGTGGAAAGGTCAAGGAATGGAAGAGGGAAAGATGTAGTAGCCCTACAAATCCCTGGGATCACGTTCACTGACACGAGACCAAGCTGACATGTGAAAGTCGCAGCGCTCGGCATGTGCGCACGCGGGATGATCTCAGCCGGCCTGGGTCAGGTCAGTGAAGAGCCGCTTCACGCAGGTCATCTGACACTGAAGACTGGTCTAATGCAGTCATTGTCATTGGCTCGCTTTGCTCTCCAAGTCTCAAGACGCCCGTGTTTCTGCAAGCATCACCGAGGTGCCGAGGTGTCAGATGCAAGCGAGCATGGAGAAAAAGCTGGGGGCAAGTCAGCCACATTCCAGCCAAGCCATGTGGATCCACTCTTCAAGTGGTAGATTTGGTGGTAGAAAACATCCATCTCATCTGTAAAGTACTGCTCACAGAAGTCATTTTGAACCTCGTCGCTGACTTGGAGCTTCGGACATGTCTTCTTCGTACTTGTGAGGTGGTTTACGGGATGAAGTTCAACCGTGGGTCGGTCCACTGATATTCGTTCGACCGATGTGCACGTGGCCAACACGTCAGAGAGATCCTCCCGAAGGCCGCTCTATGTCCTCGGAGCCTCAAACCTTGAGGGTCTTGTAATTCAAGACGATGTATAGTGCCTTGTAGTAAGACCTGATCCGGCTCCCCGCATCATTTCATCCTGTCACAAGCAAGACCAAGACCTCTGGGAAGAATACACGAAGAAATGCCTGAACAGAAGCCAGTCGTCGTCAGGGAGAGTTCGTCTCTGGAAGTCTCTGGCGGGCAGACTGAAGGCATGATACGATCCAATGCTCTCGTCGGCCTGACACCAAACATCTGCGCCTCTCGTATGATTGCCAAACCACACACTGCATCGGCAGTGCACCATCACGGCGAGCAAGACACTGTCGTGTTTTCATTCTCTGGCTACGGCACGGTTGTCAGTGAGGGCGGCAATAAGAGGCAAAACTTGAGCCCGGGAGATTTTGCTCTGATACCGTATGTCTTCCAGTGCTTGGAAGAGAACTCTGCACAAGATGCTGATTGCTTTGTGTACGTACAGGGCATTTGCCGAACACCAAGAGGTCAACGATAGTGACGAGGACGTCGTATGGTGTATCGTTCGTTCTGGCGGCGAGCCTTGTGTTGTCAACATTGACGGTTGGGGAGAGAGCTAGGAATTCACCACCTGCCATGAATATACTAGAGTATAAATGAATTCTGCAAGAAATACAACTCCATTACATCTTCCTTGTCGACACCATCGATTGGTACTTCAGACGAGCGAGAGCTGTTTGTAGGGTTAGGGTTGGTGTTGGATGATGATATCGTGCCACAAAACTCAAAACTCGATGCTTACGATTTTCGTCTTGATCTTCATCCTCGACAAGAATTTCGTATATTGGCTTGCATACACATCTCTGGAATGCAAACACCTATACTGAAGATGTTTCTCAGTCCAGGTTTATGCAAGACAATTCGGCGGCATGAAACACCGAACATGACGATCTCTGCTTACTTACAGGAGCGTTAACGCCAACGCCAGCTGAAGTTAAAATGACATCTGCTTTCAACAGAAACGGCCGGGACGTGCGGGAAACCGTATCCTCCTATCAATAATTCAGGAATACTGCAACACACGATACCACGCAAACCTGAATCTCTAATAGCCATACACCGCTGATGCCCAGAACGCGGTGCAGTACGACATTAACGCGCTACTGAGCCGGCCGTGGCGAACGACAAGATGGAGAACTCACACTCCGGCAGCAGCCAGGATGAAGACAACAAGGCGAACGAGTCGCACGCGCAGAGCCCGGATTCGACACCTTCTGGAGACACGCCCGAAAAGAAACCTTCCAAGATCAAGACCATGTGGAACAAGCTTGGCCTAGACATGGCTACCTGCTCGATGATGTTCAAGGGCTCCGTTGCCCCAACCATTGCCATCGCCGTGTATCAGTCGCCGGCAGTGGCTGCGCAGTACACGACTCTGGGCTACCTGACGGCCATCATGTCCATTCTCGGCTTTCCAATCATGCCGCGAGGCAAGTTCATCCAGACAATGAGCCTGAACGTTATCGGAGTCTGTCTCGGTGCTGCTGTAAATCTTTTGGCTTTGTACACGGCGGTACAGGCCCGTATGAATACTGCTGCACCAGGTGCTCCACCTAACGCTTACAACTCGTCGGCATCTGCTGTGTGCGCGATCTGGTTTATGGTCCAAATCTATCTCGTCAACTATCTGAGGGCAGCACGGCCGCAGTTCCAATTCCCGGCCATTGTCTACTCTATCTTCGCCATTGTCGCGATGTCGTACGGGCCGACTTTTCCCAGCATGACTTATGCTATCAGTTTCGCGGAGCGTCTAATTGAGGCTTTCTTCACCGGATTTGGATTGGCCACTGCTGTTCACTTTTTCATATTCCCTTTGAGTTCGAGGACTGTGGTCTTCAAGGAGATGACTGGGTATCTCATGTAAGTTGTGCGCATCCAAACTTCGTCAAGGGCTCTACAGCTGACGCTTCCAATCTATAGGTGTCTCGACGGCATGCTCAAGACGCAGACAGCGTACATGGAGAGCCTGGAGACCATTGATCCCGTTGCCGTGCGTGATAAGCATCTCCAGGACGCGAAAGCAAACCCCAAGAAAGCAAAGCAGTCCGGCAAGACTCCTGGCGGATTGGACACACCCGCAGCGGATGCGATGAAATCTACCTTCCTCAAGCTCATGGAACTTCACACCAAGCTCAATGCAGACATCACTCCTGCTAAGCGAGAGCCAGCCATTGGCAAATTGAGTTCCAAGGACATAACGCACATGTGGAAAGAACTGAGGCTCATCTTTGTCCCGATCCTGGGACTCAGCTCCAGCATTGATATCCTGCGCAGATATGCGGAGCAAAGACAATGGGCTAGCTCGGACCTGTCGCCAGAGGAAGCAGAAGCACGCGATGTCCAGGTTGAGACCTTACACATGATGATGAAGACGCTCCACGGTCCATTCGAAGACATCAAGGGGGCCATCTCGGCTGGCTTCAAGCACATCATGATCACACTCGAACTGACCAAGGTCCCCAAGAAGAAAAAACTCGACGACGAGGAAGGTCATGAAGAGAAGACAGCCTCCCCTGGCTCGCCGGGATTCGCAGCCTACCTAAAGGGGAAGATCGACGAGTTCCACACCTCTAAACAGACAACCCTCGAACAGTGGTGTCACAAGAAGGGCATTCGCATCCCCGAAAACTTCTTCAATAAGTCGTACAGACCAGAACAAGACCCGGGACTTGACGAGGAAAGCGTGCCAGACCGACTACGACGTCAGCTGTTCTTCGCCTTGCACATGGAGTACATGCTGTTCAGAGCCGGCCAAGCAACGCTAGACATGGTACTCTTCGCCGACAAGATGAAGGCAGACGGCAAGCTGAAGCACAGCAAATTCATCTTCCCCGGTTCCAGAGCGTTGTACAAATGGCTCAAAGCGGCTTTGGGCCAGGAAGACATCGCCAAGAACAGCGAGTACCTGACCGACATGGAAGACAGTGCCATGCAGACTCTCTTCATGGGTGCCGAGTTTGGCAAACGGATCGATCCCGAGCACCTGCCCCCGCGCAACTTGGGCGAGAAGATAGGCGACAAGATCCGCAAGATCCCCAATTTCTTCAGGACTCCTGCTTCTGCGTTTGGGTTCCGTGTTACGTGTGCTAGCATGAGTATTGCTATCATCAACTACTTGCATGACACGCAGCAGTTCTTCCAGGAGCAGCGTCTTCTTTGGAGCATGATCATGATTGCTATCTCTATGTCGAGATTGGCTGGGCAAAGCACGTTCAACTTTGTCCTTCGAGTTATCGGTACTGCTATTGTAAGTCTGAAAGCCTTTCCTCAGGTTGGACGTGTACTGACTAGACAACCTCTCTGACAGGCTATGGTTGCTTCCTACATCATCTGGTACATAGTCGTTGGCAACGCCGCCGGCGTCATCGGTAAGAGTCTCTATCTGCGACACAAGATAGCATCAGGAAAGACACTAACATCCTGTTCAGTTTTCTTGTGGATCTGGATGTTAATTGGGTTTTACGCCTTGCTCAAGTTCCCGAAATTCGTGGTCGTTGGTAGGTCCCACCTCACTACGAAAAGCAACACCAGACCTCACAGCTGACCCACCACCCACAGCCCTCCTCTCCGTAGTCAGCACCGTCCTGATCATCGGCTACGAACTCCAAGTCGACGTCCTCGGCGTCGCGGCCTCGGAATCCAACGGCCAGCCCGCCTACCCCACCTACCTCCTCGCTCCCTACCGCCTTGCAACGGTCGCGGGCGGCCTCTTCGTCGCCTGGATCTGGACCATCTTCCCGTACCCGATCTCCGAGGGCTCGGAACTGCGCAGAGACCTGGGTGCCAGCCTGTACATGCTGGCGAACTTCTCGTCGCTGGTGCACGAGATTGTGCAGTCACGCGTCAAGGGCGTCGAAGGCGATGTGCGGAAGAAGGGCACGCACGCGCACAACCTGGAAAAGGCGCGGGTGACGGTGTTTGGCAAGTTGTTGTTGTTGCTGAATGAGATGAGGACGAACTCGGCTTTTTCCAAGTTCCAAGTTAGAGTGGGCGGAAGGTTCCCGAAGGAAGAGTACGAAGGGTAAGACACACCGACAAATCCATTGATTGAACACTCGGCATGGCAGACTGACAAATACGCCCCTCACAGCCTGATCGAATGCGTCCAACGCATCCTGAACTACCTCGCCCTCATGGCCTACGCCTCGCAAACCCTCTCCCTGACCGACAAGCCCGCGGCCGAGCACACGCAGTGGTCCAACGATTTCCGCCGCCTCGTCACAGACGCCCACGGCACTTCGAACCAAATCACCTCGGTCCTCTCCCTGCTGTCCTCTTGCCTCAGCAACGGCCAAGCCTTACCCCCTTACCTCGAGCTGCCTCAGCCGTACGCTTTTACGCAGCGGATCGAGGAGATTGATCGGAGTATCTTGAGTGTGAGGCATATTGATGAGCCCGAGTACAGTGCTTTTGCGGTGCTGCAGATTTGTGGAGGGTGTGTTACTGCGGATTTGGAGGGGTTGGTTAGGTGAGTTTTTTGCTTCCTTCATTGCATGATCATTGGTTTGCTAATACTTTCGCAACCAGGCATGTCAAGACACTTGTCGGCGAGATTGATTTCTCTTTCCACGCGCTTAATCCGAGCGGCACGAACCCTGGAGGGTTGTCGATGAAGGCGAATGATAAGACTGAGTAGTCTTTGTGGGAGTTTCTTCGTCTGGGACACGCGATGGGGGAAAAATTGAGGGTTCACCAGTTTGCTTTACGTTGTTGTTCATCGTTTCAATTTCTTAGCTAACGCGAGCTTGCTTGGTTTCATTTCCTATTTTCCAACTCTCGGAGCATCGACATTCCTATTCGCCATTTCATCAATACCTTCGAGCATCTCCTCCATCTCTTCCAGTTCAGGCAGCCTTGCCAAAGTAGCTGGTCAAAGTGTTCTTCTGCCCGGAGTCAACAATCCCTCCCTTCTTCTTAGTACTCGCACTGCCGCTCTTCTCTCCGGCTTCCTTCTTTGCCGCCGACTTCTTGACACCCACCTGCATCAATCCCATCAGTTCCTCAAACTCTTCCCTGCCGACAATCCCCCCCGAAGCCTGCACATGGCCCCTAGCGAAATCCTCACCCACGCGTTCCAAAAGCGACGTCGAAGGTAGTACCTGCTTCTTCTCCAACCCCTCCCCTCCAACATCACCGCCATCCCGGCCATCGTCACCAACCGGCGCCAACTCAGCATACCCTTTCAAAGCCCTGATGATATCCACCTCCACCTCCCTCCCCTTTGCACACTTCGCCACCCTACAGCTGAAATTCACCTTCCCCTCCGCATACCCCTCGTTAGCACACATGACCCACTCCAGCACATTGCTCTTCAGCGTCCCCGCCCACCGCGTCGCAATCAGCGGGTGCACCTGCGCGCCACTCCGGATCCGGAAAACAGCAACCTTGCCATCCGCCGAGAACTGCGGCGCCGTGTGCGTGCACCGGTTCACCTCGGCCGCGACTTCCTGCTTCGCCGCGAGCAAGCGGGGGTTCGTCAGGATGCTGGCGGGGGCGTCGGGGGCTGTGAGGGCTTTCCAGGCGGAGAGGACGTCGTAGGCTGGGGTGCGGCGCGGGGCGTTCAAGAGGGAGACGACGGCGTTGAGGGTTCCCTTTTTGTGGGTTTTGAAGGTCTGGGACATGTCTGGGAAGGGGGCCTGCCATTTCAGGCTGGTGCCTAGGTCGCCGTGGGTTCCTACTACGGCGAGCCAGGAGGTGAGGGAGGGGAGGGAAGGGTGCAGGGGCGTGCAGATGTGGTGGGTTAGGAGGGAGGCGGTGGCGACGGGGGGAGAGTTGCTGGCTGTTGCGTGGGAGGAGGAGGCGGGGAAGTCGGAGGCGGAGGGCGCGTGGTGGTGGTCGATTATCAGGGAGACGGTGGTTGGGTCTGGGATTAGGGGTGGGCTGCGCCGGCTGCCTTGGTCTAGGACGAAGATGTAGGCTGGTTTGTGGGAGGCCATGAGGGCGCTTTCGGTGGGGCTGTGGACTGTGCTGCTTTTGGCTAGGAGGTGGACTGTTATGAGGGATTCGTCGAGGCCGAGGAGCATGAGGGTATGGCGCAGGATGGCGCCGGAGGAGAGGCCGTCGGCGTCTTTGTCTGGGACTATGAGGGTCTTCTTGTTTGCTTTCGCGCTGTTGGGGTGTGTGAGATGCACGTATTACGGTGTTGTGAGAATGACCTAGAACTCACCATTCGAGAATGATATTTCTTGCATTCTCTATTTGATCTTTTGGTGCAGGCCATTGAATGGAGCCGTCTTCTTCCTTGATGGATGGCGTTGCGTGGTATTCGGGAATGTTGGATTTCGCCCTTTTTGCTGGCGACTCGCTTGATGGGGCTTGTTTGCGTTTCATCTTGGGAGCTTTCGTCGTCGTCGGTGAAGCGAGATACCGGATTTGCGTGTGAGCTAACTGTATCCGTATCCTGTGAATGGATATTGAAGGTCGAGAGATGTAAATGAGAGGTCTCATGGAAGGGGGGCACGGCTCCAAAGACCGGACGAGAGGGGGTTGTCGTCCTTTGGGGATATTGCCTAGTTTGTCTTGAGCGAATTTGGTCAATTATTCAATTGTCAATTTATAGTCGTTGATAGACTTTAAAAGGTATGCCATCCCATGCATATCATTCATGTAGACCGTTGGCGAGAAGGTTAGGGTAAGGTAGCTCGTCGCATTACAATGTGATGAGGTCAGCATTCTGTGACGTAGTGTCAGAGAATACTTCATGTCTCTTTGTACATTTTGATCTCGAACTGTTATAATGTCAAGAATTCAACAACAGAGAACCTAGTGGGTAGCACCTTCTCGAGTCTGGCCACGTTCCTTCCAAATACATGTGCGTGTGAAGAAAGAAGATAGACAGACAGACAGACCTCGCAGGACAAGAACCCGACATCTGCCGGGCCCACATCAGCCCAAGTGCCGCCTCGTTTACAGCCGCATAAAGTCTGGAGTCTGGAGTCTGGACCAAGTGCCCCAGCATTCGCCTGCTCGTTCCACTGAGCCGCATGACTGCAGGAAATGTGGGAGGATTAGTGGGAAAATAGGCTAGCTAGAAGCATACTGACATGCTATGGGATGTGGTGTCGTCTACCACATCGACAAGTGTCTCTCTGACTGAGAGAAGCAAAGCTAGGCAAGACATTTCAGCTGTCTGTCAGCAGACATGCGTCGGCAACAATAACAGCAGGACACGACAGCTGCTGCAAGCCTGCAAGGCTCCCACTGCGGCTCTCACTGGCGGCGCATTGCGGCTAATGATCTGGCAACCAATGGCTGGGCCGGCGGCTGAGAGAGGTTCTGGAAGATAGGCTGGCACGCTTGGGTTGGAGAGGATGCTGACACGGGCACGGAGCTGTCGTGAAAGGATCGAGGCAGGAAGAAGGCGGGGGAGATGGAGAGGAGGAGAGGGGTGAGCTGCTTCCAGTTTATCCCATCAACACACACATGCACTAAACATGCTCGCTTTATTCCGTGTCCATGCCCATGTCGGTTGAATCCTGCTCACCACTAACCCACCTTACATACCTTGTTGAAACCCTGACAAAGTACAAACATACCAAGTCTCTCAAGTCAAGACTTCACCTAAGCACAGCGACAAGTCCATTCAAGGATCCCCCTCACGCGTCAGGCTTCAAGGTTTCGTGTCGCAGGTCACACCACCACTTATCGCGACGTGCCCTTTCGATCGACTGCGGCTCAAAACGGGACTTGAACTGCACTCGAGATCGACGGCAGCACCGCCAGCCAGCCAGCCCACATCCAGACTACCTTGCCAGTAGCTGTACCGTTGTCGCCTCGGCCTGTAACAACAACGACATACAATCTACTCACTGCCACCGCCTGTCCTTGCACCACCAACTCGACTCTTCTCTTACACCAACTGTCAGCTCGCCATCTGCCTACCTGCCACTGTCTGCCACGATCCAATCTCACGTGGCCAAGCGAGGCACGCCTCGGCCTGGTTGCATGCGCTGCCTTCTTGTGAAGCTCGACCTCTGACTTCAGTCCTGTCTGGACCTGCCTTGGGATATGTCCCGGTACGTCTTTCTCTCCTATGTACCTAGCATTGAAGCTCGCGCACTCATTCTTTCACTTGCCCCGCCATCACCTCTTTCGTGCCTCTACTGCGGTCAATGTACCTTCGTCTTCCAAGTCAGAGCCTAGCGCGATTGCGTTACAGCTCTCACACGCGCTTTCTACGCATCCAGTCCTGTATTCCAAGCATAGCCTAGCGGTTGCGCAACAAGATTGATAGCAAAGCGTCTCGTTCAACAGCTTCACCGGCTGACCATATCCAGGATCTCCACGATTCCATTACACCCACGCAACTCGGCTCTCTTGTCTGACGGGACGGAGTGACACCAAAACGCACTCTCCCGCGTTCTGCATGGACTCGAGCCAACGTACATAGATGCACTGTCGTCGCACCGTTCTTGCTTCATTTGATCCTCACGATATCTGCGATATACCCTGTTCCACCCACGACCATTGCTTTGCAATAACTCCCTCACACGATTTCTTGAAATTACTGTATGACAGCGGCCGAGTGCTACAGTGATCAGCACGGTCTACCAAGGAACGAAGAACTCCTCAAGGTCACCTTCGATTTTCACGACTCTTCAGAATCTTCGCATCAGACCTCAACGTCGTCTTCACCTCAAGACTTCCCAGAAGACCCGGGGCTCAGAGCCTTGATCGACTTACCTGACTTGAGACTACACATCCAGTCCCCTCGTTCAAGCAAATCCAATCGCGGCGTGAAGATGGCGGAACAGCCAGACGAACCGCCACCGTCGGGTGAATCGCCCGCTGAACAGCTCACGGCCCAACTGGAGAGCGCAATAAAGACGGATGACCATGGCTCCAAGAGCTCGATCGATTCCGGGGTGGGCTTAGATGTCAGCGAACTTGTATCAGATAAAGAGGATCCCGATCAATTACTGCCTACGAAGGAACTGGCAACGCGGACGAGGTCGGACTCGATGCAGCACACCGAACAGCCTGCCACGCGCCCCGACCCTGGATTGTCACTTCGCATAACGACATCAAACTCGAGTACATGTGCGAGTTCTTCACATGAGAAGGACGACTCGATATGCGCCTCGCCGACACTCTCTAAACATGTCATTCCCTCGGCAGATGTCCACGGAGAAAGCCTTGCCCCGTTCGAGCCTCTTTCCTCCTCTACCAGTTCTCCAAAAGCGGAAAGACTGCCCTCTATCCATCAAATTACAAGCTCGCTTACCGAGTTGGCAGAGGCTGCGACACAGGAAATGCCGCGCCAACAGCAGAGTCTTTCACATCATCACAGCCACTCCTTTGGATCGGCGACATCTCAATCGCCTGTTCTCTCCAACCGACCGTACCCTACAGCTGTCCAAACCTCGCCGCAAGCCTATTATCCCGCTATGTTGGCACGGTCTCCGACGAGCACGCTTGGGGAAAGCCAGTACGCATCGCCACCAGCGTACCCTCCGTATGGAGCTTACAATCACCGCCGCGCGTCAGCAGCAGACGGAGTGCCTCCCCTTATGCCAAACTTACCCACGGCTTCCTCAAGTGGCGACAGCTATACTGGCTACCTCAGCTCAAGCACTGAAGGGTACAGTACAAACCATACGACTCCCATCGATGTCGGCCAGGCGTTGGAGAGTACTCCCCGTCCAATGCTGCCGCCTCCACCAGGCATGCACGCTGTGTCACAACTCCCACCCGCGCCAATTATGATACCTGGACCTTACAAATGCGACGTGCCGAATTGTACAGCTGGGACGTTCCAGACGCAGTATCTCTTGAAGTGAGCTTTCACTTCTTACATGGACATCATGTCACTTACTGACATGCTTATACAGCTCCCACAAAAACGTCCACAGCCAGAGTCGGCCTCACTACTGTCCCGTCGCCGGCTGCCCGCGCTCAGAAGGTGGCAAGGGCTTCAAGCGTAAGAATGAGATGATCCGCCACGGTTTGGTGCACAACAGCCCGGGCTACATCTGCCCCTTCTGCCCAGAGCGCGAACACAGATATCCGCGACCGGACAATCTCCAACGGTATGTATATGCGAATGGAAGGAAGCTGCAGACACAATATGACCAACCGCTGACAATCGTACAGACATGTGCGTGTGCATCATGTAAACAAAGACCGCGACGACAACGTCTTGCGAGACGTGCTGAACCAGCGCACGGAGGGGCAGGGCAAGACTCGTCGACGCCGGACGAACACGGGGCCCATGGTTGCTTCTTCTTTGTGATGGCCTTCGGGTTGTTGGAGAACTATTGTGGTCTTGAGATTTGGCTGAGTCTTACGAATGGTCATGACCAGACACTTTCATCAGTGATGTAAGAGGCAGGCTGTTGCTGCTGGGGACTGTATATAACTTCTCACTTTCTCCCTCTAGAGGGTGCCCCCGTTCTGTGTGAGATTACTCTTTTTTTTTCCCTTGGGCGGGAACCTTCTGCGGGTTTGCGAACTTGGCGGCTGGCGAAACAATTGGAATGCAGGCAAGGATACGACCATCCGGAGTATCAAGAGACGGCGGAGCTTCTGACTCTGCGCTGTGAATTGGAATTGAGACGTGATGGGATTGGAAATCGTTTGGATGTGTGAATTGAAAGGGACTGACTGACGGACGGGACAGTACCAGGGATTGATTATTCAGAGATCGATCGAACAGACGCTTGATTCTATTTCCAACATGCGCGAATGTGAGACAGCCTTGTTTTTGAGACACAACGTCTTTTTCTTCGTCCGCGCACACGTGTGACGATGATGATGATTCTCCTGGTAACACTGCCACTCTACCGAGCGTGCCGTGGGTCTCTCGTTCCTTGCCTTGCCTTCTTGACGTATGTAGCAGAGAGAATGTCTTTGCCTCTCCCACTACCTGCTCATCTCTATACCCTGTAAAGTTGTTGTTCGGTTCGATGCTCTACAGAGAGGCCAGAGAGGCTCAGTGGCTGGGCGGCATCTGGGCAGACAGAGGCGCAGCTTCCGACTAACAGTACTCTCCTCGCAAAGTTCGCGAAGGCCAAGGATTTTTCCGTTTCGCGGCTCAGCGGTGTATCTCGTGGGCATAACTACTTGTCCGACAAAGTCAATACCAAATGCCATGCCTCTTGTAGTCTTGGGAGATGGGCTTTTCCACCGTTTCACACGTGGTAGGTGAGTGGGTTTCCTTTCCTCCTTGCCGGGCCAAGCCGCGTGTGGGAGTGGAGTGGAGAGCGTGACATGTGGACGGAAAGACAGCATCGGGGAACTTGCCGGGCAAGTGCGGAGAGAAAGTGTGGATTTTTTTTGGCATGCATGCACTCCGCGGTGGGCGGTCGGGCGGGCTGCGGAGAACGATCTTTGATCGTCGGGTCTGGGGTTGCGTGTTTGTGTTTGTCACACGATTGCAGTACTGTACTGTAAGTATGTGGTCATCCAGCGAATATCAGGGTGTTGAAAGGAGTAATGCGATGTGCTGATGAATGGCGGTATGATCTTATCGGTATTGCAGGTGAGAAGCGCTACTTGCCGGTCTGTATGTCTCTCACTGGAAGTCTCCGGCAGGCAGGCAGGCAGGCAGGAGCGCCGCGACATTCCACGTTGCCCAGTCGCTTGCAGCAAGTTGCAGCAAAATGCTTGTTCTTTGTCACCCAGCACGCGGCGCCCTGCACGCTACACCCACGCGGCATTTAATAACACTCATCTGGATTGCAACAATGCAGAGGACGGTTGGAAGGATTTGCCATTGTCGCTTCGGTATGCAACGCCGCTTGATAGTGGTAATGCAGAAGAAGAATCCGATGATAACACACTTACCTAGCCAGCTCCTCCCACTACTAACCGAGCGAGCCGAGCAAGGCTAATTGTTCTTCGTTCGGCCTGGCCACACGCCACCAGATAGAACAGATCCGACTTACACAGACTTAGAAGACTGCCACGCAACAAGTGCTGAGACATGATCCTCGCTTAAAGACCACTTGGCACCGGCTTCCCCATCTAGACCCGCTCTGCCCGCGTGGTCAACTGGCCTCTTGACTCTTGGGAGGTGGGAGAGAGGAGGTTTTGCTGTATAGGGCGAGAGGCGGCTGAGTGGCACATGCCGCTGCCACTTTGGTACTCTCGTCTCCTCGCAAGCACGGAGTACCGTACCGCCCAATTCACCAATCGACTGCACTGGGCAGGGTAAGCAAATCGCCCTGAGCTCTGATTATTACCTGTTGTGAGCCATGCAATGACAATCAATCACTTGATCAAGCAAAGGTAGGAGAAGTGTTGTTTCTTTCAAGACTGCCTTTGTCTCCCACTCCTACCCTTAATCTCTCGCCCTTGTTTCTCGTCTCCTCAGCCCACGAAACACCGCATCCTCACATCACACCAATTCGATATTATTAAACACCTGCAAAAACAGAACAGGAAGGCGCCACTGCACTGCACTCCGGCCCGCCTCGCCCAAAAAGCGAGATCTGGATTTCACGCCTCTTTTTCCCGCACCTCCCCCAAGACTTGCTGCTTTTGCCCTGCGCCCGCGGGCCTGCAGGGCCTTAATCACTTGCTGGGCCTGATTGTTGTCACTCTTGGGCTTCGCAAGAGTTGGCCTACTCCTCACTTCCATCTCACTCTTGAACATCTTCTTCGAACTTGTTTCACTATCACGCCTCACTCACTCCTGGAAGACTATCAGCCCACACACGACAACGTAGTACGACTCACCTTGCACCGCTTTCACATGGAATGCTCTACTAGGGCTCGGTGACCGGTCCCAGCTCTCCGGATCACTCCACCTCACGCCCGCGTGGTCCCCACACTCTCACTCCACCGTTTGCGATCAGCTGCCGCTACGAAGCGAACAGAAGAACGAACACAAAGACTAGTCGTTATTAATCGATCCACTCTCTTTCGTCATGCCTAGCGAATCTGAACTCGAGGCCGGCAGAAACGAAATCGCTCGCCAATTGCAACAATTGCACATGTTGCATCTCTCACAGCGCTCTGCAAGACATCCTCAACTGCGCAACATGGAGGGCGAAGGCGACACCATGACTTCGCTGGCTGTCTCCATCATGGGCCTGAACGGCACGGTGCAGACATCAACTCAAGTCGCAGGACAACAACCACAACCTACTGGGTTGCCGTCGACAAGGCCTCCCAAGAGGGCACAGAGTTACTTTAATTCATTCCAAACTACTTGCAATCCGGCACAGGACGATCCTCCAACATATGCGACGGCGACACGACAACGGCCTGCGGCAAGGCGCGACTTGCACGCCGGCAGAGAATCCCTTCCCAAATACAGCTGCTCAGTCTCTGCTGGCGCCACTATGCTGGTCAACATGGAATCTGTCAGCCCTTTACACAACGTCTCGCAAAGCGAATGGCGAGACGTCTTCGTCGAGGTTCGAGGGACGTTGCTGAACTTCCACCGCGTCAAGGACGGCCGACCATACAGACTCTTGCGATCATACACCCTACAACATGCAGAGGTTGGCCTCGCACCTGATGCGTATCACACCGTCCTGGCACCAAACAGCAAGCTCGCACACCTCATTCCAAGCGCCGCGAGGCAAAAGGCTTTCAGAAAAGATCCTCAGCTGTTCCGCGCCGAGGAGCAGTTCATTATGAGACTGCGCGTGGAGACTGATCAGATTTTGTTGGCACACAAGAGTGAGGACAAGATCCTCGAAATGCTCCACGCGATTGGCGCCGGCATCGATCTGGCACCTGCTATCGACGAACGAAGCATTTCGAAACAGTGCACAGTTCCTAGGCGTCGAAGAAGGCCCGCCACACAAGCGGTCACAGACATCAACAGCGCAGCGGTCATTGCCGAGCAAGAACGTATCTTGCAGCAAATGTACCCGTCACTAGCCAGGGACGCGAGCGAGCAGAACGAAAATGCAACACAGGTTCTTTCATCAAACCCAGGAACACCGACCAGAGAAGAAGACGAGATCGACCTCTCAGCCGTTCGCGAGGACTTCAGCGACCTTGCACCCACATCGACAAACAGCTCCAGCATCTCCCGCCCAGCATACTCCCGCACAACGACCGCCTCCTCAACATCCTCAGACCACCAACGACAAATGGTCTACCAAACCGCTCCCACGAACTTCGACGCCGAAGGCAAATGGGCGCCACCACATCTACGCACCTCCGCCCAGGTTCGACGATATGTCCGCCGCTGCGCTCCGCTCCTGACTCTCGACGCCGCGCGCGCCAGCGACATCGTCATCTGCAACGGCAAGCGAATGCGCATCAACTGGCGCGAAGAACGCCTCGAACACTGGCATCTGCAACCGCCCACCTACGCCGCGCACGATTTCCTCACCAAAGAGCAGCAGGAACAGAGACAGCGGGAACTCGCAGCTTCGGCCAGTCCACCCTCATCCATGGAGAACAGTGTCGACACCACCGCGTCCTCCGAAGACCGCAACAGGAAAAGAAACAGCAGCGGCACCAACGCCCCCTCCTCCCTCTTCTCCGAGACCTCCTCGGCCTCGCACGACGACAGCGACGCCATCACACCCTTGGAAGAAGCACACAACGCTTTCGGCAACCTCGACCTTGTGAAAACTAGCACGGTCGGCTCGATGATGTCGGGCAAGAAGACGTTCTCGGCTCCTGATGTTATGCTTCAGACAACCACACCGCCTGCAAGCCGGGAAAAAGCCCGCGAAGTCCAGCGCGAGAATCACGGCGGCGCCGCGGAGGCGCAGGCTGTTGTGTTTTGCTTCTAGTAGGGGCAACTCGCATGGGTAATGCTCATCCTTCCATTCCAAAGGGGGTAGTGCCCACCTCGAAGTTTGGAAACATCGAACATGGAAAGCGAGGTTG
>Ga0265798_10001465_pt1 | contig 36751 bp, 30 predicted proteins | sample P3T30metagenome_FD_192430 | JGI IMG/M metagenome (GOLD analysis project Ga0265798, IMG submission 192430) | Plant litter microbial communities from East Loma Ridge, Irvine, California - P3 T30 | ecosystem: Environmental > Terrestrial > Plant litter > Unclassified | place: USA: California...
ATTTGCGGGCGATCCAGATGTCGTTGAACATGTCCGAGGCTCCTGTGAAGCCGGCGGGGTTCATCCCCGCTCGACAGGCGCCCGACAGGACGGGGAGGGGCCGCGATCACTTTTTTCCGCTCGCGGGAAAAAGCCGTAGCGAAGCGCCCGGACCCCTTGCGGGTTGATCGTACAAGGCCCCGAGCCGGCCCAAGGATTGCGCCTCTAAGAGCGGGGTGAAGCCCGCCTGCCCGGAGCGTTGCGTTGAACGCTGGACCGTTCGTGACGCCCGCGTTTCCTGAACCTGGCTGGTTGCCTGATCCGGATCCACCCTGCGTTCTTCCCTCATGGAGCGAGCGTACGCCGGGTATAGGCAGTCCAGCTGGGCTTTTGGTGGAAGAAAGTTGCCGCTGTTTGGAACAGGATTTCCTGTGCGCTTGCGATGCGTCCGTCAGTTGATCGTCACCCGAATGGGCCGAGACCGTCACGGGCTCGGTGGAGCAAAGCGGAATAGAGCGACGGTCCCGGCATAGGCCGGGAGACACTAAATCCTTTGAAACCAATGAAGAATGCCGAGGGTTGACCCCGATAGATACCTCCACACGACCTAAGGCCCTTGTTGTCGATGACGATGCTCTGATCCTGATGGACGCGGGCGCGATCCTGGAAGATGCCGGATTCAGGTTGCATGAAGCTGGCACGGGCGATGAAGCCAAGATCCTACTCGGGGCGCATGGTCAGAACATCACCCTGCTGTTTTCCGACGTCGAGATGCCGGGGGAAACCGATGGTTATGCGCTGGCACGCTATGTCGACGAGCATTGGCCGGACTTTGAAATCGTCATAGCTAGCGGACGGCTCACACCCGAAAAGGGGGACATGAGGAGAGGCCCGGAGCCGTAGCTCCGGGCCGTTCCCGCTTCCAGGTCAGAAGGGCACATCGTCCTCCAGATCGCTATGATCCTGGGTGTTGCCCTGGCTCTGGCGACCGCGGCTGTCCTTGCGCAGGACCTTCAGCCACGAGCCGATATAGGCGGCGTGGTCGTCGAGATGCGAGGTGGGGAGTCCGAGATCCGCGCCGAGCAGCGCTGAGGTCATTTCGGCGCAAAGCTCCTCGAAAGCGTAGGCGTCGTCACCGAACCGTTTGCCGAACTCGCGATCGAGTCGATCGGGGTGACCTGTCCAATGACCTGCCTCATGGGCGAGCGTCGACGCAAAGAAGGCACGCGAAGAGAACATCTCGGCGGGGGGCATGGTGATGTTGTCGGCTGTCCGATCGTAGAAGGCCCGATCGCCGCGCATGTAGACGGTCGCGGGCAGGGCGTCGATAAAGCGCTGCGCGCGCTCAGGCAGGGTGTCGGCCGGAGGTACGGCGCTGACCGCGCTTGGGTAGAAGTCGGGAGACAGCCCGTCGATCTGGTCGCAGTTGAACACGGCGTAGGAGCGCAGCACGCGGCGCGTCTCGTCGGTCGCGTTGCCGGTGACGACGGATGCGACGGTCTTGCTGTAGGATTTGTAGAAGATGGCGATTTGCGAGCGTTCGCCGGGGCGGACCTGACCGCCAAGGGCCTGCGCCTGCTTATATGTCATCCAAGTGCGCGAGTTGTAGCCGGCGCCCTCGGCACACAGCCACAGCCAGAAGCAGTTGATGCCCTTGTAGGGGTCGCCTGTCACGCGTAGCGGACGGCCCCCGAGTCCGGGGCGCCACGGCTTAACCCAAGGGCGGACCCCGGCCTCCAGCTTGTCGATGATGGTGTTGGTGATGATGTCGGCAGGCGACGGTTTATTGGTGGTCTTTGCCACGGTCGTTCTCCTGATCTGGTTGAGGCGAACCCGGTCAAGCATTCTCCCCTCTCGGGAGTGGCGGCGGGTCAAAAAGAAAGGGGCGACACTCCGCGAAGAGTGCCGCCCCCAGTCGCCTCGAAATGTGCGAGCCGGCGTCAGGCCGCTTGGCTCAAATCCTCAGACCCGTGATCATCGTCTCCCTCGGACACGATCACGTCGTCGCCGTCTTCGCCCAGATCTTCATCCTCGGCCGAATCAGCGTCGTCGACGTCTTCGATGAAGGTAGAGCGCAGCGGCGTCCTAACCGGCTTCTCAATGCCGTCGAAGCGCATCGCCTCGGGCAACCAAGCCGTCGCCTTCTCGCGGATCTCCACTTCGACGATGCCCTGGCCGTTGCAGAGCGAGGCACAGGTGCCGGCGAGGTCGCCCTTCTTGGCGTCCTTGTAGCGACCGCGCAGGATCGGGCCGCCAATTTGCTCGAGCGCGTCGAGCATGACGGTCTTCTTGACCCGGCCGAAGAAGTTCTCGGCCGTCGGGCGCCACCAATTTTCGACCTGGATGTCGAGGAGGCGACCGAGGTGGTCGTGGAAGCCGTTGCTGCGGTAGCCCTCGGCGACGTTGAGCGTGGGCTCCAGCGTGCGCGCGATCGAGAACGCCACCCACGCGCCACGGGCCTCGTCATCGAGCGCCCGGAAGGCATCGAACCGCTCGGTCATGGTCTTGTGGCTGGCCCAGCTCGTGTCGAGGCGCTGGCGCTGATCGTCGATGGTCTGCGACGCCATCGAGCCCTCGTCCCGGAACCCGAAGATCGGGAAGCCAGCGGCGCCCGACTTCAACGTCGAATGGTTCGGGATGTGGCTCTGCTCGAAGACGACATTCTGCGCCATGAGGAAGATGGTCAGGTCGAGCGCGAGTCCCGGGTCGCTGGCGATGTGGGCGACGAGGATCTGGCGGCGTTGGCTCGCCAGCTCGTCGATCAGCGTGGCGCTGAGCTTCGGGCCGCCTTCGACGTCGTCACCATTAGCGGTATTACCGGCATTGCCGGAATTACCCTTATGAGGTGCGTTTGGGTCGACGACTGGCTTTTCGCTGAACAGGCGTGTGTGGACACGGGGTTCGCCGTCACCGCCGATATACACAAACGTGCCGATCTGCGCCTTCAGCGCGGGATCGATGTCGTGCCGCGCGTCGTCGATCTCGTCCAGCTCGCGTTCGATCGCCTCAATGCGCGCTTCGGCGGTTTCCGCCTCGACGCTGCCTTCGGAGAGCTCCTGCTCGAGCTGAGCGACCAAAGCGTCGTTCTCGCATCCCAGTTCCTGCACGCGTGCGGTCTCCTCCTCGGTGAGGGGTCGGGCGGGCGCATGAAACTCGTGAAGCTGCCGCTCGAGGTCGTAGGGGACGTGCGTCGCCGCGATCGGCGTGACGAAGGCAAGGCCCTCGGCCTGCGCCAGATCGGCGGCGGCCGCTTCCAGCTTCTGGACCGCGAGCGTCTCGATCACGTCGACGTCGATCCAGTTCTCGTCGCTCTCGGTTGCGAAGAGGTCGCCCTCGATGCGCCCGCCTGCGGCAAGATAGGCTTCGCGTCCCACGAAGCGCGCCTTGGCGTCGTTCGCCTTGACGGTCCCGTTGAGGATAGCGCGGCGGATGTTGTCGGGATTATCGCCGTAGTAGGCGCTGCTCATCTGCGCGAACACGCGGGCCTGGCGGTCGACGTCGGTAGTGACGGCGTAAGCCTGCGCGACGCCGAGCGTGATCTCGCCGGCTGCGAGCGCCTCGAAGACGCACGGTGCCAGCTCGGCGAGGCGCACGCGCTGCTCGACGAAGCGGGTCGTAACGCCCTTAGGCCGGGACTGAAGGTTCTGTTCATCACCGGCTTCGCGGAAAACGCAATCGTCGGCAACGGGCACATGGACCCAGGCATGGAGCTTTTGACAAAGCCGTTTACGCTCGAGGCGCTCTCAATGAAGGTCGCGGAGATGCTGAAGTCGCCTGCGGCCTGACCGGCGTTCCCTCGATAGCGCAACTCTGTCGCGGGAACGGAATGGACCCGTTGGGGTAATGAATGGAGGTTACCCCAGTATGCAGTCGATCACGGCCGGGGCGGTCGCGACGGGGATGAACATCCGCGTCTTGTGCTGGATGATCTCGGTGAAGCATCCGGCCGCCTTCAGCTCGGCAAGCCGCGTGTGCGGCCAGTCGAGCAGTTCCAAGCGCTGCTGACCGGCGACCAGGCTGCGCTTCAGCCGGTATGCGCCCACGGCAGAAATCTCCGCCGTCGCCATGACGTGCTTGGCTGTTTCGGCACCCGACACCGTGATCGTTGAGGCCATGCCGAAGGCGTCCGCGAGCTTGGAGACGAGCGGGGCAGGAACAATGCGGCCGAGGAAGGACTGGCCGTCCTCGGTGTTGAGCCGCCAGACCCGGACGTGATCGTCGGGCAGGCGGTTCCAGACGGGGAGAAGGAGCCCGGTGACGAGATAGAGCGTGCTGGTGCGGGTCTTGCCCAACATCTCCTCCACCTCGGCCTGCCATAGCGCGGCGAACTCCTCCTCGCTGGCATCTTCCCACATCGTTTCGACAAGCAGGTCCTGGCGCATCCGCTCGGTCCGGGTTGGCCGCACCAGCTCATAGCGGCGCACGATCTCACCATCGTCGTCGGTCAGCGAATAGGTGCTGCACCGGATCGCGGCTTTGCCCGACTTGCGGTTGACGATCGGGCGGGCGTCATCGCCTAAGCTCCGCAGCGCACGATCAAGCGCGAGCGGCTTGTAGCGTTCCTCCGTCTCGAGCCGGAGGATCTCGGTCTCGGCGCCGCTGGTCTGGTCACGGCGGATGACGGTGCGATCAAGGATCGTGATGCGCTCGGCGTTGATGCTTTCGACGCCAAGGTCGAGTGTGCCGGCTTCCTTGGCCGCCTCGATGCGCGCCTCGATCAGGCCAAGATACTCGTCGAAGATTGCGTTCTGGAGAGCGATGCGCAGCGCCAGGATTCGGTTCAGCCAGCGCTGGATGGGCGGCAGCTCTTCCTTGAGGCCGCCACCTTCGCCCTCCAGCTCGAGCCCGGTTAATTTTTGGAACTGATCGAGGGTGGTGGAGCGCAGCTTGCCGCCCGCAAGCAGCCTGAACCATTGTTCGAGCGACTCCTTGGCATAGCCGCTTTCAAGGTTGTCGCGCGGATCGAACAGGCCTTGGCCACCTGTCTGCCGCTGGCCGCGGGTGAGCGCGCCCAGGCTGTCGAGCCGGCGCGCGATCGTCGAGATAAAGCGACGTTCGCCCCGGCAGTCGGTCGAGACGGGCCGGAACAGCGGCGCGGTCGCCTGATGCGTGCGGTGCGTGCGGCCGAGGCCTTGGATGGCGGCGTCAGCGCGCCATCCAGGCTCGAGGAGGTAGTGATTGCGCCGCGACTGGTTCTCGGTCGTGAGGCTCGCGTGGTAGCTGCGGCCGGTGCCGCCAGCATCGGAGAAGATCAGGATCTTCTTGGCGCCGCGCATGAAGGCATCGGTCTCAGCAAGGTTGGTGCGCGAGCTGCGGCTCTCGACGCGCTGGCGACCTGCCACGTCCATGATGACGCGCCGGCTGCGCCCCGTCACCTCGGCGACTGCATCGCTGCCGAAATGCCCGATGATATGATCGAGGGCAGAGCCGACGACGGGGAGGGCACAAAGCTGCTCGATCAGGTTGTCGCGCATCTCCAGCGCTTCTCGGGCGAACACGGGACGGCCGTCCTCGTCCGACATCGGTTCAGAGCGTGTCTTGCCGGTATCGTCGACATAGGTCTTCATCTGCCGGACCGGGAAAGCGGCCGTCAGGTAGGACATGACGAATTCGCGCGGCGAAAGCTCGATGTCGAGGTTCGCGCGTTCTTCGACGGTCAGCGCCGCCAATGCGCGGTTGAGCATCGCTTCCGAGGTGGAAACGAGTTGGATCACGACGCTCTCGCCGCGCGCGAGATCTGCGCGGATCGCGGGCACCAGGGCGGGCAGCTTCATGCCGATCAGGAGTTGGCAGAAGAAGCGCTGTTTGGTGGACTCGAAGATCGACAACGCGGCCGCCTTGGCACCGCTGTTGTAGGTGTCGTTCGAGAAGCTGTCGGTGACGCGGGTCGCGTCGAGCGCAGCGTGCAGGTTCGCGTGAATGATCGCCCACGCATCGGCATAGGCGTCGTACACCTCGATCTGGTCGAGGGTGAGCTGGTGTTCGAGGATGTCGTACTCGACGCCGGCGAAGGACAACGCGCGGGCGACGTAAAGCCCCTGCATCTTCAGGTCGCGGGCGATCAGCTCCATAGCTGCGATCCCGCCACGGCGCAGGGATTCGACGAACGCCTTGCGATCGGCAAACGCCGTGCCTGGACCCCACAGGCCGAGCCGGGTCGCATAAGCGAGATTGTTGACGTCCGATGCGCCGGTCGCGGACACGTAGAGGACGCGGGCGCGGGGCAGGAGGTTCTGCAGGCGGACGCCAGCGATCCCCTGGTCGGAGCCGTCCTTGGTGCCAAAGCGGCCTTCGCCGCCCGCGACACCGGCCATTTCGTGCGCCTCGTCGAACACGACCATGCCGTCATGGTCATCACCGACCCATTCGAGGATCTGCTGGAGCCGCGTGCCCTTGTCACCGCGGTTGGAGCGCAGCGTGGCGTAGGTGAGGAACAGGACGCCTTCGACGGCACCAATCGGGGTGCCAAGCTTCCACTGGTTGAGATGCTGAATGTCGAGCGCGAGACCGCCGACCGCGGTCCAGTCGCGACGTGCATCCTCGAGCAGCGTTTCGGTCTTCGAGATCCAGATGTGCTTGCGCCGACCGCGCAACCACTGGTCGAGAATGATGGCGGCGACTTGGCGGCCTTTGCCGGCCCCGGTGCCGTCACCGAGGAAGAAACCGGTGCGATAGGCGCGGCCTTCTTCGTCGGGGGTGAGCGACAGGCCCTCTTCAACGGGTTTGAACAGGCCGGGGATGTCGCGCTCGAAAGCATCGCCGGCATAGATCAGCGTCTCGAGCTGAGCGTCCGAGAGCGTCTTCGCGCCGACGACGGACTGCGAGAGGGTAGGGACGTAGGACGGCCGCGGGGCGGCGATCGAGCCCATAGCAATCGATTCCACCAGCGCGGTCGGATGCGCAGAGGCACACGGGATTGCGATCCGGCTCGGCCGGTAGGGCAGGTACACGCCCACGGCTTCGCCGGTCGGGACCGGCTCGGCGAACACGGTGTAATCGATCGGACGCGCGACAAGGGACTGCGCGGATCTGGGCATTGGCGCGACGAGGCGCGGCTTGCCGGCGAGACCGCCTAGCAGCGAACCGCGCCCGCTTGGGCGGGCAAGTTGCGGGGCCGACACGCGCGCCACAGCAGCAGGCAATGGAGAGACCTCGCGGGCCGTGATCGCGGCGAGCGCCTCGGCAAGCGAACTGCACCGGATCAGCTCGGCATGGTCGCCGGTGCCTTTCTCCAGCACCATGATCTTCACCGGCTGGCTGGTGCCATGCTTGGCATAGGCGTTTGCCGGCAGCTCGAGGTGGAGGGTCAGCGTGCAGTCCACGGTCGCCTTGGCCCATGCCCGGCTCGACGTATCGGCACGGTCGGGCAGAATAGCGGCGCAACGCCCGCCAGGGGCAAGCCGCATCAGCGCGGCACGAAGGTGACGGAAGGCCGCAAGCGGATCCGCGTGGCGCCCGACGCTGCGCGAGAAGGGCGGGTTGATGAGCACCGCGGTCGGGCGGACGGCGGGGGGCAGCAGATCGTGGATCAGTTCTCCGTCGTGAGGGCTCACCGGGGTGCCGGGGTAGGCGGCCTGCAGCATCGCGGCGCGGGCCGGGTCGATCTCGTTCAAGACGAGGCGCGCGCCGACGCGAGCGGCGAAGACCGCGAGGAGCCCGGTGCCGGCAGAAGGTTCGAGCACCAAGTCCGTGGGCGCGACGCGGGCAGCGAGCGCTGCGAGGTACGCGATCGGGGCAGGGGTTGAGAATTGCTGCAGTTCGATCTGCTCTTCGCTGCGAACCGTGTGGGTCGGCAGATTGGCGACCAGCTCGGTGAGTGCAGCGAGACACACGCCGAAGTCGGCGGGAAGGTCTGCCATTGCGAGGTACATAACTTCGGCCAGTTCGAGCATGTCGTAGGCGTCGCGTAAGCACCAGCCCCCATCGGCGGAAGAACCGCCATGGGCCTGTTCCATGACCCACAACAGCGTGTCGCGCTGAAGCGATCCGTTCCTGGCGATCGTGTCGGCGACCGCCTTGGCAGCGGTGATCGACGGTTCTGTAAGATCGAGTTCGAGAGCTGCGGCTGAGGTGCGCATCGAGGGTCTCCGTTATATCGCCCGGTGCTCATCACCGGATCAACAGGCCGAAGGCTCCCTCTCCTCTTCTAATGCATGACGGGTGGATTGGCCTTGGGATCTGTTAAGCAGGAGACGACGGTAGCCTGTCTGCGGGATCGAAGGTTTGATCGCCCGCTCAGTGACAAAGACGCCTGTAAGTGGAACAGCCTCAGCGCATCGACCGTTCGAGCTCGTATTCAGGAGTATTTCGATGCAACAGCCAGGCCTTAATGGTCGCCACCGCGACAAGAACGGCGAGATCAGCCGCAAACACGGCAACACGCTCGTGAGCACCTTGCGGAAGATCTATGGGCCTTCGTTCGCCCCCGGTACGCAGCCCGGCGAAAAACTTTCCGAAGTCCTTGCCCAATTAGACGAACCGTCACTCACAAAGCTTGTGCACGATCACGAGCGTGGTGAGCTGGAAGGCAAGGTTGTCGCAGCGTAGCTAGCGAAAAGGCGCCCGAGGGCAGCGCATCTCCAAGCGGCCATGATGCAAATATCGATCATTGGACGTCTTTCGGCCGCTTATGGTTGGCTATGCCGACGAAGACGCCGTGTGCGCGGCTTGGAGACGAGCCCTCCAGGCGTCGTTCCAATCATCGTGATGCTCAGGCACGCGGTTGACGAGTTCGCGACCGTTTGCAGTAAGATGATCGTGCGCTTTTTTCAGTAGCCGCTCGGCTGCTCGGCCGCGATCGCCATAGACGATCACGCGGCGCACCTTTTCCGGGATGGCGACAAAGGCAAGCCGCTCAACGCCGCCCAATGCCCAGGTCGGCGTGCCGAACCACTCCATCGCCGAACGCGCATCCTCGATGCCTTCGGCGAGACCCAGTTCGTCCGTCACGGGTGCAAGCCGGATTGCCGCAGTGCCGAGCAGGCCAAGGGAGACCTTGGGTTTGGCAATCGGCTTCTGCAGCACATTGTCAGGATTGAGGAAGGTACGCTGGACGGCGACCAGGCCCAGGTCGTTTTCGACTGCGGCGATCATGGCTGGCATCATACGCTTCGTCGGACCCGAGCCGAGAATAGTCGTAGGGTTGAAGCGCAACGCCTTGGGAAAGGGGCCGGACAGCCCTCGCGCGCGGAGGTATTCCTCTGCGAGCGTACCCGTGATCGGAATACTGGCCTTCCAGAGCCGGAGCGCCAGCGCGCCCATGTCGCGCTTCGCGCTCGCCTCGGGCATCAAGACGGGACCGCGATCATGAAGCCTGCGGCGCTGGAGAGCCTTTAGCACCTCCGCCGTGGTGCAACCGGCGAAGCAATGGAACAGGATCGCGGTGTCGCCGAGGCGGACGGATAAGCTCGGGGAACCGTCATCGTGCGCAGGACAGCGGCATTCTCCACGTGTGCCGCGCCATACACCGCCGAGCTGTTCGACGATACTCTTGGCGCGGACTTCAGCGTCCAGGGGCAATCTCGCCATCGCGATCGTCCTTTGGTTGTAATGGATCACGGTCATGAGTGCCTCCGGCATAATTGAACCGAAGAGCCGCCGGCATCCTCCCCTCAAGGCCGCGACGTTCATGGCGCGATCCGTTTCAGGGTGAGTGCCGAAAGGGCATGACCTGAGGTCTGCCCTCTCGAGTAGGCGAAGATCGTCACCAAGCAGGGCGAACCGCAGTTACGGGCTCGATCGCGGCGATGCCGCAGTAGAGCCGTGCCGCAGGCCGCCCCCCGCGCTTCATCAGCCTTGCTCAGGCTCAGCCTTGGACAGGACCGAGAACGTGTCCGCGATCAGCTCGGTGCGATACGAAATGTCGTTGCTCTCGGCTTGGTGGTTGCTCTCGCGAACGCGGCCGGTGATGTGGACCAGATCGCCTTTGCCTGCGGCTTCGACTTGGGTGGCGACATTGGAAAAACAGACCACGCTGTTCCAATGCGTATCCGTCTTCCATTCGTCTCCGTCGCGACGATTATAGTTGGCGGCGACACTGACGTAGCTCACGCGCTCGCGCCCCGTGATCTTGCCGATCCGGCCGATAATCCGGAACTCCGCGATATTCTGGGGCATCATCGTCTCCTTCGCTGGGGTGAAATGCGGAATGGGCGTGGGCCGTGGGCGCTAGTCGTGCTGCGCCTCGGGGCGCCGAAAGTGATATTTCTGGATGTTTTCAGGGGTCGCGTAGACCTCGTACGCCCGCATCCAGTCGCGACGTATTTCGCGCTGGGCAATGTCCAGCGGCATCTGGTGGGTGCAGACCAGGCGCCACAGCACATAGGCGAGGATGTTTTTGTCGCGAGCGTTGGCGTTGCCGCGGCGCGGCTGCAGCCAGAGATCGCGCCGGTCTAGTGGTGCGCCCCCAATCGAGATCGGGATCAGGTGGTCCAGTTCGTAATCGGCCATCGGCTCGCCGGGATGCTGCGCGTCCATCATGCGGCGTTTTAACGGGCCGGTGATCGCATAGGCAGGACGCGCTGCCCGGGCATAGCCCGGGCGGCAGATCGTGCCGTCGATGTTGTCCTGGCTAATTGCAGGATCAATCGCGCCGGAGATTTCGGGTGGTGGGAGAAGCGCCGCGGCGTTGCTCGGCAGGAGCGGGCTATGGGCCACCTTGAAAAGGCCAGCGATGGCATCGCAGATCGAGCCCCCGCCGCGTGCGGTACAGCCGAAGGGGTTGGACGCGGCCGGGCGGTGGTTGAATGAAGAGCGGTGCCACAGGCCAGCCGCGGCAAGGATCCCGGCGCCGCCAAGAATTGCCCGGACTCTCATACGGTGTTCGCCGGGCGGGCGATTTGAAAAGGCCACAGCCTCTGCTCAGGCGCTAGATCCCCATCGTGGCGCGATCGGTCTGACGGCGGCGTCATAGTCCAATATTACAACATAGGTCGAAGATAGACACCCTCTTTTTTTTAGCCTCTTCGAAAAAGGACGGGACGATGTCGTGGCGAGTTCGGCTCGTCAGGTGGTAGTGAAATGACGGAGTTCTCGTCTTTGGTATCTAATCTGGCGCTGTCGTTGCGTTCGTGTGCGGAAAACGGTTCAACCCGGCACGACCGTCGCTGTTGAGGACAGCAGAAGCCGCATGCTCCCCTCGGGAGCACCGCGACGCGTAGCGGCGCGTCAACGTTTCGGTTCGGATAGGTCTGTGAGTATGTCGCTTGGTTTGTTCAAATGCCGTTTCGCCGTCAGGCGCCAACGTGGTGGCCGACTAGGCCATCTCCATCTTTCCTTAGAATATAAGAATCTGGGAGCGGTTGACCATTTTTTTGAGACTCATGATTCTCAATGCCTTTGGCGAGAAGATTCAAGACACGCCGCAGCCCTGCGTCCGCAATGTCCTCGGACACAACCTGCCGAGGTGTCCGCCACAAGCGCATTTTCTCGACGGCTTCGATCCGATCTGCGTCGCGTTGCACTACGTCGTCCGGGAGCGGAGTCGGCCGGAGGTGCTGCGGCAGGAAGCGGGCAAGACGGTTCGGGAAGCTCATCCGGTAAACATTGGATGTTTGGGCGTTACGTGCCTTGGGCCTGCCAGCGGGCGGGTCGATTGGAACGCAGCGACGCTGCTTGTCGATCAGACCCATTCTAGCGAGGATCGACAACCCTCGTCCAACGCTCGCGCGCGACAGACCACTCGCCGCCTCGATCCATTCCCAGGTTGGGAAGACCTTGCCACCACAGGTGCGGGCAAGCGTCGTGAGCTGCTCGAACACGCGCACGGCAGCGTTGGTTATTAAAGTGACGAGACGTTCGTCTTCGGTCAGCGGCCGTCCTTCGGCGCGTGCGAGGCGCCGAACGGCGTTCTTGCGTTTCAACAGCTCGACGGCCTTCTTGTAGAGCCGATCGGTTTCGCCCTTGGCATAACTGTAGAAGAAGTCGTCTTCGAACGTGCCGGCAAGCCGGCTGTTGGGATGGACGTGCGCACGGGTCGGGTTTGCCGCGCCCGATCGCGACCGCGGCTGCTCGCGTGTGATCCGCTCAAGCGCCATGAAGCTCGCGCGCGCGAGTGAAATAGCTCCCATCATCCGTCCTCTTGTGGAGGCCGGGACCAAGACAAAACTAGAGCGTGGCGCGAAGCGCGCTCCCTTGAACCGAAGTTCCGAAACGAGTATGAGACAGGGGTTGGTTACGACCCGATCGATGCCGCCAAGCATCGCTCATCACGTTCCAGGGTGCCCGGCCTTCGTGCCGGGCATTCGTTTATGTGGTCACAGCCGGTTCTCTTTGATCTCGCCGGCGAACTTACCGGTGTTCCGATTTTGCAGTCTTAACCGTCCGCGCGGAAGCGCTTTCGGTTCGTGCTATCGGGGATCAACCCCGAAAATCGTTCGTGCTATCGGGGATCAAATACCCGGGGATTCGTGCTTTCGCGGATCAATGCTGCGCCAGACTTCGTGCTTTCGCGGATCAATGCGCGCTACCCGGCGCGGAGTCGCGAATCAGGCGACGGCTGCCGCGCCCACCAGCTTCATGACCTTCGGCTCGATCAAAACCTGGCAGTGGCCGGTCTTCCTGCCCGGCCTTGGAGCCGCTTTTGCACCGTCGGCAGGAGCATCGAACAGCGTCACCCGGTAATCCGGAATCGCATCGGCCTCTAATATGGCTTTTAGAGCATGACGAAAATGAGCAAGAGAGTTCTGATAGCCAAGTTGAAGACGCAGCTCATCAAGGCTTAACTGATGAGGGCCATCAACACACGCTGAACGAGCGATCTCGTACAGACGACGTTCTACGGGACCGAGCCGAAAATACGCTGGCGCATAGTCTAGCACCTGTCGATCGCGCAGAATCGCGCGAAAGAGCCAGTCGCAAAGGCGGACCTTGACCGCCTTGAGGCGCTTCTCTCCACGGCCTTCACCGTTCTTGGTATAGTAGAGCTTCGCTTCTGACAGCCAGGAGAAGTAACCTTCCTCTCCCTCGCCACCGGCTTCGATATCGGTCTTTATCTGCGTACCTTGTAGGCGTTCTAGGGCTTGCGACAGGCGCGTATAGGAGCGCGCCGACGGATTGTTGCCCGTGACGCAAAACAGATCGTGTGCCGTAAAGTAGAAGTCTTGAGAGACGTCTTCGCCCGCCTCAAGCTTAGCAACCATCAGACTGGCAATATAAAGAACGATCTCCTTGTCGTAGATCGTCGCAACCCCCTTCGCCGTCGGCACAATTTCGATCGAGACCGAGTCCGTCTTGTACGAGAGAGTCTTGGTCCACTTGCCTTTGCTGAGCGCGAAAAATGGAAATGCCATGAGCGAGCGCTCGCCGCGAACTTCGCTCATCAGCGGACTATCGAGCGCGAACAGATCAGCTTGGTGGGTCGACATCGGCCTCGTCTCCGTCGTGGCGCTCAGAACGCGGCGCTATCTACGCCTGTTTTGCATTGATCCGCAAAAGCACGAATCCTGGCGTTCCGATTGATCCGCGAAAGCACGAAAGTGAGGGGCATACCATGCCCAAACCCTCCCATACCCCTCATCCAAGGGTCAAATTCGTGCTTTCGCGGATCAATTCCCAAACTCCGGCGAAGAAAGTTCGTGCTTTCACGGATAATCATGATCGGCCTGCTGCGGGTGAGGCATTTTTCCAGCTGCGCGTCAGGCATTATCGGCCGAACCGCATCAGCTGCGAAGGGTAGGGGGCCACCATATCCTTCAGATCGTCCCACGGGGCCGATAGCCAGCGATCATAGTCGTCCTCGTGAAGCACGACGGGCATCGCCTTTGGATGGATCGGCGCCACGGTCGCATTCGGCTCGGTCGTCAGGAACCCATATGCGTTGCCGCGCTCCGTCGGTCGCCAGATACCGGCAAAGGCGAAGATCGGGCGGCTTGGCACATCGAACCAGTGCAAAGGCTTCTTCCCATCCTCGCCAGGCGCAATGCCGAACTCCGAGAAGGCGGTCACCGGCACGAGACAGCGTCGTGCCGGAGTCGTCAGCATCGAGCGCCAGAAGGTCGAACTGAGATTGCGCACGTTCGTCACATATTTGGTGAGCTTTACCGCGGGATCGCGCTTGCTCGGCACCTGGGTCGGCACACCTCACTCCATCCGCACGAGCTTCCGGTCGGCGCCGTCCTGAACAACGACCTGACCGTAGAACGGCGTCTTCTTGCCTGTCGGGAAGATATCGGCCGGCGGATACGTCTCGTCCGGCTCGTAGGGAGGCCGAATACCGAACGTCACCGCGATCTCGGCCTGCTTCGCCGTCAGCCGATATCTGTTGCACGTTACAAGCTCCCCAACTGCTGGTGCCAGCCGGCTGAGCGGCGGCGGTCTTCGCACGGGAGCGCTTCACGAAGCGGCAGCTCATAGCTGCTCGCTGGTCGATGACGCGGCACCACGCTCTTTCTTGTCGGCATTGCAGCTCGTGAGTCTGCCCGGACGGGCGGCTCGGTGGTATGGGCGAGCTGTCGTAACGATCTTTACGCCCCCGGTCTGGAGCAAGCCGGCCTGCGTTCCGCCAATGTGATCTACGCGCAGCCGCTCGATGACGCAGCACTGCTAGCCGTCATCGAGGACGCAGTGCGCGACGGCACACCGTCCGCGGTGATCGCGGAAGCGCGGCAGGTCTCGATGGTGGCGACGCGCCGGCTTCAACTGGTTGCGGCCGAGGCCGATATTCCCGTGCTGCTGCTGCGCCGCCGGCGTGGTCGCGAGCAGGATCCGCTCGGCGGGCCGTCGGCCGCCTGGACTCGCTGGCGGATCGCCAGCGTGCCGTCCGAACGCCTGAGCGTCGCTGGGGTAGGGCGCCCGCGCTGGTCGGTTGAGCTGGCGCGCCAGCGCAGCGGTGCTTCGTTTTCTATGATCGTGGAGGGATGCGATGAGACGGGTTGTCTCGCTGTTCCTGCCGCACTTGGCCATCGAACGGCTGAGACGGCTGGACCGGCACGCTATGCCGCGGCCTAAAGCCGCAGCTCTCCAGCTTCCTGTCGACGACAATCCCGGCGCCTGCTCTGTCCCGCGTGGTGGCGGGTGGCGACCGGGTGCGCGCTGGGCGCGCGCGAACGCGCCAGAGGGCACCGCCGTCGAAAGCCAGATCGCGGCGCTCCCAGCGCACGCGCGACCACAGATGCGCGAGCTCGGCCGACGCTCGGAGGCAGCGACCCACCCGTACCGCGCACCTGCGCCAGCCGAGCGGGCGGCGTCGATAGCAGCAACGGTATCAGCTTTCCACGCAACGCCGCTCGCCTTGATCGGGAAGGTCGGTCGACGCGAAGAGTTCGTGGCAGCTTGTGCTTCGGCCGCCAGCCTCGGGATCGCCGTTGGCATGGCCGTGACGCATGCCCGCGCCCTGGTGTCGGACCTCGACTTCCGCCCGGCTGAACCGGAAGCGGATGCAGCGCTGCTTGACCAGTTGGCGCTGCGCGCCGTGCGTCGCTGGACCCCGATTGCGGCGGCGACTCCACCAGACGGGCTCTGGCTCGATCTTACCGGCTGCGATCATCTGTACGGCGGCGAGGAACGCTTCTGTCGGCGGTTGCGCGCCTTCTTCCAGCGCGCCGGCTTCACGGCCCGGGTCGCCGTCGCGGACACCCCGGGCGCCGCACACGCCATCGCGCGCTTTGGGCGCTTGGACCTCACGATCGTGCCGTCAGGGCGTACCATCGAAGCGCTCGGACCTTTGCCGATCGCCGCGCTACGTCTGAACGGCATAGCGCTGACCGCAGGACGAAAGTTCGGGTTCGAGACGGTCGCGGATCTGCTGCCGGTCGCCCGCGGCCCGCTCGCGCGCCGCCTTGGTCTCGCAGCGATCACGCGGCTCGATCAGGCGCTAGGCGGGGTCGCCGAACCGATTACGCCACACGAAGACGCCGAGGTGCCGATCGTCGAACGGCGCCTGATGGAGCCGATCTGCACCGCAGAAGCGATCGAGCGCGTCATGGGAGACTTGCTCGGCGATCTTGCCGAGGTGCTGCAGGCAAGGGGGCTTGGAGCTCGTGCCTTACGGCTGACGGGACTGCGGGTCGACGGGGTTGAGCAAGTTGTCGCGGTCGGCACCTCTCGGCCGACACGCGAGGTGCCGCATCTTCTGCGGCTGTTAAAGCTTCGGATCGAACGGATCGATCCTGGGCTTGGTATCGAGCAGTTCACCTTGGTCGCACCGCATACCGAACCGCTCGACGCCGTAGACCTCGGCGCCGTGCTGGCAGGCGAGACGCTGGTGCGCGACCCGGCCCGCCTGGTCGACGTCGTCGCCGGCAGGATTGGTACGCGCGCAGTCTATCGCCTTGCGCCGGTCGAAAGCCACGTGCCCGAGCGCGCGGTGATCCGCTCGGATCCTGTGGACGCGCCAGGCGGCTGGCCGTTGTGGGTTCGCCCTGTGCGGCTGTTCGCAAGGCCAGAGCCGCTCGCGCGTGTGATCGCGCTGCTGCCGGATCAGCCACCCCGTCGCTTCGAGTGGCGCGGCACGACCTACCTGATCGTCGCTGGCGACGGCCCCGAGCGGATCCACGGCGAATGGTGGCGCCGCGACGCCGAGGTCTGGGCGGTCCGCGACTATTACCGTGTCGAAGACGACAAAGGCGGACGCTACTGGGTGTTCCGCCGCGGCGATGGCTTCGAGAGCGACACCGGCGATCTGAGCTGGTGGATGCACGGCGTGTTCGCATGACCGACTATGTCGAGCTGCAGGTCCTGACGCATTTCTCGCTGCTGCGCGGCGCGTCCAGCCCGGACGAGTTGTTCGCGGCGGCAAATCTGCTCGGCCTGGAGGCCTTGGGCATTTCGGACATCGGTTCCGTCGCCGGCGTCGTGCGGGGTTGGGAGGCACAGAAGGCAACCGGTGTGCGGATGATCGCCGGTGCCCGTGTCGATCTCGTTTGCGGACGCCGATTGCTGCTCTATCCGACCGATCGGCCGGCGTGGTCGCGGCTGACCCGGCTGCTGACGGTTGGGAAGAAGCGCGCGGGGAAGGGCAAGTGCGAGCTGCATTGGCACGATCTCAAGCCATGGTCCGAAGGGATGGTTGCCATCCTGCTCGCGGAAGAAGCGAGCGATCATAACGCGCTCGCGCTCGCAGAATTGAAGTCCGTGTACGGCAAGCGCGGCTATATGGCGCTGTACCAGCGGCGCCGGCCGAACGACGCCGTCCGCATCGATGCGCTCGCGCGCCAGGCGGCCGCGGCCAGCGTACGCGCGGTGGTCACGGGCGACATCCTGTATCACGCGCCCGAGGCGCGGTTGATGCAGGACGTCGTGACGGCAGTCCGAGAGAAATGCACCGTCGACGAGCTTGGCTATCGCCGCGAGGTGAACGCCGACCGCGCGCTCAAGTCGCCGGCCGAGATGGTACGGCGGTTCAAGGCCTATCCGGACGCGCTGCGCGCCAGCGTCGACATCGCGCGCGCCTGCACGTTCGATCTCGGGGAGCTTGCGTACCAATATCCGCACGAGCGGCTGCTGGAAGGGTTGAGCGCGCCGGAAGCGCTTGAGCGCCTGGCGCTGGAGGCGGTCGACCGAATGTTCGATGGCGCCGTCCCGCAAGCGTACACCGATCAGATTAGCCACGAACTCAAGCTCATCGCCGAGCTCGCCTACGCGCCCTATTTCCTGACCGTCTATGCCATCGTGCGAGAGGCAAGGCGCCGAGGCATCTTGTGCCAAGGGAGAGGCTCTGCTGCGAACTCCTGCGTGTGCTTCGTGCTCGCGATTACCTCGATCGATCCAATCAAGCACGAGTTGCTGTTCGAGCGGTTCGTTTCGGGCGAGCGCCGCGAGCCGCCCGATATCGACGTCGATTTCGAGCATGAGCGGCGTGAAGAGATCATTCAGTGGATTTATGAAACCTACGGTCGCAACCATGCCGCGCTGACGGCGGTCGTACAGCGCTACCGCGCGCGCGGAGCGGTGCGCGATGTCGGCAAGGCGCTCGGCCTGCCCGAAGACCTGACGTCATCGCTTGCCGGCCTTGTCTGGGGTTGGTCGGCCGAAGGCGTTGGGGAAAAGCAGGTCAGTGAGCTGAACCTCGATATGGGCGATCGCCGGCTGCGCCTGACCCTCGAGCTTGCTCGCAAGCTGATCGGCGTGCCGCGGCACATGTCGCAGCATCCGGGCGGGTTCGTCCTCACGCACGACCGGCTCGACGACCTGGTGCCGATCGAGCCCGCGGCGATGGTCGACCGGCAGATCATCGAGTGGAACAAGGACGATATCGACTCCTTGAAGTTCATGAAGGTCGACGTGCTCGGTCTCGGCATGCTCGGCTGCATGAACCGAGCTTTCACCATGCTCGAAGAAACCAAGGGCATTCGGATTGGCCTTGCTGATCTGCAGGACGACGATCCGGGCGTCTATGCGATGATTCAGAAGGCCGACACGCTCGGCACCTTCCAGATCGAAAGCCGTGCGCAGATGTCGATGCTGCCGCGTATGAAGCCGCGGCGCTTCTACGACCTTGTCATTCAGGTCGCGATCGTGCGGCCGGGCCCGATCCAGGGCGACATGGTCCACCCCTATCTCCGCTGGCGTGAGGGATTGGAGAAGCCCGAATATCCAAGGCCGGAGCTGCGCGCCGTGCTCGAGAAGACGCTCGGCGTCCCGCTGTTCCAGGAACAGGCGATGAAGGTTGCGATCGTCGGCGCAGGCTTCACGCCGACTGAAGCGGACCAGCTGCGCCGTGCGATGGCGACCTTCAAGATAACAGGCGGCGTATCGCATTTTTCGCAAAAGCTGGTCGAAGGCATGGTCGCGCGGGGCTATCCCCGTGACTTCGCCGAGCGCACCTTTCGACAGCTCGAGGGCTTTGGCTCCTACGGTTTTCCGGAAAGCCACGCGGCTAGCTTCGCAAAGATCTCGTACGCATCGAGCTGGATGAAGCACCATCATCCCGACGTGTTCTGCGCGAGTCTTATGAACGCGCAACCGATGGGCTTCTACGCGCCCGCTCAGATCGTGCGGGATGCGCGCGATCATGGTGTCCAGGTCCTTCCGCCCTGCATCAATGCGAGCCGCTGGGACTGCACGCTAGAGCCCACCGGCAATCGCTACCTCGCGGTCCGGCTTGGCCTGCGACAAGTTCGCGGGCTCTCCAACGCCGATGGCGCCGCGATTGCCGGCGCCCGCAGCACCACACTGTTCGACAGCGTCGAGGACGTATGGCGGCGGTCAGGTGTCCAGCGCGCCGCGATCGAGAAGCTGGCCGATGCCGATGCCTTTCACGCCTTCGGCGCCGATCGCCGGCAGGGCTTGTGGGAGGTGAGGGGGCTCGGCGAGGCGCCGCTGCCGCTATTCGCAGCCGCGGACCGCGCGGCTGAGACGATCAGCGCGGAAGGGATCGAGCCCGCGGTCGCGTTGCGGCCGCCCCGCGGTCGCGTTGCGGCCGCTGACCGACGGCCGGGAGGTGATCGAGGATTACCGCGCATTGCAGCTATCGCTTCGCGCACATCCGCTGACCTTCGTCCGCGATGACTTGGCCCGCCGCGGCGTAACTAAACGCGCGGATCTCGCCACCATTCGTGATGGTCGGCATGTCGAGGTCGCGGGCATCATCCTGGTTCGGCAAAAGCCAGGCTCCGCCAAGGGCGTGCTGTTCATCACGATCGAGGATGAAACCGGGATCGCCAACGGCGTTCTCTGGCCTGATCGCTTCGAGCGACAGCGCCGCACAGTGATGTCGGCGTCGATGATCGGGATGAAGGGCAGGGTGCAGAAGGAAGGGGAGGTGATCCACGTCATCTGCGACCGGATCATCGATCATGGCGACCTGCTGCACCGTGTCGGCGAGATGTCGTTCCCGCGTCGGACCGGACGCGGCGACGGCGCCAAACATCCCGGCTCGCCCGACCGCCGTGACGCGGGTTGGAACCCCGAACCCCGTAATTCTTATTGGCCGCCCCACGCGGAGGGCATGGATCCCGAAGCGGTCGTCCGCTTCAAATCCCACGATTTCCACTGATCGTGGCACCTCTTGCCCGTCATTAGGGTGTCGTTATCGCGCTTTCGGTACATATCCTTCGCAACGCCGTGGGCCAGTGCTCGAAGGCACGCGTCGACAGCATCGAAGTTCGTTTGGCGCTGCGCTGCCTGTTGCCGCACTGCCCGGAGCGCTGGCCGCTCGAACTTTATTGGGACGCAGCGAAACAGGACAACGAGATCGGGCGGGCGCAGGGCGTGACAGCCGCCTTCAATGGCATTGTTCGGCAGTTACGGTGCGCAGGCTGCTATGAGGAGGTTTCGCCGCTCTAAGATAGGCAGGAAGTCGGTGCCTCGCCGTCATTATCGCCGGCAAATGGGCTCGGCCCCGCCTTCGCCTGTCGGGGCCGGGCTCATGGGGGACTGGCTAGAGAATATTCGAAATTGCACCCAACGATCATGTGCCTGCCGCGTCGATCTGCCTTACGCAATGTAAGCCGCAACTGCTATCTACTCGATCTTCGGACGATCATCAGTGCGAACCGCTACGGCTATTTGTCACAGGCTGGCTCCCTATTTTAAGGAACCAGCCCCGTGGATTATTCGGCTGCTGTCTCTTCGGCCTTGCGCTTGCGCGGAGCCGGCTTGGCGTCTGCCTTAGCTGCATTCGTCTGGTCAGGCTTGCGACCCAGGCCAATGCTTTTGGCCATCGTGCGGCGTGCTTCTGAATAGTTAGGTGCGACCATGGGGTAATCAGCCTTCAGGCCATAACGCTCGCGATACTCCACTGGCGTCATGCCGTTAGTGGCGAGGTGACGACGCAGCGTCTTGTACGGCTTGCCATCGATCATGCTAATGATGTGATCGCGGCTGGCAAGCGACTTACGAGCCGTCACTGCCGGGGTGTACTCTTGAGCAGGTGCTTCGGGCTCAGCAGCCGTCGCGTTTCCGTCAACCAGCACCGAAACAGTTTCGTACATTTTGTTCAAGAAGGCTGGCACGTCATCCGCATTGGTGCGCGTGTTGGGATTGGCTAACCAAGCGATTGTCAATTCCGTGGCGAGTTCAACGGGGTTCAGATCTAGGATAGTATCAGACATAGGAGGGCTCCATTTCTGGAAGCGCATCTAGGTATTTGATTTATATCTGGCAATATCGGACAGCGTGATTCCATCTAATTGGGATCGGTACGATCTGCGTGGTAAACGACATCGAGCACCGGCTCAACATGTCGAATCACCCTCGAACTCAATGGTCTGGCCGAGCGAATGAACGGTACAATCAAGAAGGCGACCGTCAAACGCTTCCATATGACCACGAGCAGTACGGGTGTACGTCTCCGACGTCATGACAGCCTATGATTTCGCACGTCGGCTCAAACCACTTAGTCGAACGCCTGGCGAATAAATCGCCAAGACCCAGACGTCAGAGCCGACCCCGGTTTGTCGTCAATCCGGTTCACTGGTTGCCGGGACTAAAAATCTCAGCGCAGCAAGACAACCAAGCCACAAGCAGCGCCACCGAAACCTCATAAAGCCGATCATTGTAGTAAAGATAAGTCCACTGCCGCCCACCGGCGAGACCGTAATTGTGTCATGCATCCTCCGATGCAAAGATCCGATCTTTTTTGAAGCTTCCGCCTCTGCTTCCGCTATGCGTCAGCCGTGCCGCGTATCAAGTGTGGTGCCCGATACGGGAATGGAAATCGTACAATTCACGCCATGGGGGCCGTGCACGTAAGTCGTTTTAGCGCCTAGTTGGTACGGGAGCGCGCGTTCAATGAGTTCGCGTCCCTGGCCGGTTCCTCGCGATGCCATGTCGTTGGTTGGCATTTGCACGCCGCTCTCGCGCCAGTCCACATGCAACCATGGCCGTCCGTCCGCGCCCTTGTCCCCAAGCGACCAGGTAACGGTGAGTTGGGCCGCGGGCTGCCCCAGCGCGCCATATTTGACCGCGTTCGTCGCAAGTTCGTGTAGCGCCATCGCGAGCGTCTGCACGGTGGACGAGCGCAAACGAATATTTGAGGGTCCTTCGAGCGTCACCCGGTCAAGCGTGTCGTTCATAGCTGATAGCTCTGTGCGGATGAGATCGTCGAAGGTAACCCGATCGACGTCGGTTAGCCGCGACAATAAGCCCTGAACGCGCGCCAGCGCCTCCAGGCGATCACGAAACCGCGAGCGGAAGTCGGGGAGGTCGATGCTCGTCCTGACCGTCTTGTCAGCCGTCGAGCGGACGAGGGCTATCAGGTTGCGGGTGCGGTGCTGCAGTTCGGCGACGAGTACGTTTTGCCGCTCCGCCCATGCGCGGCGTTCGGTAGTGTCGATCATCGCGCCCACCATGCGCAGCGGCTCGCCCTGGTCGTTGTAGAAGAAGCGGCCGCGCGCGTAGAGCCATAACACCGTTCCGTTGGGGTGGACGCTGCGGAACTCGTGCTCAAAATCGGTACGCGTATCCATCGCTTGATGAAGCGCAGTTTCCGCCGCAGCCACGTCGTCGGGATGAACGCGTGCGCGCCACGCCTCGTAGCTCGGGACGATCTCGCCCACCTCATAGCCATCGAGGCGGTAATGCTGGTCCGACCAGATCACGTCGCCGGTCCGTATGTTCCAGTCCCATAGCCCTTGCTGACCCACCTCGATCGCGATGCGTAGTCGCTCCTCGCTTTCTTCCAGCCGCTGCTGCGCGTGCTTGATCTCGGTAATGTCCTGCCCGATGCCGCCAATTCGCTCGACCTGTCCGCCGGGGCCGTAGATTGGAAAATCGGTATCGCGCAGCCAGCGGCTTTCGCCGTCGGGTCGCCGGATCCGGACCTCGAACGTCACTTGCTCCCCGTTCAACACGCGCTGGATGCTATCGAGCGCATGCGGCCTATCTTCTGCGGCAATCAACTCGATCCAGCTGTGCAAATTGTCGCCCATCAATGCGCGGCTGACCGGCAGACCGTATATGGATTCGAACGCGGGACTGAGATAGTCCCATTGCAGCGTCTCTGCGTCTCGGATCCACAGAATGTCGGACGAGGCGTCGCCGAACTGGCGCAGGCGTGCTTCGCTTTCGCGCAACGCGGTTTCGGCGCGCGCGCGCTCCATGGCCGTTTTGACGCGTTCCCCGACCTCGCGGATCAAGCTACGCTCGGCGGCGGTCCAAGCTCGCTGCTTGAAACTTTGCGCGCCGAGAAAGGTCACCACGCCGCCGTCATGGAACAGCACCAGGTCGGCGAACGCCGCGATGTCGCGGGTACGAAGCTCGGCGCGCCCGGCGTCGTCCAACCGTATGTCGGTTGCAATATCCTTGACCTCGACAATCGCACCCGGCTGATATGCGCTCATCAGACCGGAGCCGAGTGGCTCGATCGAATAGCTGCCGACGATCGATGACGCATCGTGGGTATAGTCGTACGTCACGTTCAGCATGCCGCCAGCGATCTCGCCGTACACGACCCGGTCGACCCCCAGTTGCTTGGCCAGCCCGTTCGCTGCCAGCGCCGCGATATCGCCGACCGTCGTCAGCAGTCGCAATGAGTCGGACAGGTTGAGTAGGTAGCCCTGCCGATCCTCGTTATGCTTACGTTCGGTGAAATCCTGCGCGATCTTGAGATACCCGCGCAGATTGCCGCCTTGCTCCTTCAGTGCGATGGTCTGGCCGTCCAGAAACACGCGCGTCCCGTCCTTGCGCAGATGCCACCGGACATCTGCCGTCATGCCCAGTTCGCACGCTCCAGATCGCTCGCGCTCGGGGATACCCGCGTCGCGGTCCTCGCGGAGGAAGATCAGGTCGACCGGCTGGCCGGTCACTTCCGCAGCCGACCAGCCTAGAATGGTTTCGGATCCGCCAAGCCAGTTGGTGATCAGACCGTCGGCATCGCTGACCACCATGACATAGGCGTTGGCGTTGTCGACGATCAGCCGAAGGCGTTCGTCGCTTGTCCTCAGCGCCGCTGCCGTCAGGAGGCGATCGATGGCGGGGCCCAGCACCATCGCATAGGTCTTGAGGAAATCGACATCGTCCTCGTTGAACGCGCGCGTCCGGTTGTCCCCGACCTGCAGGACGCCGTAGCGCTGGCGGCCGCGCAGCAGGATCGGGACGCTCACCAGCGCCACGATGCCGTGGTCGCTGAGAAAGCTTGGCGAGACGAACCGTTGCTTACCTGCAAGGTCGTTGGCAATGACCGGTTCGCTATGTTCTATCGCGAACGCGTCGGACGGGCTCACGCCCAGGCCGATGCGCTCATGCCCGACGATGCCCGGTCGCCAACCGATGCCGGCGCGAGCGAACCCGGTATGTGTGGCCGGGTCGATCTCCATGACCATGGCGAAACGGGCGTCAAGCGCGTGTGCAATCAACCGGCAGGCTTCGCCTAGGATGTCGTGGAGGTCGTCGTGATCAAGGACGAAATCGCCGAAATTCGCCAACACTCGCTGGCGCTCGGAATAGTTGCCGCGATTGATCATCTCATTCCCAACGGTTCGGTTCTCCCTCTTTCCTTCGCAGGGCTGCTCGAAAGAACGAAGCGAACGCCAAGCCTCGGAGCGGCGGGGTTCCTGATACGTTAATGAAGTTAGACAGGTGAGCGACAACCTGGGTTAAGGCATCACGATGCGTTTCGTGTTCGGTACTCATGCCTGTTCAAAAGGGAGTAGGAGCCTTTGCCGTGAACGATCTGGCACATTGTCGCATCTTGCTGGTCGAGGACGAGTATATGCTCGCAGCCGACCTTCAGAACGAGCTCGAGGACATGGGTGCTACGGTTCTTGGTCCCGAAGCGTCCGTGGAAGGGGCGCTGCGCTGCGTGTCCGAGGAAGCCAGGATTGACGCCGCCGTGCTGGACGTCAACCTGGGCGGCGAGTTTGTTTTCCCCGTCGCCGACGCGCTGCTCGCGCGGCAGGTGCCGTTCATCTTTTCGAGCGGCTATCACGACGGGCTGACGCGCGAGCGGTATCCCGATGTCGTCAATTGCGCGAAGCCGATCAACATGCGGCTCCTCGTTCGAACCATGCGTGACCTGCTGTCGAGCCAGCGACGTGATGCCGTCAACGGTTCGACGCACTAGTCTATATAGCTGGACCGGACATGACCGGGCTGTCGGTAGCGCTCCGCCCTACCAGCTCGCTGAACGCTTCGAGCAAAGAGTCAGGTCGCACGGGCTTGCCGAACACAGGCCGGTCGGCGAAACGGTCCGGCAGCACGTCTCTGTCATAGCCGGTCGCAAACGCAAAGGGAACGCCGCGCTCCTTCAACGTGTCAGCCAGTTCGAAGACCAGTTCGCCGCGCAAATTAACGTCCAGCAACGCAGCATCGATTTTTTCGGTGTCGATGATCATGGCGTGTGCCTGTTCAACAGTCGGCACCGGTCCAAGGATCGCCGCACCCATCTGCGACAGAATCTCACGTGCTTCGTCGGCGAGGTAGTATTCGTCCTCGACAATCAAGATCTGGAGTCCCGCTAGAATATTACCGTTCATTCGTCTCCACCCATTATAATCTATGTTAAGGAGTATAATGTGGATTTATTCCATTATTGGTCCACAAATAAGCAAAGCAAATAAACTCTTAAGGGTAATATACGAAGGAAAAGTCATTGCCAACCATTTGCGTTGTTCGTCGCCCTGATGGGCCTTATGCCGAGTAGCAGCCCACCAACGAGTAGCATCCTGTGACAGACCGAACGCCGATAACGATTGATGCCGAAGGACGGGGGCAGTCGCTACTGCCATCCATGCCGACGCCTTCGAACCCGGACGCGTCGCTGCAGGCGTTGCAGCAGGAAGTGCGCACTTTGCGTCGGGCACTCGCCGCCGCTGCGGTTCGCGAACGGGCGCTGACTTATGAACTCCAGCACCGGGTCCGCAACATGCTGGCCGTCATCCGGACGATCTATCGGCGCATGCTCGCCGGCAAAACGGCGCAGGACCAGTTCTCTTCCCATTTCGAGGACCGGCTCGATGCGATCGGGCGCTACCAAGCCGATATCGCTGGCGTGACGTCGGGCGGGGTCGAGCTCGAGGACATGGTCCGCGACGAGTTGTTGACTGTACATTGCACGGACGGACCGGACTGCACGATCATCGGACCGCGAGTGCAGCTGTCCGGGAAATGGGTCGAACTGATGGGCCTGGCGCTGCACGAACTGGCAACCAACGCAGTGAAATTTGGCGCGTTGGCGCATGGCGGTACGGTGCATGTCGAATGGACAGTGTCACCGGAGGAGAAGCAGTCGATCCTGCACTTTCACTGGAGGGAGTCCGGCGTACCGCTGGTGTCCGCGGCTCCACGCGTGCCGGGGTTCGGGCAAGGCCTGATCGAGGACGCGTTACCGTATCAGTTCGGGGCGACGACGGTCTTTGCACTTAAGGCGGGAGGCCTCGACTGCACGATAATACTTCCGTTGCCTGCCGGGCAAATGACGGATGTAGAGCCGGAATGGCTAAGCGCGGGCAACCAGAGCGATATCGATGATATCGAGTAGTTCGGCTTCTGCACCGTCTCCCTTGCAAATACGGCTTTCGAAGCTGGCTCGGCTGGAGCCGTCGGTAATTACCGCACTAGCGGCGGCCGAACGCGATCGTCGCCGCTCGCCGGCCAAGCGAGAGATGGTCGCGGAGCGCAAATTGCTTCGCAAGCCGCGCGCGACCCTGAGCGGCTGGGCGTTCCAGCAGCGTATCCTGACCGACGGTCGCCGACAGATCCTCAACTTCCTGATCCCGGGCGACGTGATCGGGTCGCGGACTCACCGCGAGCCGGTAGGGTCGTCGTCGATCGTCGCCGTGACCGAAGTGGTGCCCTGCGCGGTTCCCGAGGCGGAGCCGGGGAGCGAACTGGCGGAAGCCTATGCAGTCAGCGCCGCGCTGGATGGCCATTACCTGGTGGCGCATGCGATCCGGCTCGGCCGCTTCACTGCGCAAGAACGATTGATCGACTGGTTTCTTGAGATCCAGGGGCGGCTCCAATTGACAGGAATTGGGAAGGACGATCAGTTCCCCGTGCCTTTGACGCAGGAACTGCTGGCCGACCTGCTCGGCCTGACCAACGTGCACTTCAACCGCACGCTCAAGCTGTTGCACCGGGGAGGGTTGGTAACCGCGCAAGGGGGTACGATCACGCTGAGCGACCAACCGCGGCTGCGGTTGATGGTCGACTACCGCACACCGCACCTCGTTCAGAACCGCTGATCGACGGTTTCACCGGCCAACCGCCACATAGGCGAACCCTGCCTGTTCGACGACCTTCGGGCGATACACGTTGCTCAGGTCGACAAGCACCGGGGACGCCATCGATGCTTTCAACCTGTCGAGGTCGAGGGCGCGAAAACGCATCCCATTCGGTAACAACGACAGCGGCGTCAGCGCCAATGGTGCAGCATAGGCGTCGTCGCAATAGGTGAGATCGGTCATCACCCCCGCGCGCCGCCGTCACACCCTCGGGATCGCAGGCGCGAATACGGACGCCGGCATCTGTCAGCGCGGCTGCAATGGCAATGCTGGGCGCGTCGCGCATGTCGTCGGTGTTGGGCTTGAAGGTCAGCCCGAACAACGCGACGGTCTTTCCGCGCGGATCGTCGCCCAGCGCGGTCAACACCTTGCGACCCATCGCGCGCTTGCGCCTTTCGTTAACCGCGACGACAGCCTCGACGATGCGGATCGGCGAACGATGCTCTTCCGCCGTCTTTAACAGTGCGAGGGTGTCCTGGGGAAGCACTACCCGCCATAACCGGGGCCAGCGTGCAGGAATTTCTTGCCGATCCGGTTGTCCAGGAGATTTCCGCGGCTGACGTCCTGTACATCGGCACCAACCGCCTCGCACAAATCGGCGATCTCGTTGATGAACGTGATCTTGGTCGCAAGGAACGCGTTGGCCGCGTATTTGGTGAGTTTCGACGTACGCCGATCGGTAAAGAGGATCGGCGATTCATTGATGGACAACGAACGATAGATCGCGCGCATTACGTCGCGGGCGTGGGGGTCGGTGGTACCGACGACGATCCGGTCGGGTCGCTCGAAATCGGCGTCGCGGCGCCTTCGCGCAGAAAATTCGGGGTTTGACACGACGGGCACCGCCAGTTCCGGGCGATGTTGCCGCAGCATCGCCTCGACCTGGTCGCCGGTGCCGACCGGTACGGTCGACTTGGTCACGACGATCATCGGGCCGCTGATCGTCGCGGCGATCTCCTCGGTCGCAGCCATCACATAGCGAAGGTCGGCGTGACCGTCGCCGCGCCGCGCCGGGGTGCCGACCGCGATGAAGATCGCATCGGCGCCGGCCACCGCCGGTGGCCAGGTCCGTCGTGAAGGTCAACCGCCCGGCAACGACGTTCTGCGCGACGAGATTTGCCAGGCCCGGCTCATAGATCGGCATCCGCCCGGCTTCGAGGGCGGCGATCTTTGTCTCGTCCTTGTCGACGCAGATGAAAACGTGCCCGAAGTCGGCGGAGCACGCCCCCGATACCAGGCCGACATAGCCTGAGCCGATCACTGTAATGGGCATGGATGTACACTCGTTACCGTTTGGCACGAGGATGACAGGTCAGGCTCGCCCAGAAGACATCCTTTGATGGGTGCCCGACCGGGGAACACGGTATTGCCGCGCCATACTCAGTCGTGGAGATGGCGATGAAACGCGTACGCAAGGCAGTCTTCCCGGTGGCGGGGCTGGGGACGCGCTTCCTGCCCGCGACCAAGGCAATTCCCAAGGAAATGCTGCCGGTCGTCGACAAGCCGCTGATCCAATATGCGGTCGAGGAAGCGATCGAGGCGGGGATCGAGCAGATCATCTTCGTCACCGGTCGTAACGAGGGCGCGATCGAGGATCATTTCGACATCGCGTATGAGCTTGAGGACACAATGCGCGCGCGCGGCAAATCCCTGGCGCCGATCAGCGGGATCCGCATGCAGCCGGGCAGCCCGGTCTATGTCCGGCAGCAGGAGCCGCTGGGCCTGGGACATGCAGTGTGGTGCGCGCGCGACATCGTCGGCGACGAGCCATTCGCGGTATTGCTGCCCGACGAGTTGATGGTGGGCAGCCCCGGCTTTCTCGCGCAGATGGTCGCGGCCTATGCGCGGGTCGGCGGTAATCTGGTCGGCGCGCTCGCGGTGGCAAGCGCAGAGACCGATAAATACGGCATTATCTCGCCCGGCAGGCGGGACGGCACGCTGACCGAGGTGACCGCGCTGGTCGAGAAGCCGGCGCGCGGGACGGCACCGTCGAACCTGATGATACCCGGTCGCTATATCCTTCAGCCCGAGATCATGGACATTTTGGGGCGACAGGAAAAGGGCGCGGGCGGCGAGATTCAGCTGACGGATGCGATGTCGCAATTGATTGGCCGACAGCCATTCCACGGCGTGACCTTCGACGGCGAGCGGCACGATTGCGGCGACAAGACCGGCTACGTGCAGGCTAATCTCGCGTTGGCACTGGTGCGCAGCGATATCGGCCCTGCGGTGCGTGCCTTTGCCAGCAACCTGATTGGCACGGTCGACATCCAGATCGCGCGGGCAGCTTGATTGGGCAGGCGGGTAGGCCGCGACTGTTCCTGAACGGCAAATTCTATTCCGGTGCCACCAACGGCGTCAGCCGCGTGGCCGACCGGCTGATCCGCGAGCTCGACCGACTTGCGGTGGCGGGGGAGGCACCTGCGGCCTGGGACATGCGATTACTGCTGCCAAGGGCGCGGAACTGGGCACCGCCATTCGCAGCAATCGTGCCCGTGCCGCAGTGGCGTGGGCATAGCCAGGCGTGGGAGCAGTTCGGTTTGCCGATCGCGGCGCGGGGCGGCGTGCTCGCCAGCTTCGCGAACCTCGCGCCCGGCTTTCACGGAAACAAGCTGACGATGGTGCATGACGTGCAGTTCCGGCTGTCGCCGGAAAGCTATCCCGCCAAGTTGCGCTGGGGCTATCGCCTGCTGGTGCCGCGAGGCGCACGATCAAGCCGGACGGTACTGACCGTCTCGGATTATGCGCGCGACAGTCTGGCCACGTTCGGGGTCGCCAGAGCCGAGGCGACACGAGTAATCCACAATGGCGCCGACCACATTCTCGAAACGACGGCTGATCGCGTGGTGCTGGAGCGGCATAGACTGATATCAGGCGGTTACGCGCTGATGTTCGGATCGGTCGCTGCGTACAAGAATGCCGCCGTTGTTTTTGCTGCGTTCGCCCGTGCCGAACTTGCCGGGGTGCAACTGGTGGTGATCGGGCCGTCGCGCGCAACTCTGGAGGCGGCACAGCTGACGCCGCCCGCGAACACAATCTTCGTCGGCGGGATCGACGACGCCGGGCTGCGCGCCCTGTACGAACAGGCGCATTGCCTGCTCTATCCATCGCGTACGGAGGGTTTCGGCCTGCCGCCGGTCGAGGCGATGATGTGCGGATGTCCGGTGATCGCGGCGCCCGCGGGTGCGATTCCCGAAGTCTGCCGCGATGCGGTGATCTATGCCGGCGTCGACGACGCGCAGGAGTGGGCACTCGCGGTTCTGGCCTTGCGAGAGCCGGGCTTGCGCGCCGCAAAGATCGCCGGAGGGCAAGCACGGGCGCGCGCCTTCAGCTGGGCCGCGGCGGGAACTAAGCTTGCAAGCGTATTGACGGATTTGATCGGGGGCTGACCCGGCGGTCGGTTGCGCGCAGGTCGAGGCCGAACTGGCTTTCGGCAAGTCCCAGTAGCCGGGCGGCGTGACGCTCCGGCGACAGGAACGTTCGCAACCTGTCCCGCATCGGCATCGCTTTGGCCGGAGCGGCGCGCATCATGCCGAGCTTGGCGGGAAGGTCGCCTGGCACCTCGGGATCGAAGGTCGCGCCACCGCCGAACCGCCGCACCAGTTCGGCAGAACCGGCGCGGCAAGAAACCAGTACCGGGACGCCGGCGGCCATCGCCTCGGGCACGACCAACCCCCAGGTCTCGTGCCACAACGACGGCAGCACGACGACGCCGCAGGACCGCATCGTTTCCGCTATCGTATCGCGCGGCGACCATGCGCGGTGTTCGATGCCCGGCGTGTGCGTCAATGTCGCTTCCAGGGATCCCTGGCCGACGAACAATCCGGTCAGCGCGTCCGTGGCGAGCGTGTCGACCAAGGCGACGATGCCTTTGTCCATTTCGAGGCGACCAAAATATCCGACGTCGTAGCGCGGCGGTGGTGGTGGGGGGGCTGTGGCAGCGATGGCTAGCGGATTGTAAAGGATGGCATGGCGCTCGCCGGGCAGCAACGGCGCGGCCGTGCGATGCGCTAGCTCGGAGAGATGCAGGAACAGCCGCCGAGTCGGTGGCGACCGGGTCCCGACCTGGCGCACCGCCTGGCGCACGACGCGGCCGATCTTGCGGACGCGACCCTGGCGATCGCAGTCCGCCGCTATACACCGCGCGCCCATGGGACGCCGGTCGCACGGACGTTCCTCCTGGAAATCGTAATAGAGCCCGTTCGGGCAGGCCCAGAAATAATCATGCATGTAGATCATCGTCGGGAAGCGATCGACGACCGCCAGCGCGGCAGGCGACAGGTAGCGCGTCCATTGGTGCAGAATGATCAACGTCGTGTCGGGGTTCTCGTCCGCCAGTTCGTGGGCGAGCGCGGTGCGTGCGGAAGGATTGTAGATCCCTTTCAGCATGCCGGCCGCCTGTCCAGCGCGTAAGTCGCTGCCGCCGAGCGTCGCGAACCGCCCGCCCTCGATCGGCGGCGCAGTGCCGAACCCCGCGACGACCCGGACATCGGCGCCTGCCGCGCGCAACGCGCGGTAGCTGTCGAGCGCGGCATGTCCGGCACCGCCACTGCTGGCACCTTCACCGCCGATATAGTCCGATATTATGATCGCGCGGCCGCTACGCATGCGCAGCCGTCATGCGGTTGGCTGGGAGCGGGTCGGGCAGGGACGCCACCTCTTCATAGACCGCGTGCAACTCGTCGTTCATGCGGCGCGCGGTGAACATTGCCTCATAACGCGCGCGACCGGCTGCGCCCATTGCCTGCCAGGCCCCGCGATCATGGAGGGTCAGGGCGGTCATCAACCGTTCGGGATTGTCTGGAACGACGAGATGCCCGGTGACGTTTTCCACGACGATCTCGCGCAAGCCGCCCACTGCGGAGGCCACCACTGCGCACCCGCCGCGCATAGCCTCAAGCGCGACCAGACCGAAACCTTCCCAGCGCGACGGAATGACCACGACGTCGGCCGCTGCGATCTCGGTCGCGACCTCGGACAGCGAACGCCAGCCGAGATATTCGACCTGTGAGCTGTGCGGGCGCGGCGCGGTAGCGGGCCCCGCTACCGCCTTGCCGATCACCCGCACCGATACACGGTCGCGGATCGGGTCGACCGCATCGAGCAGGGTGTCGAACCCCTTCTGTGTGTCGAGCCGACCGACGAACAGGACGCGGATCCGGTGATCGTCCCACCGGGCCGACCGCGCCGCGGGCTGGTCGTCGATTCCATTGAGTACGACGGCGAGCCGTTCGGGATCGATGCCGATACGGAGCGCCTCGAGATGTTCGTGGTTGGAAATGAGCACGATCCGGTCTGCCGACGGTGCTAGGTTGCGTTCGATGCTTTCGATCAGCCGGTTTTTCAAGCCGGTGGACTTGCGGTCGAACGCCCAGCCGTGCGGGCAATAGACGATCCGGAACGGCGGGCCCCTCCAGCCATAGAGCAGCCGCAGAACACCGCCGGCAAAACTCGAATGGGCATGGACGATGGTTGGTTTGAACCGGGCGATCTCCTGACGGATCGCTGACGCCAACCGGAACACGCCCAGCGCCGAGCGGTTTTGGCGGCGCCATGTCACGAGCAGGCGGCGGTCGACCCCGGTGACGTGCGCAGCGTGCTGGCTGGGGATCAGCGCCCGGACATTGTCCCTGCCATATCGCCGCGCTTGGTCGCCAAGGATCTCCGCAAGATAGGTCCCGACGCCGCCCTTGGCGGATTCGGCGAGGTGGAGAATCTTCATCATACCCCCGGTGCTTACAAATGCCGACTATTAGGCGGTGGGGCTGGGCGGCACTGCGTCAATTGAGGCAGGCGCTTGGGCGATGCTGTGGTCGAAGGACGCATGGACGAACGGCCCGATGCCCTGGACACACGCGCACAAGCAGCAACGCCGCCGCTGCCGCACCATACGCTATGGACCGTGCAGGTCCTCCGCGGGGTCGCGGCGCTGATGGTAGTTCTCGGCCATAGTCAAAGCGCGGTCGGCGCCGTTGTCGCATCCGATGGACAGGTGTTCGTACGGTCGACCTTGGTGCCTTGGGGCGCAGGCGTAGACCTGTTCTTCGTGATTTCGGGCTTTATCATCGTGCACGCGTCGGGGCGGCTGTTCGGGCGTGCGGGCGCACGGCGCGATTTCGTCACGCGGCGGCTGATCCGGATTGTGCCGCTGTACTGGCTGGTAACGACGCTGTTCCTGGCCCTGCTCGCCGTCGCGACGCTGAAGGGGGGCGGCCGGTTCCCGGGTTCGCTTGCAATCCTGGCCTCCTATGCGTTTCTACCCGCGGATACCTACGGCGAAGGGCGCCTGTTTCCGGTCTTCGATCTTGGCTGGACGCTGAATTACGAGATACTGTTCTACGCACTGCTGGGGCTGGTCGTCGCGTTGCCGCGGCATAGGGCTCTGGTGACGCTCGGCGTCATGCTCGCGCTGCTCGTCGCGGTCGGGCAAGCCGCGCCGCTACCGGCAGCCTTGTGGTTCTGGACCCGGCCGATCATTCTAGATTTCGGGCTGGGCGTCGTGATCGGGGCGCTGGTTGCGCGGCGTCTGGAACTGCCACCTGCGCTGCGGCTGGCCGTTGCCGTCGTCGGGATCACGGTGCTCCTGGCGGACCCGGCGCACGTGTTCGACGGGCCGGTCGGCATGACCGTCGCCAATGCCTGGCCGCGCGTGTTGTTCGCGGGCATTCCGGTGGCCGCCGTGCTGGCGGCCGCGCTGCTCGGGCCGGAACCGCGCATGCCGCAGGTGGCGGCGCCGTTCACGCGGGTCGGCGACGCGTCCTATTCGCTATACCTGTTTCACCCGTTCGCGCTGATAGCGATGGAAAAGGCCGCACAAAAGCTGTCGGTGGTGCGTGAAGCGCCCGGGTGGCTGCTGGTCCTCGTCACGGTAACGGCGGCTATCGCGCTGGCGCTTGCCGTCTATCGCTGGGTCGAACGGCCGATGACCCGCGCGATCACCATTAAATTTGCCCCGCGCCGATCCGACGCATTCTCGACCGTAGAGGACCCCTCGCATGACGACCCTACGCCAGCAATTCCGTCGCCTGACCGGAAGGCCAAGCGTGTTCCAGCCGGAGCCGGCGCTGGAAGTAATTTATCGTGACTTGTTCCTGCGCGAGCTCGCGTTGCTGGGTGAGGAGGACCGGTTCTATCCGACCGGCGGGGCCGCCAACTACAGCCTGTTGTACCTGATCCTCCGTCTCGGTAGCGAATTCCGCCCCGCCTCGGTGCTCGACATCGGGGCGGGACAGAGCACCTTGTTATGGGCGATGTTGCAGCGGCGCGGGTTCGTCGGCAACCTGCTCACGCTCGAGAACGACGCCGACTGGGCCGCGCGGATCGGCGCACAGGTCACGCACGAGATCCTGGTGACACCGTTGCAGCCGATGCGAATCGGGCGGCGTACGATCACGACCTATGACTGGGCCACGGTGAAGCAGGGGCGCAGCTTCGACGTCATCGTCTGCGACGGGCCGCGTGGAACGCCACGGGATTCGCGTAGTGGCATCCTGTCGATGATCGATGGTCTGCCGCGAGATTTCGCGCTGGTGCTTGACGATACGGAACGCGACGGCGAGCAGGATACCGTCGCGCTGGTTCATGACCGGTTACAGGCGGCGAAACATGACTATGCGGTAGGCGTCGTCCGTGCGGCAAAGACGCAGGCGGTATTCGCCGGCGGGCGCTTCCTGCCGGCTACGTTCCTGTAACCGACGCCGCCGGCGCACCGCGCGCCAGCATCACTGCCAGCGTGGCGCGGACATGGACGTGGAAAGCTGCGTAGCAGGCGAGCACCACCGCACCGTAGATCGCGCTTGCGCCCGCCCAGCCGAGCCAGCTTACCGGATGCGTGCCGGTCGTGACCGCGACCGCGAGCACGCCGGCGCCGCTAGCCAGCATGGCAGGCGCCAGCGCATCGGCCAGCCGTCGCAGCCCCAGCCCGGTAAGGGTGACGATCAGCGCGATGAAGGCGAAGCTGAGCAGCATGACCACCAGCGTGTACGCATGGACCAAGGCGGTCAGCCCATAGGGGAGCGCGAGGACGAAGGTCGCGACGAGCACGAGGGTATTGATTACCGTCAGGACGAACTGCGCCCGCGCGCGACCCGCGACCATCAGCAGCGTGCCGTTATAGGACGCGATCGCCTGCAGCGCGCCGGCCGGTGCGAGCCAGGCGACGATGCCGGGCACCGCGGCCCAGCGATCCGGTAGCAGCGCGCCAACCGGAAAGGCTAGCCCGAACGTCAGGTACAGCATCGCCGGCACGACGACGAGCGCAGTGGCGGACAGCACGCTTTCGACCATCGCCCTAGCGCGCGCGTCGTGCGGATCCTGGCCGCGCAACGTGGCGAGCAGGATCGCGCTGGTCGGCCAAGTGATCGCCATCAGCGGCGCGAGCATGAATTGATAGGACAGGCCGTAAACTCCAACTGCTGCCGCGCCCAGCGACGCACCGATCAGCAGATTGTCGCTGTTGCGCGACAGAAAGTTCAGGATGTTGCTGGCCAGCATCCAGCCGCCGAACGACAGCAGCTGCCCGAGCCGGCGGAATTGCAGATTGGGGCTGAGGTCGCGCCGCGCCGTCCACCAGAACGCGGCCAGTCGCAGCGTCTGTACCAGCATATTGTATAGCACCAGTGACCAGACGCCGGCCTCATGCCAAGCCGCAAAAATGCCGACGGCCGCAGAGACGGCAATTGCGATCGCCTCTATTTGAGCGATGTGCGCGTAGCGAAGTTCGCGCTCGAGCAAAGCGCGCGGCGTTGCAGCCGAGATCGACAGGATGACGACCCCCGCCATCGCCGCCATGACGGGCGCCAAGCCGCGCATGCCGATCGCGTGCTCCAGCGGCCAGGCACCGGCGGCAAGCAGCGTCGCACAGACGATGCCGCCGAGCATCATCGCGCCCATCGCAGCCCCCGCTTCGATGCGCGACAGCGTTGGCGCACGCGTGATCGCGCTGGTCATCCCGAGATCGGTCAACATCGCGACAAGCACCACGAACGGCGTCGTGTACACGACCAGCCCATAATCCGCAGGCGGCACGAATGCCGCGATTGCGATGTTCATCCCGAACTGGATGGCGTTGCGGTACAGGCTGAGCCCGGACATCGAGAGTATGTTCTTACCAAGCACGTCGAGCCCTCCTGCGAGGCCGCCCTGACCATGGCACTGCGGCGGCGCATGCCTCAAATGAGGCACTTGGCGGCAGATGCGCGCCGTAATCGGGGGTATGGCCAATCCAACGGGGCGCAGCGTGTTCGCAGCGACAGACCATCACACGCCGACGACCAGACCGGCACCATTCGGCGGTATCGTAACGATCGCGGCCGCGCTGGCGCTGAACTGGATGCTCGCATCCACGCTCGTCAGCCCGATCTTTTCGTGGACGTCGTTGCTGCTGTTCGGCTTCCTGTTGGTACTGATCGGTCGGATCAGTGCCGCTGGGCTGATCCTGTTGTTGCCGCTGGCAATCACGCGCCTCGCCACGCTTGTGTCGCTGTTGGTGATCGAGGCCGGCGCCTACATGCCTGAGGTCAACCGGCTCGGCGAACCGGGCGATGCGAGCGCGTCGTTCGTGGCGTTCACGTCGATATTCTTCCTCGTCTTCGGACTGGTGTTCCGGTGGTTCGAGCGTGCCTTCCTTACTTATGCCCGCTCGCCGATGCTCGACGATCTGGTCGCCTTGCTTG
>Ga0265798_10001466_pt1 | contig 36747 bp, 29 predicted proteins | sample P3T30metagenome_FD_192430 | JGI IMG/M metagenome (GOLD analysis project Ga0265798, IMG submission 192430) | Plant litter microbial communities from East Loma Ridge, Irvine, California - P3 T30 | ecosystem: Environmental > Terrestrial > Plant litter > Unclassified | place: USA: California...
TAGGCGCGCATCCAGTCGGATTCACTGCAGAAACCTTCGACCCGCTCCACCAGCACGCGCCCGTACCAGGAACGGTCAAAAATGGTGAACTTGCCGCGTGCCGGAATCTGTCGCCAGAATCGCCACAGATAAGGCTGAGCGCGCTCGTCCTGGGTCGGTGCGGCAATCGGCACGATGGCGTACTGCCTCGGGTCCAGTGCCGCCGCAACACGACGGATCGCCCCGCCCTTACCGGCCGCATCGTTGCCTTCGAACACCGCCACCAGCGCATGACGCTTCATCCGCTTGTCGCGCAGGTTGCCGGACAGGCGCGCCTGCTCGGTGATCAGGGCCTCCTTGTAATCATCCTTTTCCAGACTGCGGCTCAGGTCGAGGCTGTCCAGCAGGGTCAGCTCTTCGTCGTGGCTCGCCTGCGGGCCTGCGCTCTGCGACTTGACCTCAGGTTCGACCTTGTTCAGTGCCGCCTGCATGCCTTCGAGCAGCAAGCGCCCGACGGTGAGGCTGCGATAATTGGCGTCCACGCCTTCGATGACGTGCCACGGCGCATATTCGCGGCTGGTGCGGCGCAACACACGCTCACCGAAGCGCACGAACTTGTCGTAGGTCCGGGACTGCTGCCAGTCCAGCGGGCTGATGCGCCAGCTGTGCAACGGGTCGTCCTTCAGCGTCTTGAGGCGCAACTTCATCTGCTTCTTGGACAGGTGAAACCAGAACTTGAAGATCACCGCGCCTTCATCGCAGAGCATCTTTTCCAGACGTTCGGCACCGCTGATGGCCTGATCCAGCACCGCATCCTTGAAACGACCGTGCACCCGCCCCTGCAGCATCTGGCTGTACCAGTTGCCGAAGAAAATCCCCATGCGCCCTTTCGCGGGCAATTGCCGCCAGTAGCGCCAGACCGGTGGATGGGCCAGTTCTTCGTCAGTCTGTTGATCGAAGGTACGCACTTCGATATACCGCGGGTCCATCCACTCGTTGAGCAGCTTGACGGTCTCGCCCTTGCCCGCACCTTCGATGCCATTGATCAGCACGATGACCTGACGTCCGGCCTGCTCATGCAGATCGTACTGGGCTTCGAGCAACGCTTCGCGCAAGGCTGGCACGGCGGCCTCGTAGGTTTCGTCGTCGATGGCGTGACCGATTTCAGCGGATTCAAACATGCACTGCTCCCTTCATGATCGGGGCCGGGGATGATGGCCAGATGCATATAGTGACCACCGAATGCCAACATGGGTCAATCGGTGCAACAGCAATACCGCTTTTATCCGCACACACGGCTAAAATGCGGCCATTGCCACCGCTGAGCCGAACATGACCATTACCCGCCACGCCCAGATCGACTGGGACGAACACGGCAATCCGCATTCGCGTACGTTTTCCGATGTGTACTTTTCCACCGAATCCGGTCTTGAAGAGACGCGCCATGTGTTTCTGGTGCAGAACGACCTGCGCCGACGCTTCACGGAATTGCCGGAAGACGGACGGCTGATCATCGGCGAAACCGGTTTTGGCACCGGGCTCAATTTTCTCTGCGCCTGGCAGTTGTTCGAAGAATGTGCCCGCCCCGGTGCAAGGCTGCAGTTCGTCAGCGTCGAAAAATACCCGCTGAGCCGCGACGACCTGCAACGGGCGCTGGCCTTGTGGCCGGAGCTGGCGGAGTTCGCAGATCCTTTGCTTGATCAGTACGTGGCCGTGCATGAGGGCTTTCAGCGCATGGTGTTCGATCAGGGCCGGATCACGCTGACGCTGCTGATCGGCGATGCGCTGGACATGCTGCCGCAACTGGACGGCCAGATCGATGCATGGTTTCTCGATGGTTTCGCGCCCGCGAAAAATCCCGAGATGTGGACACCGGGGCTGTTTGCCGAGCTGGCGCGACTGTCGACGACAGCGACAACCATCGGCACCTTCACCAGCACCGGCTGGGTACGCCGCGCACTGAATGCTGCGGGTTTCAAGATGAAGCGCGTGCCGGGGATCGGTCATAAATGGGAAGTGCTGCGCGGTACGTTCATCGCGTGGCCTGAAGGGGCCGTCCCTGTGCCCGCTGCCAACCCCTGGTTCGCCCGCCCGCCTGCGCTGCACAATGAGCGCAAGGCATTGGTGATCGGCGCCGGGCTGGCCGGTTGCGCCACGGCCGAGAGCCTGGCGAACAGGGGCTGGCAGGTTAGCCTGCTGGAGCGTCATGCCGCGCCCGCGCAGGAAGCCTCGGGCAATCCGCAGGGCGTGCTGTACCTCAAGCTGTCGGCGCACGGCACGGCGTTGTCCCAATTGATTCTCAGCGGGTTCGGGCATACCCGGCGCCTGCTCGAACGCTTGCAGCGCGGCGTCGACTGGGACGGTTGCGGTGTGCTGCAACTGACCTTCGACGACAAGGAAGCCAAACGTCAGGCACAACTGGCCGAGGCTTTTCCCGAATCGCTTCTGCACCTGCTGGACCAGTCTGCGGCCGAAGCACGCAGCGGTATCCGGCTGGCCAGCGGCGGGCTGTTTTACCCGGAAGGCGGCTGGGTACATCCACCTGCCCTCTGCGACAGGCAGGCCACTCACCCGAACATTCGGTTGATCGCTCATCACGAGGCGCTGGAACTGCGTCAGGTCGGTGGGCAGTGGCAGGCGTGGGATAACGAGCGCTTGATCGACAGCGCGCCAGTCGTGGTGCTGGCCGGTGCCGCCGACATCAAACAGTTTGCGCAAAGCGCCGACCTGCCGCTCAAGCGCATTCGCGGGCAGATCACTCGCCTGCCGGAGACTGCGGCCAGCACGACATTGAGCACGGTGGTCTGCGCCGAGGGTTACGTCGCGCCCGCGCGGCTGGGTGAGCATACGCTGGGGGCGAGCTTTGACTTCAACAGCGTCGATCTGACGCCCAATCTGGCCGATCATCTGGGCAATCTGCAGATGCTGGAAGAGATTTCCCACGATCTTGTAGAGCGTCTGAAAGCAGCAGACCTGCCACCCGAGCAACTGCAAGGCCGCGCCGCGTTTCGCTGCACCAGCCCGGATTACCTGCCCATCGTCGGTCCGCTGGCGGACCGTGAAGCGTTTATGAAAGCCTTCGCTGCATTGGGCAAGGATGCGCGTCAGGTGCCGGACGTCGCCTGTCCCTGGCTGGACGGTTTTTACGTCAACAGCGGCCACGGCTCACGTGGATTGATCACCGCCCCGCTGTGCGCCGAACTCCTCGCCGCCTGGCTCGACAACGAACCGCTGCCGCTGCCTCGCAGCGTCGCCGAAGCCTGTCACCCGAACCGGTTTGCCTTGCGCGGGTTGATTCGGGGCGAGCATAAATAGGCGGACTGTTTCGACTGTTTCCATGGCCTGTGCCGCACTCCGGAGCGTCCTGGGCGGCGTTACCACGCAGAGCGTAGGAACGATCAGCGTGATCTCAAACACGCCGATCATGCCCATGCTTGTGCTCAGCGTTATACCCGAGTCTTGCTGCGACCACGGACTGTGGGAGGCGGCTTGCCGGCGATGCTTTTTCTGAAGCGATCTATCAGTGACTGAACGGACGCCATCGCCGGCAAGCCGCCTCCCACGGGGTATGCATTCAGTCAGTCACCTTCGTTTTGCCCCCCGTTTTGCGCGTCTTGCGGACTTGTGTATAACGACGAGCGCTCCGCGTGACTTTCCTGGCCGTACACGAATGTTAAGCGGAACGCGATGCCCTTAGCGCAATCAGTATTAAGCCACTCAGCGACGCACACTCGCTCAGCCGCTATCCTTATTGTCAGTACAGCCAGTCGAGCCCCTCATGTTGCAAGTGCGAGACGTATTCAAGAATTACACCACGGCTCAAGGCCCATTGGCGGTTTTGCGGGGTGTCGATCTGCACATGGCGCGAGGTGAAAGCCTGGCGTTGATGGGCGAATCGGGCAGTGGCAAGAGCACGCTATTGCATCTGGTTGCCGGGCTCGATCAGGTTGACTCAGGCACGATCGAAATCGCCGGGCAACGTCTGGACCTGATGAACGAAAGCCAGCTGGCAAACTGGCGACGTACGGAAATCGGTCTGGTGTTCCAGCAATTCAACCTGATCGGCAGCCTCAAGGTTGCCGATAATCTGGCATTTCAGGCGCGTCTGGCCAGGCGCTACGACCCGGTCTGGCAGGCACGGCTGGTCGAGCGCCTGGGCCTGGATGCGCTGCTGGACCGTTATCCCGAGCAGTTGTCCGGCGGCCAGCAGCAACGTGTCGCCATCGGCCGCGCCCTTGCCTCCCGGCCGAGTCTGCTATTGGCGGACGAACCCACTGGAAACCTCGACGAAACCACCAGTGGCGAAGTGCTGCAATTGTTGCTGGACCTGCTCGACGACAGCGCAACCACCCTCCTGATGGTCACTCACAGCCCGCGCATTGCAGCACGACTGGCACGCACACAGGCGCTGCATCTGGGCCGCCTGGCGACCGAAGGCGAGCGCTGACATGCGGGTGTTTTACTGGACGTTGCGCGCCCTGCTCAGCCACTGGCGACGCCACCCCGTGCAGTTCTTCAGCGTGCTGACCGGGCTTTGGCTGGCGACGGCACTGCTGACCGGCGTGCAGGCGCTGAACAGTCAGGCACGGGAAAGCTATCAGCAGGCCAGCCAGTTGATTGGCGGCCAGCCGCAGTCCTACATCGAAGCAGCCGACGGCAAGGTATTCTCACAAGACCTGTTCATTCAATTGCGTCGCTCAGGCTGGCCGGTGTCGCCCATGGTGCAAGGCCGGATCACGCTCAAAGGGCACGAAGACCGAAGGCTTCAACTGATGGGCATCGAGCCTGTGACCTTGCCCAAAGGCTCGTCGCTGGCGGGAAAGACACTGGATACGGAACAGGTCGTGGACTTCCTTGCGCCGCCAGGGGCGACCTGGATATCGCCGCAGACCCTGCAGGCACTGAATCTCAAGGAAGGCCAGCAGCCGCTGACGGAAAACGGCGCATCGCTGCCGCCCCTGCGCGTGACGCCGGACATGGCCCCCGGCCTGCTGCTCACCGACATCGGTTTTGCCCAACCGCTGCTCGGTGCCAACGGCCAGCTGTCCCGGCTGCTATTGCCCGAGGGATTCTCAGCGCCCATACCTGCTCCGCTGGCAGGCAAACTGGTGATCAGGAAAGCGGGCGAAGAAAACAATCTTGAGCGCCTGACCGAAAGCTTTCACCTGAACCTGAACGCACTGGGTGTGCTGTCGTTCATCGTCGGTTTGTTCATCGTACACGCGGCGATCGGTCTGGCGCTCGAGCAACGCCGTGGCCTGCTGCGCAATCTGAGAGCCTGCGGGGTTACCGCCCGATTGCTGATTGCAACGCTGGGCATGGAGCTGGGTGTTCTGGCACTGCTCGGCGGCCTCCTCGGCGTGATCAGCGGCTACCTGCTGGCAAGCCTGCTGCTGCCGGACGTCGCTGCCAGCCTGCGAGGGCTCTACGGCGCCGAAGTCGCCGGGCAACTGAAGCTGAGCGCAGGGTGGTGGTTCAGCGGCATCGGCGTCAGCCTGCTCGGCGCGCTGCTGGCGGGTGCCAACAGCCTGCTGCGCGCCGCTCGCATGCCTTTGCTGGCACTGGCCGACGCACAGGCGTGGCAGCAGGCTCACGCTCGCTGGCTGCGGCGTCAGGGCTGGGTCGCAGTACTCTGCGCAGTCGTCGCACTGGCTGCCCTGTTGCTGGGCCAGTCGTTGTTGCTGGGGTTCGTGCTGGTGAGTTCGATACTGCTCGGCGCTGCGCTCGGTCTGCCTGTACTGCTGGATGCCGTGCTCGGCACGCTGCTCAAACGCAGCCGTTCGGTCACAGGCCAATGGTTCCTGGCAGATTGCAGACAGCAGTTGCCTGCACTGAGCCTGGCGCTGATGGCACTGCTGCTGGCGATGGCCGCCAATATCGGCGCGGGCAGCATGACCTCGGGCTTTCGTGAAACCTTCAACAGTTGGCTGGAGCAGCGCCTGACCGCTGAACTGTACGTCAGCCCGCAGAACCCTGCTCAGGCCGAACCGCTGCAGACCTGGCTGAACCAGCAACCGGAGATCAAGGCCGTGCTGCCGAACTGGCAGGTGCCGGTACAGATACAAGGCTGGCCCGCCGATCTGTTTGGCGTGATCGATCACAGTACCTATCGCGAGCATTGGGAATTGCTTGAAGCAGCCACCGACGCCTGGGATCAGTTGGCCAGTCAGGACACCATCATGCTTAGCGAGCAAATGGCGCGTCGTCTCAAGCTGGGGCTGGGCGACACGTTGAGCATTCCCTTGCCCTCAGGCCAATGGTCGGCACGTATCGTGGGTATCTATGCCGATTACGGCAACCCCAAGGGCCACTTGCTGGTCAACGCCAGGCACCTGCTCGCTCACTGGCCGAACCTGACGCCCGTGCGCTTCAATCTGCGAATCGATCAGCCCGCCATCGCACCGTTGATCACTGCGCTAAGGGAGCAATTTGTGCTGGATGACAGCCACATCATCGACCAGAGCCAGCTGAAAAGCTGGTCCAGTCAGGTATTCGAGCGCACGTTCGCAGCCACCGCTGCACTCAATAGCCTGACCCTGGGCGTGGCCGGGATAGCGCTGTTCATCAGCCTGCTCACCCAAAGCCAGAGTCGTCTCGGTCAGCTCGCGCCGCTGTGGGCGATGGGCGTGACTCGACGCAAACTGATGCTGCTCAATCTGGGGCAGACGTGGATGCTGGCGGTACTGACTCTGCTGCTGGCTTTGCCATTGGGCATAGCGCTGGCCTGGTGCCTGAATGCGGTCATCAATGTACAGGCATTCGGCTGGCGATTGCCGCTTCGGGTCTTCCCGCTGCAATTGGTGCAACTGATGTTGCTTGCGATGGTGGCGACGTTGCTGGCTTCGGCCTGGCCGCTGTTCAAGCTGTACAGAAGTCGTCCAAGCGATCTGTTGAGGACGTTTGCCCATGAACGCTAGATGGCTCCTCCTCATACTGGCTCTATTGCTGAGCGCCTGCGACGACAAGCCGATGCCGGACAACGGTTTCGCCGGGCTGGGCAACACCGCGGACGCTTACAGCCAGGTCACACCGGGCCGGGTGTTTTCGTTCCCGCAGGATCATGGACAGCACCCCGGTTTCCGCCTCGAATGGTGGTACATCACTGCCACCCTCAAGGACGACAAGGGCGAGCAATTCGGCGTGCAGTGGACGCTGTTTCGCAACGCCATACGGCCAGGCACTCAGATCGGCAGCGGCTGGAACGACGGCACGATCTGGCTGGGGCACGCTGCGGCCACATCGGCGACCCGGCATTACGTGGCAGAGCGCTACGCCCGTGGCGGTGTCGATCAGGCCAATGTCACCACAGCGCCGTTCTCTGCGTGGATCGACGACTGGTCGATGAGCAGCGACTCGCACACTGACGATCCGCTGGCAAGCGTCCAACTGAAGGCCAGCGGCAAGGATTTCCGCTATCACCTGAATCTCACGACGGCCCAGCCAGTGGTGCTGCAAGGCAAGGAAGGCTACAGCCGAAAATCCGATGCAGGACAGGCGTCGTACTATTACAGCCAGCCGTTTTTCGATGCCAAGGGCAGCGTCGAGATCGAAGGCAAAACCTATCAGGTCACCGGCAACGCATGGCTGGACCGGGAATGGAGCAGCCAGCCGCTCACTGCCGATCAGACTGGCTGGGACTGGTTCTCCCTGCAACTGGCAGGTGGCGACCGGTTGATGCTCTATAGAATTCGCCACAAAAACGGTGCGCCCTATGTGACAGGCAACTGGATTGGCGCCGATGGTACTACCCGGTTACTGAGCGCAGACGAAATCAGCCTTGACCCCCTCAAGACCACAGCCATCGACGACCATCAGGTGCCCACAGTCTGGTCGGTCAAGGTCCCCGGCAAGCATCTGGACATCACCACCGAAGCACTCAACCCCAAGGCCTGGATGGGCATGAGCATCCCCTACTGGGAGGGGCCTGTGAGGTTCCATGGCAGCCAGAGCGGTGTGGGCTATCTGGAGATGACAGGGCATTGATTCCGGTTACCGGCCAGTCCAATCCATGCGACTGATACCGGAACCACGTCCAGAGAGCCCTGATCTTTATAACTTTTTGTTCTAAAACTACCGCCTTTGCCTCGGGTCAGTTTCTGGGTGGCTGGACTTTCTCAGCCACCTCCCCAACGGAAACCCGGTAAGGACTTATGTGCGGATTAGCAGGTGAACTACGTTTCGACCATCAACCAGCGGACCTTGCCGCTGTTGAACGCATTACCCATGAGCTGGCGCCTCGCGGCCCGGATGCGTGGGGTTTTCACAGCCAGGGGCCGATTGCCCTTGGTCATCGCCGACTGAAAATCATGGACCTGTCCGATGGGTCGGCGCAGCCGATGATCGACAGCCACCTTGGCCTGTCCATGGCCTTCAACGGTGCGATCTACAACTTCCCGGAACTGCGTGCCGAGCTGGAAGCGCTGGGCTATCAGTTCCATTCCGGTGGCGATACCGAAGTGCTGCTCAAGGGCTATCACGCGTGGGGCGCAGACATGCTGCCCAAGCTCAACGGCATGTTCGCGTTCGCCATCTGGGAGCGTGACAGCAAGCGCCTGTTCATCGCCCGCGACCGTCTGGGCGTCAAGCCGCTGTACCTGTCGAAGACCGACAAGCGCCTGCGTTTCGCCTCGTCGCTGCCTGCGCTGCTCAAGGGCGGCGATATCAGCCCGATGCTCGATCCGGTCGCGCTCAACCATTACCTGAACTTCCACGCCGTGGTCCCTGCGCCACGCACACTGCTGGCAGGCGTTGAGAAACTGCCACCGGCCAGCTGGATGCGAATCGACGCCAGCGGTCAGGTCGAACAGAAAGTCTGGTGGACGCTGCCGTACGGTCCTCATGAGGACGAGAAAAACCTCACGTTGGAAGACTGGCGCGACCGCGTGCTCGACAGCACCCGCGAAGCCGTGGCGATTCGCCAACGTGCTGCGGTGGATGTCGGTGTGCTGCTGTCGGGCGGTGTCGATTCCAGCATGCTGGTCGGTCTGCTGCGCGAAGTGGGCGTCGAAGACCTGTCGACCTTCTCCATCGGTTTCCAGGATGCCGGTGGCGAGCGCGGCGACGAGTTCCAGTATTCAGACCTCATCGCCAAGCATTACGGCACCCGTCACCATCAGTTGCGCATTCAGGAAAGCGAGATAATCGAGCAATTGCCCGCGGCCTTCCGTGCGATGAGCGAGCCGATGGTCAGCCATGACTGCATCGCCTTTTACCTGCTGTCGCGTGAAGTGGCCAAGCATTGCAAGGTCGTTCAGAGCGGCCAGGGTGCTGACGAGCTGTTCGCCGGTTACCACTGGTATCCGCAGGTTGACGGTGCGAGCGATCCGGTTGCCGCCTACCGCGACGCCTTTGTCGACCGCGGCTACGCCGAATATGCAGAAACCGTGCAACCGAAGTGGCTGACCGCCAACGACGCAGCCGGTGACTTTGTCCGCGACCACTTCGCCCAGCCGGGCGCGAGCGCCGCTGTCGACAAGGCCCTGCGCCTGGACAGCACCGTGATGCTGGTGGATGACCCGGTCAAACGTGTCGATAACATGACCATGGCCTGGGGCCTGGAAGCGCGTACGCCGTTCCTGGACTACCGTCTGGTCGAACTGTCCGCCCGCATTCCTGGCAAGTTCAAGCTGCCGGACGGCGGCAAGCATGTGCTCAAAGAAGCAGCGCGCATGGTCATTCCATCCGAAGTGATCGATCGCAAGAAAGGCTACTTCCCGGTGCCCGGCCTCAAGCATTTGCAGGGCGATACCCTGAACTGGGTACGCGAGTTGCTGACCGATTCCAGTCAGGACCGTGGTCTGTTCAATCCGGCCATGATCGACAAACTGCTGACCAACCCGGAAGGTCAACTCACCCCGCTGCGTGGCTCCAAGCTGTGGCAGTTGGCAGCGCTGAACCTGTGGCTCAGCGAACAAGGACTGTGATCCCATGAAACAGAATGCGACGACTTACAGCCAACGCCTGTTGCGCCGACAGTCGCCCTCGTACGAACGTCTGCAGGCACGGTTTGCCGAAGATGGCAGTCTGCTGGAGGCCGAGCCTCTGGCGCTGCACTGCGGCTGGGGCCGCCTGCTGATCGGCCACACCTACCCTGATCCGGCTGCGCTGGCTCATGAGCTGCTGAACGAGAAACCGGGTGAGCGTGATATTGCGCTCTACGTGGCTGCGCCCCAACAGGTGCTGGCCCAGTCTCCGCAGCAACTGTTTCTTGATCCGTCAGACACGCTGCGTTTGTGGTTCAGCGACTACCGCCCGGCACAACGTGTATTTCGCGGCTATCGCATTCGTCGCGCGCAGAGCGAGTCCGACTGGCAGGCCATCAATAACCTGTATCTGGCACGTGGCATGTTGCCGATCGATCATTCGCTGCTGACGCCGCGTCATCAGGGCGGTCCGGTGTACTGGATCGCCGAGGATGAAAGCACCAACACCGTGATCGGCAGTGTGATGGGGCTCAACCATCAGAAAGCCTTCAATGATCCGGAAAAAGGCAGCAGTCTGTGGTGCCTTGCGGTCGATCCGCAGTGCACGCGTCCGGGTGTGGGTGAGGTGCTGGTCCGACATCTGGTCGAGCACTTCATGAGCCGTGGCCTGAGCTACCTTGACCTGTCGGTCCTGCATGACAACGAACAGGCCAAGGCGCTGTACGCCAAGCTGAATTTCCGCAACCTGCAAACCTTCGCCATCAAGCGCAAGAACGGCATCAACGAGTCGCTGTTCCTCGGTCCTGGCCCGCAGGCGGAGTTCAATCCCTACGCGCGGATCATCGTCGAAGAAGCTCATCGGCGTGGGATCGACGTTCAGGTTGACGACGCGGACGCGGGACTTTTCACCCTCAGCTACGGCGGGCGTCGCATTCGCTGCCGCGAGTCGCTGAGCGATCTGACCAGTGCCGTGAGCATGACCCTGTGTCAGGACAAAAGCCTGACGCACCGCGCTCTGAAGGCAGCCGGTCTGCGCCTCCCGGCTCAGCAACGCGCTGGGAGCGAGGAACAGAATCGCGCCTTTCTTGAAGAGCACGGCCAGATTGTGGTCAAGCCGCTGGACGGCGAGCAGGGTCAAGGCGTCGCCGTTGACCTGCGTACGCCGGAAGATGTACAGAATGCCATCGAGCATGCGAAGCAGTTCGACAGCCGCGTGATTCTGGAAAGTTTTCACGAAGGTCTGGACCTGCGCATCGTGGTGATCGGTTTCGAAATGGTTGCCGCAGCGATACGCCGCCCGGCCGAGATCATTGGCGATGGCCGCCATACCATCAAGCAGTTGATCGAAGCCCAGAGCCGTCGTCGCGAGGCTGCGACCGATGGCGAGAGCCGCATCCCCATGGATGGCGAGACCGAACGCACCGTGCGCGAGGCCGGCCACGACTACTCCACAGTTCTGCCGATGGATGAGCGACTGGCTGTGCGCCGCACCGCCAACCTGCACACAGGCGGCTGCCTGGAAGACGTCACGGCCATTCTGCATCCGGTACTGGTGGACGCCGCTGTACGGGCTGCCCGCGCACTGGACATTCCGGTGGTCGGCCTGGACCTGATGGTTCCGGCTGCCGACCAGCCCAAGTATGTGTTCATCGAAGCTAATGAGCGCGTCGGACTCGCTAACCACGAGCCTCAACCGACCGCTGAACGCTTCGTCGACCTGCTGTTTCCGCACAGCCTGCCTGCGCACAACTAGACAGCTACAAGCGCTGGACCGAAGCGGCGACTGTATTGCCGCTTCGGCCCGCTGCTTTCCGATTGACCCAATAGGAGCCTTCCATGACCCCTGCAAATATCCCCGATCCGGATCTGAAGTACCTGCAGAAAGTGCTGTTGGAAATGCTCGCGATCCCAAGCCCGACCGGCTTCACCGATACCATCGTGCGCTACGTCGCCGAACGTCTCGAAGAAATAGGCATTCCGTTCGAACTGACGCGCCGCGGCACCATCCGCGCGACACTCAAGGGCAAACAGAATTCACCCGACCGTGCCGTCTCCGCGCACCTGGACACCATCGGTGCCAGCGTCCGTGAGGTCAAGGACAACGGCCGTCTGGCCCTCGCCGCCGTCGGCTGCTGGTCGAGCCGCTTTGCCGAAGGCAGCCGGGTCAGTGTGTTCACCGACACCGGCATCATTCGTGGCAGCGTGTTGCCGCTGATGGCTTCGGGACACGCATTCAATACCGCAGTCGATGAAATGCCGATCAGCTGGGACCACGTCGAACTGCGTCTGGACGCCTACTGCACCACCCGCGCCGACTGTGAGTCACTGGGGATCGGTATCGGCGACTTCGTGGCCTTCGATCCGTTGCCGGAGTTCACTGAAAGCGGCCACATCAGCGCCCGTCACCTTGACGACAAGGCCGGTGTTGCTGCCCTCTTGGCCGCGCTGAAATCCATCGTCGACAGTGGCGCGGAGCCGCTGATCGACTGTCACCCACTGTTCACCATCACCGAAGAAACCGGTACGGGTGCCGCAGGCGTGTTGCCGTGGGACGTGAGCGAATTTGTCGGCATCGACATCGCACCAGTCGCGCCGGGCCAGCACTCCAGCGAGCATGCGGTCAGCGTGGCGATGCAGGATTCGGGCGGCCCCTACGACTATCACCTGTCCCGCCACCTGCTGCGTTTGGGCGTGGACAATGAACTGCCGGTGCGCCGCGACCTGTTCCGTTACTACTACAGTGATGCGCACTCGGCCGTCACCTCGGGCCACGACATCCGCACTGCCCTGCTGGCATTCGGCTGCGACGCAACCCATGGCTACGAGCGTACGCACATCGACAGCCTTGCGGCCCTGAGCAAACTGCTGGGCGCCTACATGCTCAGCCCGCCGGTCTTTGCCAGCGATGCCAAACCGGCCCAGGCCTCACTGGATCAGTTCAGCCATCAGATCGAGCACGACGCGCAGATGGAGTCCGATACACGGGTGCCGCCGGTAGACAGCCTGATCGGGCAGAATCGCGAGGAATAAACGCCTTCAGATCGCAGCTATGGTTTTCGCTGCACACTGATAGCGGTACACAAGTCACCTGGCTCTCCAGTGAGTCAGCGGCACTGCCGTGCTTTTTTTGCCCGATAGTGCGGACACCGCCGATTGCGACGTGGGTGAAGGCTGAGTCCTGGCGCTGATTCGGGGGGCAATCGGCATGGATGCCGATTGAGCTGCACTGGGCCATGGATGGCCCATTTGCAGCGACCCCCGAATCAGTGTCAGGACGAAGGAACCCCGGCGAAGCCGGGGCCGGAACCGGAGCGAAGGACTTTGGCTACTTTGGTCCCTCAAAGTAGCGCGCCGTAAGGGCGCAAAGGTGACCTGAGCCATGCGCTCGGCTCACCGAGTCCGCAATCTGTGCCATTTGTGACGCGGAGCGTCACGGGAGGCATGCCCACGCGGAGCGATGGGCACGATCAGTGTCGAGGCAGGCCTTGCTGACAGCCATATAAATTGCGACACCGGCCATCACCGCACTATCATCGTCGGCTATAGACCTGAGAACCGCCATGCTCATCCCCTACGACCAGCTTGAACCCGATACCCTCACCCGTCTGATCGAAGACTTCGTCACCCGCGAAGGCACTGACAATGGCGACGAAACGCCATTGCAGACCCGTGTGCTGCGGGTGCGGCACGCGCTGACCAAGGGGCAGGCGGTGATTTTCTTCGACCTGGAGAGCCAGCAGTGTCAGTTGATGCTCAAGCACGACGTGCCCAAGGAATTCTTCGACTGAGTATCAGGCAGCGGGCGATCCCGGCTGCTGCTCTGCCAGCTTGTTGGCAATGCGCCGAAACACCTCAGCTCGGTGGATCTTGATGTCCTTGGGTGCGTCGATGCCCAGGCGGACCTGATTGCCATTCACACCCAGGATCTGCACGGTGATGTCATCACCGATCGAAAAGGTCTCGCCAATTTCCCGCGTCAGTACCAGCATTTTTCGACTCTCGTGTTGTTACAAAAGAGTCAGGGTGCAGGGCAGAATCGAGGGCTTCAATACGATGATGGCAAATCAGTAACGTCCTTCACGTGCGCCGGAGCGCACTGAAGGAAACGTCCTACTTACGGGTCAAAAGAGCTGAAAAACTCACGCTGAACAGGCGGACACCGTCAGTTTGTCTGCCGCGCCTTGGCGCGCATCTTGCCGCACATGACCGTCATTTCCTCGTACATGGCCTCGGGATGTTTACGCTTGAGCTCCCACGCCATGCGTCCTTCTTCGTGAGGCAGGATCATGAACTCGCCTTTGCCGACCTGCTCGAAGATGTGGTTGGCGATGTCGCTGGCCGTGATCGGGGATTTTTCCAGCAGCCTGCCGATCTGCGCCTTCATCGACGGTGTAGGTCCGCGAAAGGAATCCAGCAGGTTGGTCTGGAAGAACGATGGGCAGACGACATGCACACCGACCTCCTGATCACGCAGTTCAACCAGCAGACTTTCTGACAGGGCAACCACGCCCGCCTTGGCCACGTTGTAGTTGCTCATGGCCGGCGCCTGCATCAGCGCAGCCATTGAGGCGATGTTGATGATCTTGCCCTTGCTTGCCTGCAGCATCGGCAGGAACGCCTTGCAGCCCTTGACCACGCCCATGAGATTGATCGCGATCTGCCAGTCCCAGTCTTCCAGCGACAGCTCGTTGAAGAAACCGCCAGAGGCGACACCTGCATTATTGACGATGATGTCGATACCACCGAAACGCTCTTCGCACGCCTGGGCGAAAGCGGTCAACTGGCTGTAGTCGCGCACATCGCAACGCTGAACGAAACCATCACCGCCTGCCTCGCGTGCCAGGCTCAGGGTTTCCTGCAAACCGGCGTCATTGACGTCCGACAGAGCCAGACGCCAGCCTTCGCGCGCCCAGCGCAGTGCAATTTCACGGCCCAGACCCGAACCGGCGCCAGTAATCATGATGCGGTTTTGCATAGCGGAATGCCTTGTGATGTGCAGGAATAGACGGAGTGTAATCACTGCCGGAGCCGGACAACCCCAACATCAGAACGCTGAATACCCGGAGCAAACCTGTGTGTTATCCGCGCCTGAACCTGCGCACGCCACGGACGATCAATGCCCCGTATACCGATGCATTGATCAGCAGAACAATACCGCCCAGCCAGAGCTGAATCTGTGGCGTCAGCCCTGCGGGATAGATCAGCGGGATCAGGTAATGCTCGATGAAACCGCCGTCGTAACCCTGATCGCCTGCTCTGCTGCGCAAGGCATTCTCCAGCGGCGTCAACGGGCAGTACAAATGCAGGAATTCGACTGCAGCCCCCCAGGTCATGGCAGGAAGGTGCAGCACCGCTGCCCACGGCCAACGCAGAACCAGCAAGCCGCCCAGCAGCACGAACAAAATGAACAGCAGGTGAAACGTGACAACTGCATCTGCAGCCAGGCGGAAGATCATCGGTACACCTTTGAAGTAGTGAATCGAGCGGGCGGATTTATAAACCGCCCGTTAGTTCAATCTTTTAACGCCCTTTATTAATCCGTTTTGAACTATCAAATCCAAAAACAATCGACGCAACTCGTTGTTTTTTATGACTTTTAAAAATTGTAAGATTTTATTCAACGACGATAGAACCTTTCATGAACGGCCAGAGTCGGATGTTTCAAGCAGCTAAAACTCAAGGCTTTGGAGCCAAGAGCTTTTAACTGCAGGAACTCTAACCGGAATTACAAGAAGGAACTCACGTCATGGGCATCGGCACTATTCTTATCATCGTTCTGATTCTGCTGCTGGTCGGCGGTCTGCCGGTCTTCCCGCACTCGCGCAGCTGGGGCTACGGTCCATCGGGCGTGATCGGTACGATCCTGGTCATTCTGCTGATTCTGGTATTGCTCGGCAGAATATAACGTTCCTGCCAAAGCCCCGCCCTCACCCGCGGGGCTTTTTATTGCACAAAAAAAAGCAGCCCGAGGGCTGCTTTTTTCATGAAGCGTACTGCTTAGTGTGACACCGCACCGCTGGCACCCAAGCCAGTCTGCGAACGTACGAACTGCGGGAAGAACAAGGCGCGCTCGCCCTCTGCCGCTTTCGACTTGTCGGTGATGGAGAAGAACCAGATGCCCACGAATGCGATGGCGATAGAGAACAGCGCCGGGTACTCGTAAGGGAAGATGGCTTTCGGGTTGTGCAGGATCTGCACCCAGATGGTAGGACCCAGCACCATCAGCACGACCGCACTGATCAGACCCATCCAGCCGCCGATCATGGCGCCACGGGTGGTCAGGTTTTTCCAGTACATGGAAAGCAGCAGGATCGGGAAGTTGCAGCTTGCCGCTACCGAGAACGCCAGACCCACCATGAACGCGATGTTCTGGCTTTCGAAGGCGATACCCAACAGGATGGCCACGACCGCCAGCGCAATGGTGGTGATCTTGGAGATGCGAATCTCGTCCTTCTCGTTGGCCTTGCCTGCCTTGATCACACTGGCGTACAGGTCATGAGACACCGCCGATGCACCGGCAAGGGTCAGACCGGCAACCACGGCCAGGATGGTGGCGAACGCAACCGCCGAGATGAAGCCCAGGAACAGACTGCCGCCCACTGCGTCGGCCAGATGCACCGCCGCCATGTTGTTACCGCCCAACAGAGCACCTGCTGCGTCCTTGAACATCGGGTTGGTGCTGACCAGCAGGATCGCGCCGAAACCAATGATGAAGGTCAGGATGTAGAAGTAGCCGATGAAACCGGTGGCGTAGAGCACCGACTTGCGGGCTTCCTTGGCGTCGCTCACGGTGAAGAAGCGCATCAGGATGTGAGGCAGGCCTGCAGTACCGAACATCAGGGCCAGACCCAGCGAGAACGCCGAGATCGGATCCTTCACCAGACCGCCAGGGCTCATGATCGCTTCACCTTTGGGGTGAACCTTGATGGCCTCGGAGAACAGCATGTTGAAGTCGAAGTTGACGTGCTTCATCACCATCAGCGCCATGAACGAGGCACCGGACAGCAGCATCACCGCTTTGATGATCTGTACCCAGGTGGTGGCCAGCATGCCGCCAAACAGCACGTACAGGCACATCAGGATACCGACCAGCACCACGGCCACGGTGTAATCCAGACCGAACAGCAGTTGGATCAGCTTGCCGGCACCGACCATCTGGGCAATCAGGTAGAACGCAACCACGACCAGCGAACCGCAGGCCGACAGGGTACGAATCTCTTTCTGCTTGAGGCGGTAGGAAGCAACGTCGGCGAAGGTGTATTTACCCAGGTTACGCAGGCGCTCGGCGATCAGGAACAGAATGATCGGCCAGCCCACCAGAAAGCCGATCGAGTAGATCAGGCCATCGTAGCCGGAGGTGTACACCAGTGCGGAAATACCCAGGAAGGACGCCGCCGACATGTAGTCGCCCGCGATGGCCAGACCGTTCTGAAAACCGGTGATCTTGCCGCCTGCCGAGTAGTAGTCCGATGCTGTCTTGTTTTTCTTCGAGGCCCAGTAGGTGATGTAGAGCGTAAAGCCCACGAATGCCAGGAACATCACGATCGCCGAGACGTTCAGGGGTTGTTTCTGTACCGCCCCGGTGAGGGCATCCGCCGCCATGAGGGCCGGCGCACAGAGGGACAGGCCGATGGCCAGGGATAGACGACGGATCATTGCTGAGCCTCCTTGAGAATCGCATTGTTCAGGTCGTCGAATTCACCGTTGGCACGGCGCACGTAGATGGCCGTCAGGACGAATGCCGAGACAATCAGGCCAACCCCGATCGGCATTCCCCAGGTAATAGAAGAGGTCGCGCTCAGTTTGGCACCCAGGATATGTGGCCCGTACGCAATCATCAGGATGAATGCGGCATAGAGCCCAAGCATGATCGCCGAGAGAATCCAGGCGAAACGCTCTCTCTTGGAAACCAGCTCCTTGAATCGCGGGCTGTTTTGAATCGAGAGGTAAATGCTGTCGTTCATTGTTTTTGTCCTCGCAGCACAGATGAGATGTCACGTATTCCACTTTAGTCAGGTCCGGCGCGCACTCCAGACGACCTTAGTATTAGAACGACATTAGTCGTAGATTCGTGATGCTGCTCCCAATCAGCAGTCGAAGACGCTCAAGGCGCTTGAAAACTTTATCGCGGGCAAACAAAAGGCCGTCTGACGAGAACGCCAGACGGCCTTGAAATCATTGAAACAGAGGCCTTGCGGTTATTTACCTGTCCAGGCAGTCACACGATCCGGGTGTTTGGACACCCAGTCCTTGGCAGCCGCTTCAGGCTTGGCGCCGTCCTGGATGGCCAGCATCACCTCGCCAATTTCGTCTTTCGACGCCCACTGGAATTTTTTCAGGAAGGCCACGGCGTCCGGTGCCTTTTTCTCGAGGCCCAGGCTTGCGACGTTGTCGACGGTTTCAGCCGCGCCGTAGACGCCCTTCGGGTCTTCCAGGAATCGCAGCTTCCATTTGGCGAACATCCAGTGCGGCACCCAGCCGGTCACGGCAATCGATTCCTTGCGCTCTTCGGCCCGGGTCAACGCGGAAATCATGCCCGCGCCGGAACTGGCCTGCAGCTTGTAACCGTCCAGCCCGTAGTCCTTGATGGCCTGATCGGTCTTGATCATCACGCCCGAGCCTGCATCGATACCGGTGATCTTCTTCTTGAAGGACTCATCGGTCTTGAGGTCTTCAATGCTCTTGGCCTTCACGTATTCCGGCACGATCAGGCCGATCTTGGCGTCCTTGAAGTTGGGGCCGTAGTTGACGACCTGATCCTTGTACTTGGCGTAATACTCGCCATGGGTGCTTGGCAGCCAAGCGGACAGGATCATGTCGAGCTTATCGGTGGCCACCGCCTGCCACATGATCCCGGCCGCAACGGACTGCAGTTTGACGTCATAACCAAGCTTCTGCTTGAGCACTTCGGATGCCACGAAGGTAGTGGCTACGCTATCGGACCAGCCTTCTACATAGCCAATGGTCAGCGTCTTGGTTTCAGCAAGGGCCAGCGTGGAGCTGACAGCAAGTACCAGTGCGGCACCCGCCCCCAGGATTTTTCGCATCTTCATCGTCACTTCCCCGGAAGTCCTGCGCCGACGGCTGTCGGACAGGGTTAACGTTGTTTTTCATGCCGCATGCCCATCCGAATCCGGAGCGAGCTGCGACCTGCACGTCTTGATCGCTCCTGCGCGCAACGCACGCACCGTAACGCACACTGATCATCGGCCTGCGCCGCGATCCGGCATGCTCTGCCTGCGACACCGGGACAACGGGAAACGACATCACACAGCCATCAGCGACACCACGTTCCGAAAAACGCCTTGATGAGGTTCTACACGGGCTAAAGAAACAGGATGTGTTACCGAAGACTCACTCCCGGAAGCCTTTTCGGGTAACACGGAAACATTACCGCAAAAAGACAGGGCTTCGATTTGTACCGGTTTCCAGCAAGTCATTGTTTTTAAATGACTTTAAAAAGTTGGCATGGCAACTGCTATCTCTCAGGCACAACAAAAACAAGAAATGTGCAGCACACCAATAAAAACAAGATGTAACGGCTCTGACATAACAAGAACAACACGGACAGAGACGCAGCTAACAGATTTTTTTGGAGTGGATCAGCTTTACAGGGACTTCGCCTGGCGAGGCCCCGCAATCGGACAGAGAACAATAAAAACTACCTTCAGGTAGCTCCAGAACCGGTTGGACCCCGATGTTGTGCAGACAAAGGGTTGAAGCAAGTCAGCGCTCAAAAAAATACGTTTGCTCTTGACCCCGGATGGGGGGCGCACTGAAACGCGGTAAAGGTCAGGTCACCAAAAACAACAACAGACCGCCTATAACAATAAGAAGAGCACGTGAAACACATTAGAAGGAGAGCCCCGGCTCTCCTTTGTGCTGTCTGGCATTCGGGTTTTATTTTCGGGACCGCCGAATCTTTGCACCCGATGGCCCTCAAACCCCTTCTGACAGGCAGGACTGCCTCCTGAAACGGGACGCAGGCACGCTGGATACGAACCAAATTCGATTTGGCCGAAAAAAAAGCACAGATGTGCATTGCTAAATCCACAGACCGTGTATTGTTCCGTCAGGTTTACAAGGTTCGCACCCGCAATGCGGCACTTTGGCACTACACCAGTGGTCAGAGCCTGCGTACCTCATCAGCACTTCTTTCCCAAGGGATTTAGTCATGCTCCGTTTTCTGCGCTTCGCTACCGTTATTGGTGGCCTGTGTTTAAGTGCGTCCGCTCTGGCGACGAATGTCGACCCCGCCACTTATGGCTACCCGCTGACTAATCCGTTCGAAGCGACCATTGCTACAACACCTCCTGACTTGCGTCCCGACCTGCCTGATGACGAAGACATCGACCAGGATGTGTACACACTCAACCTGCACCCTGAGCGCGAGTTCACCCTGCCCGACAACTTCTGGGCGGTAAAAAAGCTTCACTATCGACTGGCCAAACAGGACCACGCCGCACCGCTGATCTTCCTGATCGCGGGCACGGGTGCCCCTTACAACAGCACGATCAATGAATTCCTGAAAAAACTGTATTACGGCGCGGGTTATCACGTCGTTCAGTTGTCGTCGCCCACCAGCTACGACTTCATGAGTTCGGCTTCACGTTTCGCAACGCCTGGCATCTCCAAGGATGACGCCGAAGACCTGTATCGCGTGATGCAGGCCATTCGTGCGCAACAGGCGCAACTTCCAGTGACAGACTATTACCTGACCGGCTACAGCCTCGGGGCCCTGAACGCAGCGTTCGTCAGCCAGCTGGATGAAACCCGTCGCAGCTTCAACTTCAAGAAAGTGCTGTTGCTCAATCCGCCGGTCAACCTCTACACCTCGATCAGCAACCTCGACAAACTGGTCCAGACCAACGTCAAGGGCATCAACAACACCACCACGTTCTACGAGCTGGTACTGGCGAAGTTGACGCGCTACTTCCGTCAGAAGGGTTACATCGACCTGAACGACGCCCTGCTGTTCGACTTCCAGCAGTCCAAGCAGCACCTGACCAACGAACAGATGGCGATGCTGATCGGTACCTCGTTCCGCTTCTCCTCGGCCGACATCGCGTTCACGTCCGACCTGATCAACCGTCGCGGTCTGATCACCCCGCCGAAATTCCCGATCACCGAGGGCACTAGCCTGACGCCGTTTCTCAAGCGTGCCCTGCAATGCGACTTCGACTGCTACCTGACCGAACAGGTCATCCCGATGTGGCGTGCCCGTACCGACGGCGGCAGCCTGCTGCAACTGGTCGATCAGGTCAGCCTGTATGCACTGAAGGATTACCTGCACAACAGCAGCAAGATTTCGGTCATGCACAACGCAGACGACGTGATCCTGGGCTCGGGTGATCTGGGCTTCCTGCGCAAGACTTTTGGCGATCGCCTGACCGTTTATCCTTACGGCGGCCATTGCGGCAACATCAATTACCGCGTCAACAGCGACGCCATGCTGGAGTTCTTCCGTGGCTAAACGTCTTTTACTCCTTGCCGCCCTGCTCTGTGCCGGTACGGTTCACGCCGCTGACGCGGTCACCAGCAACAAGGCCGAGCACCCTGCGACCGTCCTGCGCCAGGTAGATGCGGATGGCTTCACGCAGCCGCTCAAGTCCCTGCAGTTCAACCCGGGCCTTGATCAGCGTGAGTTCGAGCGCGCCTCCATCAACGCGCTGGAAGTCTACGACCCGCTGGAATCCTGGAACCGACGGGTCTATCACTTCAACTACCGTTTCGACGAGTGGGTGTTCCTGCCGGTGGTGAATGGCTATCGCTACATTACGCCCGGCTTCGTGCGCAGTGGTGTGAGCAACTTCTTCAGCAACCTGGGCGACGTACCCAACCTGCTGAACAGCCTGTTCCAGTTCAAGGGCCAGCGATCGCTGGAAACCACCGGACGCCTGTTGCTCAACACCACCATTGGTGTCGCTGGCCTGTGGGACCCGGCCACCATGATGGGCCTGCCACGCCAGAGCGAAGACTTTGGTCAGACGCTGGGCTTCTACGGCGTGCCGGCAGGCCCGTACCTGGTGCTGCCACTCTTCGGCCCCTCCAACCTGCGTGACACCGGCGGGCTGGTGTTCGACTTCGCCGCCGAAATGCAGATCAACTTTCTCAATGTGGCCGACGTCAGCAATGACCATCCGGAAATCACGCTGTTGCGAGCTATCGACCGGCGTTATGTGACCAGCTTCCGTTACGGCCAGCTGAACTCGCCGTTCGAGTACGAGAAGGTGCGCTACGTCTACACCGAGTCGCGCAAGTTGCAGATCGCCGAATAAGCGAAACCTGTAGAAAAACGGCCAGCCCGAGTGATCGGGCTGGCCGTTTTTGTTTAAGACGTGTCTCGCATAGACCTGCACCCGGAGCACTCGAAACATCGATCAATTCGATTGATACACCCCACTATTCAAATCCATCCATCGATTGAACAGGCATACCATGCCGTCATTGTTACCTTACAAGAGTGCCTTTTTTCATGACTCAGTTTCGTAAAGTACTGGCGATCCAGGCAGGCCAGCCGACGTCGGATGGTGCCGGTGTGCGCCTGACCCGGGTATTTGGTGGTCAGGGTGTGGAGCAGTTCGATCCTTTTCTGATGCTGGACGAGTTTGGTTCGGACAACCCCGATGACTACATCGCAGGCTTCCCGCCACATCCGCATCGCGGCTTTGAAACCGTGACCTACATGCTCGAAGGCCGCATGCGCCACGAAGACCACATGGGTAACGTCGGCCTTCTGCAAGGCGGTGGCGTGCAGTGGATGACCGCAGCGCGCGGGATCATTCACAGCGAGATGCCAGAGCAGGAAGAAGGCGTGATGCGCGGTTTCCAGCTGTGGCTGAACCTGCCGGGCAAGAACAAACTGGCCGATGCGAGCTATCAGGACATCCAGCCGGAAAACATTCCGCGCCTGACCACCCAGGAAGGCGTCGAGGTGGTACTGATCGCCGGTCAGTTCGACGACGGCCGTGTTCAACAGGTCGGTGCCGTACAGCGTCCTGATACCGAGCCGCTGTATTTCGACTTCCATATGCCGACTGGCAGCCACATCAGCCCGCGTATCCCGCAAGGCCATCGTGCGCTGCTGTACGTGTACGAAGGCAGCATCGAGGCCGAAGGCTGCGCACAATCCATCGGCGCCAGCCGCATGGTGCGGCTGGGCGATGAAGGTGAGCTGCGGATCAAGAGCGCCGACGGCGCACGGGTCCTGCTGATTGCCGGCAAACCCCTGCGTGAGCCGATCGTGCAGTACGGGCCGTTCGTGATGAACACCCGTGAGGAAATCGAACAGGCATTGCGCGACTTCCGGGATGACCGTCTGACGGCGTGAGTTACATGCTGCGGTTTCAAGACAGTCGCAGAAACCGCTTCAACTCCGCACCTTGTGCAATTGCATCATGCCGTCCCAGTTCGATCAGTTCGCTGCAATAGCCCGATTCGAACAGCAGATAACTCAAGACGCTGGCACCACTGGTCTTGGTTGCCCCCGGCCCGCGCAGGAAGGTGCGCAAGGCAGGTGGCAGTTCGCGGCGGTGGCGGGCGGCGATTTCATCCAGTGGCCGACTTGGGGAAATCACCAGCACCTCGACCGGGGCCAGTCCTGGCTGACTTCGGGCCTCTTCGTCCTTGATCAGCGAACTGGCCATGTTCAGCCGCTCGAGCAGTTCGATATCGCTCTCCAGGTTGTCGATGAAAGTGCTGTTGAGCATGTGGCCGCTGATCTGCGCCATGCTGGGTTGCGCACCACTGGTGGGGCGCGGGGCCAGCTTTTTGGCGTGCAAACCATGCGGATTGCCACTGACGCCGACCACCAGCACGCGATTGGCGCCCAGATGAAGCGCCGGACTGATCGGTGCCGACTGACGCACGGCGCCATCACCGAAATATTCATCCTCAAGCTTGATTGGCGCGAACAGCAGCGGAATGGCCGAGCTGGCCAGCAGGTGTTCGATCGTCAACCGAGTGGGCTTGCCAACCCGCCGGTGACGCAGCCAGGGCTCGATAGTGCCGCGCCCCTGATAGAACGTGACCGCCTGACCGGACTCGTAACCAAATGCGGTGACCGCGACCGCACGCAGGTGATGCGCTTCGATGGCCGCCTCGATTCCGCCAAGGTCCAGCCGTTCGGTCAACAGATCACGCAAAGGCGAGCTGTTGAGCAGCGCAACCGGAATGTTGCGACCCAAGCCAGTCATGCTGCGCCCAAAGAATCGTCCGGCCTGACGAATCACCCCCGGCCAGTCGCTGCGCAACACCTGATGGCTGCGAAACGACTGCCAGAACTCGGTCAGCTGATGGATGGCGATACGAAAGTGCAAAGCGCCGCTGGCCAGCTTCACGGCATTGATCGCGCCGGCCGACGTGCCGACGATGACGGGAAAGGGATTGGGTGAGCCGGGAGGCAAAAGGTCGGCAATGCCCGCCAGTACCCCCACCTGATACGCGGCACGTGCGCCGCCGCCTGAAAGAATGAGCCCGGTGACAGGCTCGACATCGTGTGCAGCAGGTGTCGCTACGGCAGATTCTGGCATCTACAACTGACCTCGGTGATCAACGACGCTTTTTATTTATGCTTCCTGTATAGCTTCGGTTCACCGGCTGGTCGACTTTTGAAACGTCGATGGGCCCAAAGATATTGCGATGGGCATTCAGTGATAGCACTTTCTACCCATTGATTGATGCGCAGGCAATCGGCTTCGTCGCTCTCGCCGGGAAAATCCTGCATAGGCGGATGGATCACAAGCCGATAGCCACTGCCGTCCGCCAGACGCTGCTGAGTGAACGGTACGACCTGGGCGCGACCCAGCTTGGCGAACTTGCTGGTCGCCGTCACAGTCGCAGCCTGGATGCCGAACAACGGCACGAACACGCTCTGCTTGGCGCCATAGTCCTGATCAGGTGCGTACCAGATCGCCCGGCCCGCACGCAGCAGTTTGAGCATGCCGCGCACGTCTTCGCGCTCGACCGCCAGCGAGTCCAGATTGTGGCGCTCACGTCCGCGACGCTGGACGAAGTCGAACAATGGGTTGCGGTGTTCGCGGTACATGCCGTCGATGGTGTGTTGCTGACCGAGCAGCGCCGCGCCGATTTCCAGCGTCGTGAAATGCAGGGCCATCAGAATCACACCCTCACCCTTCTGCTGCGCGTTCTGCAAGTGCTCCAGCCCTTCGACATGGGCCAGTCTGGCCAGTCGCTGTTTCGACCACCACCAGCTCATGGCCATTTCGAAGAAGGCAATGCCGGTGGAGGCAAAGTTTTCCTTGAGCAGGCGCTTGCGTTCAGCGGCGGACATCTGAGGAAAACACAGCTCCAGATTGCGCGAGGCAATATATTTTCGATCAGTGGCGACCCGGTACATGACCGCCCCAAGCAGCCGACCGATGACCAGCAGCACACGAAACGGCAACTGCACGATCAGCCACAGAAGCCCCAGCCCCAGCCATAGCGGCCAGAAACGAGGGTGAAGGAAACGGGCGTTAAAGCGCGGGCGATCCATTTGGGCTTCCGTCAGAACAAAGGCCGCGCATTCTACATCGGTTCGACCGGCTTGCGGCCTGCGGGCGTTCTCGTTATAAGTCTCGGCACTTTTAGCGACAAGCTGTTGTGTAAGCCGACCATGAGCCAGATTGAATCGCAAAACCCGGAACCTGTATTTCAGCTCAAGGGCAGCATGCTTGCCATCACGGTGATGGAGCTGGCCCGAACCAATCTTGAAGCGCTTGACCGGCAACTGGCGGCCAAGGTCGCGCAGGCGCCCAACTTCTTCAGCAACACGCCGCTGATCCTGGCTCTGGACAAACTTGCGCCCAACGAGGGCTCGGTGGACCTGCCGGGGCTGGTGCGCATCTGTCGCCAGCATGGCTTGCGTACTCTGGCGATCCGCGCCAACCGCATCGAAGACATCGCCGCCGCCATCGCAGTCGATCTGCCGGTGCTGCCGCCGTCCGGCGCCCGTGAGCGCGTGCTGGACCCTGTCGAAGCCGAAGCGCCAAAAAAGATTCCGGAAAAACCGCCTGAACCGATCATCAAGCCAACCCGCGTAATCACGGCGCCGGTACGTGGTGGCCAGCAGATTTATGCCCAGGGTGGCGATCTGGTAGTGGTTGCTCCGGTCAGTCCCGGTGCGGAACTTCTGGCCGATGGAAACATCCATGTGTACGGCCCAATGCGCGGTAGAGCGCTGGCAGGTATCAAGGGCGATACCAAGGCACGGATTTTCTGCCAGCAGTTGAGCGCTGAACTCATTTCAATCGCCGGGCAGTACAAGGTGTCTGAAGACCTGCGCAGGGACCCGCTTTGGGGCTCGCCGGTCCAGGTCAGCCTGTCCGGTGATGTGTTGAACATCATTCGGCTTTAACGGATACTGCCGCAATTTTCAAAGTATCCCTGATTCGTCGCGAAAACGTAGTAAAGGTTGTAGGAAATCCTGGGGAGCACTGCTCTTCAGCCGGTAAATGAGTCGAAAGTTGCAGCGTCCAGCTCTCTTTCCAGGACCAGGCCATACGATTTCCTTGATTCTTCGACTGACGCTGCGGCAAGGGATGCTCTTCAGGGACCAAAAGTCCTTTTCCTCTAGGGGTGATTCACCTTGGCCAAGATTCTCGTTGTTACATCCGGCAAGGGTGGTGTGGGCAAGACCACCACCAGCGCCGCTATCGGTACAGGCCTCGCAATGCGCGGCCACAAGACTGTCATCGTCGACTTCGACGTCGGCCTGCGTAACCTCGACCTGATCATGGGTTGCGAACGTCGTGTCGTTTACGACTTCGTCAACGTGGTCAACGGCGAGGCCAATCTGCAGCAGGCGCTGATCAAGGACAAGAAGATCGAAGGTCTGTTCGTACTTGCAGCCAGCCAGACCCGTGACAAGGAAGCACTGACCAAGGAAGGCGTCGAACGAGTCCTGATGGAACTCAAGGAGTCGTTCGAATACATCGTCTGCGATTCTCCGGCAGGTATCGAAACCGGCGCGCACCTGGCGATGTACTTCGCCGACGAAGCGATCGTCGTGACCAACCCTGAAGTGTCGTCGGTCCGTGACTCCGATCGCATGCTGGGCCTGCTGGCCAGCAAATCCCGCCGCGCCGAGAACGGCGAAGACCCGATCAAGGAACACCTGCTGTTGACGCGCTACAACCCTGAGCGCGTCAGCAAGGGCGAGATGCTCGGTGTTGAAGACGTCAAGGAAATCCTTGCTGTCACGCTACTGGGCGTCATTCCCGAGTCGCAAGCGGTACTCAAGGCCTCCAACCAGGGCGTGCCCGTTATCCTCGACGACCAGAGCGACGCAGGTCAGGCGTACAGTGACGCCGTTGACCGCCTGCTGGGCAAGACGGTGGACCACCGGTTCCTGGATATGAAGAAGAAAGGATTGTTTGAACGCCTGTTCGGGAGCAATTAATGAACATTTTTGACTTCTTTCGTGACCGCAAAAAAGAAAGCACGGCCTCGGTAGCGAAAGAGCGTCTGCAGATCATCGTTGCCCACGAACGTGGCCAGCGCAGCACACCGGACTACCTTCCTGCACTGCAGAAGGAACTGGTGGAAGTGATCCGCAAATACGTCAATATCGAGTCCGATCAGGTACAGGTCGCTCTGGAAAACCAGGGCAGTTGTTCGATTCTGGAACTCAATATCACTCTGCCCGATCGCTGATCAGGCAGTCGCTTTCGGCGGTATCGGTGCCCTCATCAAGAGGTAGCGCCTTTACCGCTGTTGGCGTTTCTCGCGTTTCGAGGCCGTTGCATGCCGTTGTCGAACATCCGCATCATTCATCAGGACGCCGCCGTTCTGGTGATCGATAAGCCTACCCTGCTGCTGTCCGTTCCCGGTCGTGCCGACGACAACAAGGACTGCCTGATTACCCGTCTGCAGGAAAACGGCTACCCCGAAGCCCGCATCGTCCATCGTCTGGATTGGGAAACCTCGGGCATCATTCTGCTGGCCCGCGATGCCGATACCCATCGCGAGCTGTCGCGTCAGTTTCATGACCGTGAAACCGAAAAGGCCTACACCGCGCTGTGCTGGGGTCAGCCTGCGCTGGACAGCGGCAGCATCGATCTGCCGTTGCGCTACGACCCGCCGACCAAACCGCGTCACGTGGTGGACCACGAGGCGGGCAAGCACGCGCTGACGTTCTGGAAGATCATCGAGCGCTACGATACGCACTGCCGCGTCGAGCTGACCCCGATCACCGGTCGCTCGCACCAGTTGCGGGTGCACATGCTGTCCATCGGGCACCCGCTGCTCGGCGACGGCCTGTATGCACATCCCGAGGCGCTGGCGGCATACCCGCGTCTGTGCCTGCATGCCAGCATGCTGAGTTTCACGCATCCGGTGACCGGCGAGCGTCTGACATTCGAGTGCCCTGCTCCGTTTTGATGTCGACAGTCGCAGACAAGCGTTCGCGTATAAAGCATTTAGCTCGCTGAACAAGGGCAGCTCTGGTGGGAGCGGAGGCAGCTTGCCGAAATCTCGTATGGCTGCGAGCGATAGCGGCGTTTCCCACGTACAGAGTTCGCGGCCAATGCGGTAAACTCGCGCCATTGCTGTCTGGAGCTAGTTATGCGCGAAGAGTTGAATAAAGGCCTGATCGATTTCCTCAAGGCCTCTCCTACACCGTTCCATGCCACCGCCACCCTCGTACAACACCTTGAAGCTGCCGGTTTTCAGCGTCTGGACGAGCGCGACACCTGGTCCATCGAGACCGGCGGGCGTTACTACGTCACGCGCAATGACTCCTCCATCGTCGCCGTCCGCATGGGCCGTCAGTCGCCACTGACCGGCGGTATCCGCATGGTCGGCGCGCACACCGACAGCCCGTGCCTGCGGGTCAAGCCGCAACCCGAGCTGCAACGTCAGGGTTTCTGGCAACTGGGAGTGGAAGTCTATGGCGGCGCACTGCTGGCCCCGTGGTTCGATCGCGACCTGTCGCTGGCCGGCCGTGTCACTTTCCGTCGTGACGGCAAGGTAGAAAGCCAGCTGATCGACTTCAAGTTGCCGATCGCGATCATCCCCAATCTGGCGATCCACCTGAACCGGACCGCCAACGAAGGCTGGCCGATCAATCCGCAGAACGAACTGCCACCTATCCTGGCCCAGGTGGCCGGTGACGAACGTGCCGACTTCCGCGCCCTGCTGACCGATCAACTGGCGCGCGAACATGGCCTGAACGCCGACGTGGTGCTGGATTACGAGTTGAGCTTCTACGACACCCAAGGCGCTGCAGTGGTCGGCCTGAACGGCGACTTCCTGGCCGGTGCGCGTCTGGACAACCTGTTGTCCTGTTTCGCCGGGCTGCAGGCGCTGCTCAACAGCGACAGCGATGAAACCGCCCTGCTGGTGTGCACCGACCATGAAGAAGTCGGCTCGTCGTCAGCCTGCGGTGCGGACAGCGCGATGCTGGAACAGATCGTTCAGCGCTTACTGCCGAGCAGCGAAGACTACGTGCGTACCATCCAGAGATCGTTGCTGATCTCGGCTGACAACGCCCACGGCATTCACCCCAACTATGCCGACAAGCACGACGCCAATCACGGGCCGAAGCTCAACGCCGGGCCGGTGATCAAGGTCAACAGCAACCAGCGTTACGCCACCAACAGCGAAACCGCCGGTTTCTTCCGCCATCTGTGCATGGCCGAAGAAGTGCCGGTACAGAGTTTTGTGGTGCGCAGCGACATGGCGTGCGGCTCTACCATCGGACCGATCACCGCCAGCCATCTGGGTATCCGCACCGTCGACATCGGTCTGCCGACCTTCGCCATGCACTCGATTCGCGAACTGGCCGGCAGCCATGACCTGGCGCATCTGGTCAAGGTACTCACCGCCTTCTACGCCAGCCACGAGCTGCCGTAACCCAGCGCATGATGTTCGCGGGCCTCGGCGGCCCGCGGACAACAGGCTTCATCCCTCAGATATCCCGCACCATAGCGCTCACGTGAATGGCATCGTGACGCCAGTACTCCAGATCGCAATCGATCAGACGGCCCTGCTGGTCATAGTTGATCCGCGCAATGCGCAAACCCGGACTGCCGACAGACACTTTCAGAGCGGCTGCGGCTTCGGCGTGCAACGCGGTGGGCACCATCTCGAAACGGACCTGCCCGTAACGCAGGTCGTATTGACGGGCATACAATTCGGTCAGCGACTGCTCCATGTCAAAATCCAGAATCCCCGGAAAGAACTCCGGCTTCAGGTAGTGCTCGACGTACAGCACCAACCGCTGATCAATGCGACGTGCGCGGCAGATCTGGATGACGCTGGACAACGCAGGCAACTCCAGCATGGCGCAGATCATTGCCGAGGCAGGCTGCAGACGTGCCGACAGGACCTGAGTCTGCGCCACTCGCCCCTGCGCCGAGACCATCGCGTGAAAGTGACTGCGACGAATCAGGTCATAGGCCAGTCGCGGAGGCGAGATGAACCAGCCACGACGCTCCTCGCGATACACCAGCCCCATGGCCTCCAGTTGTACAAGCGCCTCACGCAAGGTAATACGCGTGGTGTCGAATACCTCGCTGAGCTTGCGCTCGGCCGGCAGTTTGCTGCCAGGCGGCAACAGGCCGTGCTCGATCTGCTCTTGCAGGGCGTGGCAAATGGTGGTTACCGCTCGTGGCACATCTTCGCGCATTCAGCTACCTGTCTGGACTAGACCAGCCCTGTCGTGGGGCACGCTTTAACCCCTGCCGTTGTCATCAGCCGTGTTGCAGCAAGCCTAGGCCGGGTCTATGACCGTCCTGTGACACGCTGCTACATGATCCATGCCAACCCCCGCCCAGACAGCCCTCAAGCCCTTGAGGAGCAAGCACTTGAGTCTGGTCTACGCTTAGCGCCAGGCAGTGACCGAATGCAGGCAATGTGGAATCAACCACGCGGCCCGACACGAAAATGTCATGCAACAGGCCTAACTTGGCTCAGGTATTGCTGATCTAGACCAAACCATCCGCAACGAACACTTCCGGTAAAGAAGTACACTAGGAGCTTCGAATGAAACATCTTTTGTTGGCATCACTCCTCGGCTCGGCCATCGCCATGAGCGCGTCAGTCATGGCTGCGGACACAGACCTCAAGACCCTGGAAGCCGCAGCCAAGGCTGAAGGCGCCATCAACAGCCTTGGCATGCCGGATGACTGGGCGAACTGGGGCGGCATCTGGACCGATCTGGAAGCCAAATACGGTCTCAAGCACACCGACACCGACATGAGTTCGGCGCAGGAAGTGGCCAAGTTCGATGCGGAAAAAGACAATGCCAGCGGCGATATCGGTGACGTAGGCGCAGCCTTCGGCCCCATCGCCGTCGCCAAGGGCGTCACCCAGCCTTACAAACCAAGTACCTGGAACCAGATTCCAGACTGGGCCAAGGACAAGGACGGCCACTGGGCATTGGCCTACACCGGCACCATTGCGTTCATTGTAAACAAGAACCTGCTGCACGGATCCGAAATCCCGAAAACCTGGGCCGACCTGAAAACCGGCAAATACAAAGTCTCCATCGGTGACGTGAGTTCTGCCGCCCAGGCGTCCAACGGCGTGCTGGCCGCCGCCTTCGCCATGAAAGGTAACGAGGCCAACATCGAACCAGGCCTGCAACTATTCACGGAACTCGCCAAACAGAAGCGCCTGTCGCTGGCCAACCCGACCATTCAGACCATCGAAAAGGGTGAAGTCGAAGTGGGCGTGGTCTGGGACTTCAACGGCCTGAACTATCGCGCCAAGATGACCAAACCTGATGATTACGTAGTGCTGATCCCATCGGACGGCTCGGTAATCTCCGGCTACACCACCATCATCAACAAGTACGCCAAACACCCGAACGCCGCCAAACTGGCGCGTGAGTACGTGTTCAGCGACGCGGGCCAGATCCAGCTGGCCAAAGGCAACGCACGTCCGATTCGTGCCGAGCACATCACCCTGCCTGAAGACGTGAAAGCCAAGCTGCTGCCAAACGAGCAGTACAAGAACGTCACGCCGATCAAGGACGCAGAAGCCTGGGAAAAGACCTCCAAGGCCCTGCCTCAGAAGTGGAACGAGCAAGTCATCATCGAGATGAACTGATGCTCTGCGCGACTCAAGGATGATGTCGCATCTCATGCGCGGGCGAGTCCTCCTCGCCCGTGCCGGGTCATGCCATATCCGCACCCAAGCGAGTTGCCCATGAAACACAATGTCATCCTCATCGTGCTCGACGGCCTCAATTACGAAGTGGCACGGCATGCGATGGGCCATCTTCAGGCCTGGCACGCCGCAGGACGCGCAGCGCTGTACAAGCTGGAATGCGAACTGCCCGCACTGTCACGCCCACTCTACGAATGCATCCTGACCGGCGTCTCGCCCATCGAAAGTGGAATCGTGCATAACAACGTGTCGCGCCTGTCCCGTGAACGCAGCGTGTTTCATTATGCCCGCGACGCCGGGCTGAGCACGGCGGCTGCGGCCTATCACTGGTTCAGCGAGCTGTACAATCGCACGCCGTTCGAGGCGGCACGCGACCGAAACACCGAGGCACCGGAACTGCCGATTCAGCACGGGCTGTTCTACTGGGCAGACCATTATCCGGATTCACATCTGTTCGCCGACGCAGAAAGCCTGCGCCTGAAACACGCGCCGAATTTTCTGTTGATTCACCCCATGAACATCGACGACGCCGGGCATAAGCACGGCCTCGACACCCCGCAGTACCGCAACAGCGCGCGCAGCGCCGACATCATTCTGGCCGACTACCTGCAGGGCTGGCTGGACGCGGGCTATCAGGTGCTGATCACCGCAGACCACGGCATGAACAACGACCGTTCGCACAACGGCCTGCTGCCCGAAGAGCGCGAAGTGCCGCTGTTCGTGCTGGGCGAGGCATTCAGCCTGGACCCTGACGCCAGACCTCGCCAGACCGAGCTGTGCGGCACGATCTGCGAACTGCTCGGCGTGCCCCACGACAAACCCGTGTGTCGGGAGATGCTCAATTGACCCCCTTTACCCGAGGCAAATGGCTCGCGCTGTTGTGCCTGGTGCCGTTTGCACTGTTCTTCATCGTGTTCCAGATCGCCCCGCTGTTCTGGGTGGCGATCCACAGCGTGCAGAGTGACAGCGGCTGGGGCCTGGAGAACTTCAGCAAGGCCTTCAATTCGCGCTTCTATCGCCAGGCCATGCAGTTCAGCCTGGAGATCAGTTTCTGGTCGAGTCTGTTCGGCATTCTGATTTCGATCCTCGGCGCCTATTCGCTGCGCAAGGTGGACTCGCGACTGCGGGACTTCGTCAATTCGTTCGCCAACATGACCAGCAACTTCGCCGGTGTTCCGCTGGCATTCGCCTTCATCATCCTGCTGGGCTTCAACGGCGCGCTGACGTTGATCCTCAAGGACGCCGGGATCATCGATGACTTCAACCTGTACTCCAAAACCGGGCTGATCATCCTCTACACCTACTTCCAGATTCCGCTCGGCGTCCTGCTGCTGTACCCGGCGTTCGATGCCGTGCGCGAGGACTGGAACGAGTCTGCCGCCCTGCTGGGGGCCAGCAGCTTCCAGTTCTGGCGCTACATCGGTCTGCCTGTGCTGACACCTGCCCTGCTCGGCACCTTCGTCATCCTCTTGGCCAACGCGCTGGGCGCCTACGCCACGGTCTACGCACTTACCACCGGCAACTTCAACGTACTACCGATCCGCATCGCCGCCATGGTGGCGGGCGACATCACGCTCGACCCGAACATGGCCAGTGCGCTGGCGATGATTCTGGTAGGCCTCATGACTCTGGTGACGGTGATCCATCAGTGGCTGTTGAAAAGGAGCTACCATGTCGCGCGTTGAAAAAGGGCCTGCCGGCGTCTACCACAAGACTGTGGTGTACCTGCTGTTCCTCACTCTGCTGCTGCCCCTGGCGGGCACCTTTCTGTATTCGATATCGACCAGTTGGTCGGCAACCATTCTGCCCAGCGGACTGACCTTCAAGTGGTACGTGGCGCTGTGGAGCGATCCACGCTTTCTGGCTGCATTCAGCCAGTCACTGCTGGTCTGCGTCGGCGCGCTGATGCTGTCGGTGGTGCTGATTCTGCCGCTGCTGTTCGTGGTGCATTACCACTTTCCACGCCTCGACGGGTTGATGAACATCCTGATCCTGCTGCCCTTCGCAGTCCCCCCGGTGGTGTCGTCGGTCGGTCTGCTGCAGTTGTATGGTTCAGGCCCGATGGCGATGGTCGGGACGCCGTGGATTCTGATCGGCTGCTATTTCACCGTCGCCCTGCCCTTCATGTACCGCGCCATCACCAACAACCTGCAGGCGATCAACCTGACCGACCTGATGGACAGCGCGCAGCTGCTGGGTGCCAGCACCTGGCAGGCGGCGTTCATCGTGGTGCTGCCGAACCTGCGCAAAGGCCTGATGATCGCGCTGCTGCTGTCGTTCTCCTTCCTGTTCGGCGAGTTCGTGTTCGCCAACCTGCTGGTCGGCACGCGTTACGAAACCCTGCAGGTCTACCTCAACAACATGCGCAACAGCAGTGGCCACTTCAACAGCGCACTGGTGATTTCCTACTTCCTCTTCGTGCTGGTGCTGACCTGGGCCGCCAATCGACTGAACAAGGACAAAGACTGAGATGAGTTTTGTCAGCATTGAAAACCTGCAGAAGAGCTACGCCAGCACGGCGGTGTTCAGCGATATCAACTGCGCCATCGAAAAGGGCGAGTTTGTCACCCTGCTCGGCCCGTCCGGCTGCGGCAAGTCCACCCTGCTGCGCTGCATCGCGGGCCTCACGTCAGTGAACAGCGGAAGCATCCTGCTTGACGGTCAGAACCTGGTACCGCTGGCCCCGCAGAAGCGCAACATCGGCATGGTGTTCCAGAGTTATGCGCTGTTTCCCAACATGACGGTCGAGCAGAACGTCGCCTTCGGCCTGCGCATGCAGAAGGTCAGCCCTGACGACAGCCGCAAACGGGTCGCCGAGATTCTCAAGCTGGTCGAACTGCAGGACTACGCCAAGCGCTATCCGCACCAGATGTCCGGCGGTCAGTGCCAGCGCGTGGCGCTGGCCCGCTCGCTGGTGACACGTCCGCGCCTGCTGCTGCTGGATGAACCACTGTCGGCACTGGATGCACGGATCCGCAAGCACCTGCGTGAACAGATCCGGGCGATCCAGCGCGAGCTGGGCCTGACAACCATTTTTGTGACCCACGATCAGGAAGAGGCGCTGACCATGTCGGACCGCATCTTCCTGATGAACCAGGGCCGCATCGTGCAGAGCGGCGATGCGGAAACCCTCTACACCGCGCCAGTGGACGTGTTCGCGGCAGGCTTCATCGGCAACTACAACCTGCTGGAAGCCGACGACGCCAGCCGCCTGATGCAGCGCCCGATCAACAGCCGCATCGCGATTCGGCCTGAATCCATTCAACTGAGCCTCACCGGCGAACTGGAAGGCGAAGTGCGCAGTCACAGCCTGCTGGGCAACGTCATTCGCTACCGCGTGCAGGCGCGCGGCGTGGAATTGGTGGTCGACGTACTCAACCGCAGCGCGGATGATCTGCATCCTGACGGCCGCCGGGTGACGTTGAATATCGAGCCCTCGGCCCTGTGCCCGGTGGCTTGACCGACAAATGATTTAAGGATGCATGCAATGGCTTTAGCAATTTTCGACCTGGACGAAACCCTGATCGGCGGTGACTGCGCCACCCTGTGGAGCGAGCAGATGGGCCGCCTCGGCTGGGTCGATCCGGTTTCGTTCATGCAGCGCAACGACGAGCTGATGGCCGCCTACAGCGCCGGAGAGCTGGCGATGGAAGACTACATGGCGTTCAGCCTTGAACCGATGGCAGGTCGCACGCCGGAAGAAATCGATCACCTCGTAGGCCCGTGGGTGGAAGACGTAATCGAGCCGATCATCTACAGCGACGCCTGCAAATGCATCGCCCAGCATCGCGCCAGGGGTGACCGAATTCTGGTGATCTCTGCCTCGGGCGTGCATCTGGTCAAGCCGATTGCCGAACGTCTTGGCATCGACGAAGTGCTGGGTATCGACCTGGACGTGCAACACGGCGTTTACAGCGGTGGCACGGTCGGTGTGATGACCTATCGCGAAGGCAAGATCACCCGCCTGATGGACTGGCTGGATGCCGAAGGGGAAAACCTGGAGGGGGCGAGTTTCTATTCGGATTCGCGCAACGATTTGCCGTTGCTGCTCAAGGTTGACCATCCGAATGTGGTCAATCCGGATCCGGTGCTGCTCGAGCATGCGCAGAAGGCCGGATGGCCAGTGCACAGCTGGACCTGAAGCATTTCAGCCAAGACTCAGCCCGCTGAAGAAACACTACCCATTGTGAGAGGCGCCACCACGTCTTCGACATAGCGCTGTCGCGCAGCAAACACCGGACCGTGGGAGGCGGCTTGCCGGCGATGAACGATGACGCGATTTTCCTGACACACCGCGTCGAATGCATCGCCGGCAAGCCGCCTCCCACAGTCAGGTGGTTACCAACGCGCAACCCGTAAAGGCCGCGATAATCACTTCAGACTTTCGTCGATCACCACCACGATCTTGCCGGAGACCTGATTGGTCGCCAGCTCTTCGAACGCGGCTTCTGCGTCGTTGATCGCAAAGGTTTTGGCCAGTTGCGGTTTCAGGCGACCTTCTGTGAACAGCGGCCAGACGAACTGCCCCAGATCACGCAGCAGATCGGCCTTGAACGTTTCATCACGGCTGCGCAGGGTAGAACCCATCAAATGGATACGCTTGCCCAGCACATGCGCCAGATCCACCTGTGCTTCGCGCCCGCCCATCGTGCCGATCAGCACCCAGCGGCTGTCCAGCCCCAGCAGCTTGACGTTCAGCTCGGCGTAATTGCCGCCGACCGGATCGAGGATG